>Ga0123356_10001315_pt1 | contig 27499 bp, 22 predicted proteins | sample TergutEmb28metaG_2_FD_92546 | JGI IMG/M metagenome (GOLD analysis project Ga0123356, IMG submission 92546) | Embiratermes neotenicus P3 segment gut microbial communities from Petit-Saut dam, French Guiana - Emb289 P3 | ecosystem: Host-associated > Arthropoda: Insects > Digestive system > Gut ...
AAGTTTGTCGATTAAATCCAGCATGGTAACTACAGCCTGGCCGTCGGGGAATGGCCCAAAATAAAGACTATTGTCCTGAATTACGCGCCGGGTTCTGTAAATGCGCGGGAAATCCTCATGCGTTATTCTGATTAACGGGTATGTTTTTCCGTCTTTCAGACTGATGTTGTATCTTGGCGAATGCTGCTTGATAAGGGTATTTTCCAGCAGGAGAGCCTCGTATTCACTGGGAACGATAATGACTTCAAATGACTGGATACGGCGCAGCAGAGTGGTGGTTTTTGAGTCTTTTGCCCCTGTAAAATAGGATTTTAGCCGATTTTTCAGAGATTTTGCCTTGCCCACATAAATAATCTGACCATCGGCGTCTTTCATTATGTATACCCCGGGCTCGGACGGGGCATCATGGGCAGCAGCCTTTAATTTCTCGATATTTTGTGAATTTATCTGATTATCCATATCGATTTTTGCCGATGATCATATAGAAGAAAACCATGAAGGGACGCATGAAAAAGTTATTAATCATCATTTTCACAGTATACATCTTCCTGTTTGTTTACGGTAGTGTCTTTGCTGTCGGGGAAAGGACTATTGCTCTGGGCGGTACTGCAACATGGAGAATCGCCGAAAACAGGAACAGTATCACAGAGGCCAGAGCCGTAAGACCCCATCCTGTTCTGATACTTTCATCGGCATCAGTTTCATCAGTTGCAGGTTATTCTGCGGCAACGGGAGTATTGGGTAATTTTACCGCATTATCGGAATCAGCTCTTGATCTTTCAGTTTCATTCGATGAAAGCGAACCGCGGCTTTTTAGGGACAGTATAGGCCATTACAGGCTTGTGGTTCCTGCAGATATAGAATCGGTAGGCCGTTCTTCCGCAAGAGTTGGCAGCGGAGCCGCTTTGTTTGGCCGTTCAGGCGCGGCTGCAAACATGGGTCCGATAATTATTCAGCCCCAAAGCCGCAATGCGCTTTTTGCTCCCGGAAACCGAGTCAGGGATTTTACAATTGAATTTTGGCTGTATCCGCAGAACATGGAAAATGGCGAGCAGATGTTTTCCTGGGTTTCGACCAATCAACGCATAACCTGTTCCGCATCAAGAAACAGAATGCAATGGACATTTGAAAATTTCTTTGCTTCTGTAAACGGCGCCGCGTATATAAATATTAATTTTTCGGGAAATACTCCGGTAGTTCCAAAAAGATGGAGTCATCATCTTGTTCGTTTTGACGCTAACACAGGATTATTGGAGTATCTGGTAGACGGCGTAAGCGAAGCAATTGTTTATGCGACAGCTTCCGGCCGTGAAAGCAGCGAAGTTTATACGCCGATTGTCGGCAATAGCGGAAGTTTTCTTTTGGGAGAACGCTTTGTAGGTTTAATGGACGAATTTAAAATACATAATGTATGCGCAGGACGTTCTTCGACTAACAGATATACGCCTTCCGGCGGAAGAATCGAAACAAGAGCGATAGATCTTGGAGAAAACTCAAGCGGTGTGATAAGGATAAATGCAACGGGGGGCAGAACCAGCGTCAGAGGCACGTCTGTTTTAAATGAGTTCCGCGAAAACGGAAGGTTTCGTTTCCCGGATGATTCCGAGATGAGTTTTTTTGTCCGCGCAAGCGAAAATCCGTATTTATTAAACAGCGGCCGATGGGTTAGTTTTACCCCCGGCGCGGAAATAACAGGCGTTCAGGGACGTTATGTGCAAATAGCTGTGGACTTTTATCCTTCTGCAGACGGCGAGAGCAGTCCCTATCTTGATGAACTTCGTATTGTTTACATGCCGGGAGAACCGCCTCTGCCGCCCAGAAATTTAACGGCTATTGCCGCAGACAGCGCGGTTCAGCTTCGCTGGAGACACAGTCCTGCGTCAAATACGGCCGGGTATCTTGTTTATTACAGTTCTGTCCGCGGCGAACTTTTCGGCAATGACGCTTTGCAGGGAGCTTCGCCCATTGATGTTGGATTAAACAGCAATGTGGTTATAGAAGGCCTTAGAAACGGCACGCTTTATTATTTTAGAGTTGCCGCGTATGATCGCGTTACAGGGGAAGTAACTTACAATGTAGGGGAGTTCTCTGCTGAAGTTACAGCCCGGCCGCTTGCAGGCTTAATTCCATGATTGGAAATCATGATGATGCCGAATAATTTAAGCGAGAAAGTAAAAAATTATGTAATGGAAATACCAAGTCTTCCCGTGTCGGTCGGGAAGACGCTGCAAATATGCGACAATGCCAATGTAAATCCTTCTGACTTAAATAAAATTATTTCTTTGGATCCTGTGTTAACAGGAAGAGTTTTAAAACTGATTAATTCCGCCTACTACGGACTTGGAACGCATGTAACATCACTTGTAAAAGCCATAACAATGCTTGGGCTTAATACTGTAAAAAATCTTGTTTTGTCTACCGCAGTTTTAAATACGCTGCCCGAAAACAAGGGAATAGACGGCCTTAACATGGAAGGTTTCTGGCACCATTGCCTGTGTGTAGGAGTAACATCCAAACTGCTTGCAAAAAAACAGGGAATAGATTCAAAGTATCTGGAAGAATATTTCGCAGCCGGTCTCTTGCACGACATTGGAAAAATACCGTTAAATGCCGTTTTAACTTCGGAATACATGCATTTGATTACAGTTGCGGATCGTGAGCGCAAGCAGCTGCTTACGGTAGAGAACGAAAGCCTTGGATTTAATCATTGCGAAGCGGGTCAAATGATAGCGAATCTATGGAAACTCGACAGCCCGATTACGGACGTTATTTCCTGTCATCATGATATAAACGGTTGTTTAGACGAAAATCTCAATATTGTCTGTAATGTCGCGATTGCCGATTATTTGTCCGTTGTTTATGAAGTTGGTTTTGCCGGAAACAGAAAACCTTTAAAACCGGACCAAAAAACATGGGAAACTATCGGTATGAGCGAAGATGTCTTCCTGGAAATAATGGAAAAATTATATCAAGAAATAGAAAAAGCCAAAGTTTTCCTGCAGGTTCCCTTTTCACCGTAATTGTACTTTTTTGATAATTGTAATATAATTCAAAGTATGTTATCAGTGCGCTTTTGGGGAGTGAGGGGTTCATTGCCTACTCCGGGACCCGATACTGTTATTTATGGCGGAAACACTTCCTGTCTGGAAATAAGGGCGGACGAACGCCTTCTTATTATCGATCTTGGGACAGGTGTGCGTCCTCTTGGCGATTGGCTTATAGAAAACGAGCTGAAGAAAACAGGCAAAATAAAAGCCGATATATTCCTTACCCATACCCATTGGGATCATATAATGGGTTTTCCAATGTTTAATCCTATCTATATCCATGGCACCGAATTAAACATAACAGGTCCTGTTTCCTTTGGAAATGACAGTTTAAAATCACTCATAGAAAACCAGCTTTCGTATCAGTATTGGCCGGTTAGGGCGGGAGAGCTTGCCGCTGTAATTGAGTTTAATCAAATAAGGGAAACTACGCTGGATCTTGGCGGCGGACTTACAGTATCAAGTAAATTTCTTAATCATCCAATTTTATGCCTTGGTTATCGTGTTGATTATCAGGGAAAATCCATAGCCACTGTTTACGATCATGAGCCGTTTCGCAATTTATTTACGGACAATGAAACAAAACTGGAAGGAGAAATTGCCGCCGCCGAAGAAAATGAAAAAATAAGGCAATTTATAAAGGGAGTAGACATTGTAATTCACGATGCTCAATATACACAGGAAGAATATAGCAGTAAATCAGGCTGGGGACATTGTTCATACGATCATGCTGTAGAAGCCGCGGCTGTTAACGGCAATAAAAAAGTTGTATTTTTTCATCATGATCCCGCTCATGCAGACAGTTTGCTGGAACAAATAGAAAAAAGTTACGCGAACAATACAGAGACGCAATTTTTAATGGCTAAAGAAGGACTTGTTCTGGAAGCTTAAGAGAACCCGCGATTTTTTTCATTTCTTCGATAGTTTTTTCGTTTATGGGGATTTGTCCGTTTATCCGCTGTGACATTAATTCCGCCTCGCGCTCTCCGTGTGTATAAATGCGGCTTTGCCCTTCGGCTTTTCTGCTGTCTCTTATTTCCCGTAAAAATTTTGACATACTTTCTTTTATGGAAGTTTTGTCGCCGAAGATTCCGTAATCTATTGCCATAAAATAATGACAGATACCTGTATGTCCCGGTTTTCTGTTAACATGATTGGATGTAAGTCCGCTTGAAATTACCGCGGAAAATAAATCTACAATAATACTTAAGCCGAATCCTTTATGTCCGCCATGCAGTGTTCCAAGGCCTCCAAGCGGTGCAATGCCGCCGCCTGCTTTGGCGATAATATTATCAACAACAACTGCGGCGTCATTGCACGGGTTGCCGTTTGCGTCAAGCGCCCAATTGTCAGGTAACGGCTGTCCGTTTTTTCTGTATACTTCCAGTTTGCCGCGCGGAACAACAGTAGTCGAAGCGTCATAGGAAAAAACATAAGGAACTGCGGGCATTGCAAGGGCAAGAGCATTTGTTCCTGTCATTGCCTGAGAGCCAAAAGTCGGAACGCAGATAGCTTCTGTGTTAGTCATGCAAACGCCGATTAGATCATGTTCGGCTGCCATCTCCGTATAATAACTTGCAATACCGTAATGATTTGAATTGCGCACCGTTACCATTCCGCAGCCGGAAGTTTTTGCTTTTTGAATAGCCAGTTTCATTGCTTCTACGCTGACAGTCTGTCCCATTCCCTTGTTTGCTTCAAGGCATGCCGATATTGCTGTTTCATGCGCGGTTTCTGTTTTTGCTTTTACATCAACCTGTCCTGATGTAATTTCATCATGATAGCGGGAAAGTCTGTGAATGCCGTGCGATTCAATTCCGTAAAGATCTGCGCGCAGTAAAACATCGGTTATTATTTTGCTTTCATCGGCGGAAAAACCATAAGCCGCAAACAATGTTTCACAAAAACTCCGCGCTTTCCCTGTATCAATATGCATATTGTTAACCGATGGCTTTTTTTAGCTCTTCTGTTTTGTCTGTTTTTTCCCACGGGAATTCAGCGCGGCCAAAATGACCGTAAGCTGCCGTTTTTAGATAAATCGGCTTTCGCAAATCCAGCGCTTTAATGATACCGGCAGGGCTAAGATCAAAAACTTTTTCTACAGCTTTTGAAATACGGCCTTCGTCTACTTTGGCGGTTCCGAATGTTTCTACCATTACAGAGACAGGGAAAGGTACGCCAATCGCGTATGCAAGCTGAATTTCGCAGCGGTCTGCAAGTTTTGCGGCTACAATGTTTTTCGCGACATAACGCGCGGCATAGGCTGCGGAACGATCAACTTTGGTTGGATCCTTGCCTGAAAAAGCGCCGCCGCCGTGGCGTCCCATACCGCCGTAAGTATCTACGATTATTTTGCGGCCTGTAAGACCTGTGTCGCCGAACGGACCGCCGATAACAAAACGGCCTGTGGGGTTAATGTAGTATTTTGTTTTATTGTCCAATAAACCTGTGGGTTCAAGCACAGGTTTTACTATTTTTTCTATTATGGTAGATTCTATTTCTTTGTAACTTACATCAGGATCATGCTGATGAGAAACAACAACGGCGTCTATACGGACAGGTTTATATCCTTCATATTCAATTGTAACCTGGCTTTTGGAATCCGGGCGCAGCCACTTAATAGTTTTATTTTTTCTTAGTTTTGAGGCATTAATAAGGATTTTATGCGCAAGCATGATAGGCATGGGCATAAGTTCTTTTGTTTCATTGCATGCAAAACCAAACATCATTCCCTGGTCTCCCGCGCCCTGCTGTCCCTTGAATTTTTTTAAGCCTGTTCCTGATACTCCCTGAGAAATATCGGGAGACTGGCTGTGAATCATGTCAAGAACGGCCATGGAGTTAAAATCAAGCCCGTATGCGGGATCGGTATAACCTATATCCTTTGCAATCTCACGTACCAGATGATGGAAGTCGACAAATGTTTTCGTGGTTATTTCTCCGCCTATTAACACCAGTGAGGTAGAAGAAAATGTCTCGCAGGCTACCCGGCTTGACGGATCTTCCTTTAAACAGGCGTCCAGAATTGCGTCAGATATCTGATCGCAGAGTTTATCGGGGTGACCTTCGCCAACCGATTCCGATGTAAAAAAATAACGGGATGATTTCATGTGCCTCTCCTTAATTACATATTATAGTAGGAAAAAAACAGTCTTTAATCAAGCCTAAGTTTTTTTACCCCGCCTGTTTACCATTTTGATTTTTGGCATTATAATGGTATAAGACGATATAGGCGTTCTTGATATTTAAAAGGGGGGTAGATATGGATAAACAGGCGGCCATGAAAAGGATGCTTGGCGTAGCAGTTCCGGTTGGAGCGCTGCGTACCGAGAGCGGAATCGGGGTAGGGGAATTTTCCGATTTAGCCGAATTTGCCCTTCTTTGCAAAAGGATGAGAATCGGACTTATTCAGATATTGCCTGTAAATGACACAGGTTATGAAAGCTCCCCTTATTCAAGTTTGACAGCATTCGGCCTTCACCCCCTGTATTTGAGTATCGAAGGACTCGATGAATATAAAAATGCGGACAATTCTGTTAAAAATCGTATAAAAGCGGCAAGAGATAAATTCGAAGGATATAAGCGCTTTAATCATTACGAGGTTTTAAAGGAAAAACTGGAAATATGCCGTTCTATTTATGATGCAAATAAATCCGGAATTTTAAAAAGCGCGGATTCAGGCGATCTGTCGGCATGGATTAATAAAAATTCCTGGGTAAAAGAATATGCTGTTTACCGAAGATTAAAAGAAATAAACGAACTTAAATCATGGAAGGACTGGAAAGAATACAGCAGCGTAACATCCGCGCAGATAGAAAAGCTTTGGAAAGATAAAAGCCTGGCAGAAGATCATATTTTCTGGGTTTGGCTGCAGCAGGCTCTGGATATACAGTTCGCAATAGCGTCAAAAGCAATTACAGACGCGGGAATCATCATGGAAGGCGATTTGCCTATTCTTATGAACGAAGACAGCTGCGATGTATGGGCTAACCCCGAAATTTTTATTCAGGGGCTTTCCGCAGGCGCTCCGCCTGATATGTACAGTCCTGATGGTCAAAATTGGGGATTCCCGATTTACAATTGGGAAGAACAGGAAAAAAATAACTTTGCATGGTGGCGAAGACGCCTTGCCGTAGCTGAAAAATATTATCAGGCTTATCGTATAGATCATGTTCTGGGATTTTTCCGCATATGGGCAAGTTCGCAGGATGATTATTCATCCGCGCTTGGACGTTATGTGCCGTATACTCCCGTTACTTCGGGGGATCTAAAAAGACTGGGTTATGACAGAAGCAAGATCCGCTGGGTATCCCAGCCGCACATTCCCACCGGAGAGGTTTGGGACGCGCTTAAAATAAATTGGGGAGGCCCCTATACCGAAGATGAAGTTAAAACAGCGGCCGACAGAATTTTTACAAAGGCGATGGTACGTGTAGGCGAAGAAGAATTATGGCTTTTTAGAAAGAGAATAAAAGGCGAAAAGGATATTGACGCGTTAAAACTTCATCCTGCGGCAAGAAATTATTTATTGGCAAAATGGAAAGACAGGCTTTTCCTTGAATACCAAAAAGGAAGATTTTTTCCGGTATGGTATTTTAGAAATTCAAAAGCGTATAAATGCCTTTCGGAAGAAGACAAAAACGCGCTTGAAGCTTTATTGGAAAAACGCGGCAGGAAATCAGAAAAAATATGGTCGGCGCTTGGGATGAAACTTCTTTCCGTGCTGGTTGAATCTTCCGAAATGCTTCCATGCGCTGAAGATCTCGGCGCTGTTCCCGCGTGTGTTCCAAGGGTATTGTCAAAATTAAGAATATTGGGCTTGCGTGTAGTGCGCTGGTTCCGTGTTTGGGATAAAGAGGGTACTCCTTATATTCCGTTCGAAGAATATCCGCAGTTAAGCGTATGTACTCCGGCCGTTCACGACAGTTCTACAGTCAGGGAATGGTGGGAAAAAGAAGCGGATCAGGCGCAATTCTCGGGTTTTATCGGCGTTCCTTCGCTGCCGAAAATTTATAATCCGGGAACTGCAAAAATAATTCTGTCAAAAGCATCTTCTGCAAGATCGCGCTTTAGGGTTTTTCAGATACAGGATCTTCTGCATCTTTCCAATAACTGGTATTCGGAAAATCCGGCAGATGAGCGCGTAAATGTGCCCGGTACAGCGAATGATTTTAACTGGACGTATCGTCTTCCTGCTTCAATTGAAGAAATTGCCAAAGATAAAGAACTTCTTTCATCTGTTGCAGAATTGAGCAGAATAAAATCTGTTAAGAAACAATAAATTACGGAGAAATAATGTTAAAGCGATTTATTTTTGTACTGTTTCCATTGCTGATTTTACTTTCTTCCTGCGTAAGCGTATCGTCAGGTGTCAGTACCGGTGTTATGCCTTCATGGGTTAATGATGTCGATTCCGCGTATCCAAGGACTCGATATGTTGCCGCGACTGGTTTTGGCAATAGCCGCGCTATGGCGGAAGGAAACGCCCTTGCAGCTTTGACTTCTTTCTTTGGTCAAACACTTCAGGTTGAACGCACTGCGGCTTCTTCGTATCAGCAGGCTATTCTAAACGGAGCAATGGACGGCTGGGTAGAAACAGCCGAAATGAGATCCAATATAAGATCAACCGCTTCCATGAATAATTTAATGGGAGCGGAAATAAAGGCAGTCTGGTTTGATTCAAAAGAAACTTTTTATGCCGTTGCTGTAATGGATAAGGCAAATACAATTCGTATTTATAATGAATTGTTGCAGAATAATCTGGGAATCATTAACAGATTGATGGCAGAAACATCCGCCGATCCTGTTTCGTTTAAATCTGTTATATGTTTAATGTTTGCTGCAACTTTGGCGGAAATTAATGAAGGTTACAGAAGTATTGTTTTGCTTCTTGACGGAACGACCAATGAAAGTACGATTACAAGCGGCGCTCATTATCGTGTTTTGGCTGCTGAAATTATCGGCAGAATGAGAATCGGCATTAGGGTAGTAAATGACAGAAACGGAAGAATATTCGGCGCTTTTGCAAGATGTTTTGCCGATTGGGGTTTTGAATCTGCCCTGGTTCAGTCTTCGTTTCCTTCTGCCATGCGTTATGCGCTTGATGTAAATGTAGGATTGTCGCCTGTTGATTTGCCCAATAATCCGAATGTGTTTTCCAGAATAGAATTGGCGGCGAATCTTGCAGATAGAAACAATAATGCTGTTTTAATACCGTATACTTTTAACAGCAGGGAAGGTCATACCTCTGCGGCAGAAGCGGATAATCGCTGCATTGCGGCGGCAGAACGCAATATTAACGAAGCCTTTGCGTCTCTTTTATCTGATTACCTGACACAGTTAATACCGGAAAAATAACGTACTTTATGGGGGGGGAAATGTCAGATCAATATATTTACAATTACGGTGATATGATTAAAGTTCTGCCTGCATGGGCAGAGGAACTTGCGAACAAGTATCGCTCAAAAACAGCAAATGTTTATATTCTGCACGGAAATATAAGGGATTTTCTTCCTCATGAAAAAAAAGAAGGGGAATTTACTTTTAAAAGAGTTCAGGATTATATATCTGAAATCTTGTTTGGAAACAAGGAAATAATCGCATACTATGACAGTTCCAAAGGAATTACATTTTGCGAGCCGCATATGGAACAGGCTTATCTTGCGGCAGCGCCGAAATTTGTAATAAGTCCCGACATAGATAATGGTGATTTTGTTTCCAATGATCCTGAAAAATGTTTTCCGTATCTGGAAAAATATTTCCTTTCACAGATTTCCGAAGACAAACGCGTAAAAGGGCGCAAGGTATTAATAATCGATTTTGCCGAACATATTGTTCCTGCAGGAGATTTGATCCGTCTTTCAGACCGCGATCGTTACTGTATGGTAACTTTTAACCGCTGGGCTACAGATCCAAAATTTATTAAAGGCGATATTTCCATCATTCTGTTAACTGAAAATTTATCCGATATATCTTCGCGTCTTACAAGTTCTCCCGCGATTGTAAAAATAAGCGTTCCGTTCCCTGATATAAAAATAAGGGAAAGTTTTCTTCGTTCCGAAGAAGAAAAGGGAAGGCTTCTGCTTGAACGCGGGCTTACTCCGGATAAACTGGCGGCAATTACATCAGGCCTTAACCTTATGAATCTTTATCGCCTGGCTGCCGAAAGTTATGAAAGTGAAAAACCAATATCGCTTGAATTTATGCGGCAAAAGAAAAAAGAAATAATAGAAAACGGTGCCGGCGGCATATTGGAGTTTATGGAAACTTCGTTTGATCTGTCGCACGTATCGGGACATGATTTTGTTAAAAAGCGGTTTAAAAATGCCGCAAAAGCAATTAAAAAAGGACGTCCCGATGTTCTGCCTATGGGTTACCTTATTGCAGGGCCTGTAGGAACCGGAAAAAGTTTTATGGTAAATGCCTTCGCGGGAGAAATAGGAATACCAATGGTAAAGTTCCGCAACTTCCGCACAAAATGGCAGGGAGAGACAGAATCGAATCTGGAAAGAGTATTGAATATTCTGGTTGCAATGTCTCCTGTAGGAGTTATGATTGACGAAGCGGACGCGTTTTTGGGCGACCGTTCCCAGGAAGGCGATTCCGGAACAAGTAACCGTGTGTTTGCGCAAATTGCTTCTTTTATGGGAAATACAGAATACCGCGGTAAAATAATATGGTTTTTAATAACATGCCGCCCGGATTTAATTCCCATAGACCTAAAACGTCAGGGACGCGCCGAAGAACATCTTGCCCTGTTTTATCCTGAAACAAAAAAAGACAGGGAAGATCTTTTTGATACATTGGTTCGTAAACTGGATTTGGATATTCGTAATTTTTCCATTTCTGATTTATTCAGAAAATACGATCATGAATATTCAGGCGCGGATTTGGAAGCTGTTTTGGTTCGCGCAAAACTTCTGGCTGCAATGGCCGACCGTATCTTTGTAAAACGCGAAGACATGGAAGAAGCCATGAATGACTTTGTTCCCGCGGCATACCCGCACGAAGTAGAGCTGCAAAACCTTGTTGCTGTACTGGAATGCACTTCCAAGGAAATGCTCCCGTCGCGCTTTCAAAAACTTCCCCGCAGCAAAATAATAAGCGACATTCAGGAACTCAAAGCGTTATTGGGCGAGCGGTAGTACGGAAAAGTAAGAGTCCGCGGACGAAGCCCGAAGGGATTAACACGGAGAAGAATTCAACCACAAAGGTGAAGAAGGCGAAAAAGGAAAGAGAAGAAGAATTTGTTGCGAACTTGCTGTCCGCTGTCGAAGCGAGGGGTCGATATAAATTATTATATAAAAGAATCATCAATAGCTTTATTAATTTTTGATTTTAATTGGGATTTCCGTTTTTGCCTGGAAGTCATGGATTTAGCTGTTTTTGAACTATTAATATCTAAAAACAAATCAGATGGGGCAATATCAAGGGCTTTTGCTATGCGGTTTAGGTTGTCTGCTGATGGGAAACGTTTCATTGTCTCAATTTTCCCTATTAGTGTCGGTGAACACCCTATCTTTTCTGCTAATTCCATTTGAGAAATCCCCAAAATTTCTCGAAAATTCTTCATGTTTTTGGCTAAAAGTATACGAACATCGGTCATTTATTATTATTTCCTCAAAATAGCGTTACTAAATTGATACTTTTGATTAAAAATTTCGGCAATAGACTAAAAGTCTTGTTATAATATGACTATAAGTCTTGTATTATTTATGGATATGTAATAACATTTTCTATATGAAATAAGGAGAGTTTTAGTATGAAAGAAAAGATGATGTTTTTTGGAACGATTGTAATTGCAGCGATAATCAGTATCTCGCTTACAGCATGTCCGCCTGACGGATCTGCAGATTGTGCAGAACACGATTGGGTTTGGGCAGAAAATGCGATATCGGCAACGTGTACAGATCCAAGCAAGGATACTGCAACTTGTAGGAATGTAGATTGTTTAGCAACTGATGAGCGCATAGGCAATATTCAAGCATATGGACATGAAGATTTAACAGGGACAATAGTACCAACCTGTACAACAGAAGGCAATACAGGATCGGGAGTTTGTAGCCGCTGTGAGCTGGAAATAATAGCTATTATAACCCCCATTGACGAAGATGCACATGCCTATGGCGAATGGACACGCACAAACAACGGCAATATTACTTCTTTAACTGCAATTAACGCAAGCAGTAATTGTACACGCGTGGACTGTACTGATCCCGAAATAACAGACAGTATAACATTAGCCTTATATCTAACTTTGAAGGAAACGAGTATTGAAAATCCGTATTATCTGCCTATGCAAATAGGCTTGGGATTTATGGGAACAGGTGATAATGGCTGGACACAACTGCTGTCTGCATTACACACTGCAGATCAATTCGTAGCTCTCGATCTGTCCGCCAGTTCCAGAAATTCAAACGGAGGATTCTTTACCGGTGTGATTTCGAATAGTATACCTAACGGAATGAATAAAATCGTATCTATCGTTCTGCCAAATACAACAGTTACTTCCATTTCTGCTTGGGCTTTTCTAAACTGTACAAATTTGACGAGTATCATTATACCAGACAGCGTGACCACTATCGATGCTTCTGCGTTCAGGGGTTGTACTAGTTTGACGAGTGTAACCATAGGTAACGGTGTAACCAGTATAGGTCTTTGGGCGTTCGAAGACTGCAGAAGCTTGACGAGTATTAATATACCGAACAGTGTGACAAGCATTGGCCAACACGCATTTAATGGTTGCAGTAACTTGACAAGCATTACCATACCCAACGGAGTGACCACTATCGGTCAAGGGACGTTCAGAGATTGTAGCAGTTTGACCAGTATCACTATACCAGACAGCGTGACCACTATCGATGCTTCTGCGTTCAGAGATTGTAGCAGTTTGACGAGCGTAACGATACCCGACAGTGTTACCAGTATTGGTACTCAAGCGTTCAATGGTTGCACCAGCTTGACGAGTATTTCCATACCAAACGGAGTGGCCACTATCGGTCAAGATACGTTCAGAGATTGTAGCAGTTTGACCAGTATCACTATACCAGACAGCGTGACCACTATCGGTACTTCTGCGTTCAGAGATTGTAGCAGTTTGACGAGCGTAACGATACCCGACAGTGTTACCAGTATTGGTATTCAAGCGTTCAATGGTTGCACCAGCTTGACGAGTGTCACCATACCTGATAGCGTGACTACCATCGGCTGGAGTGCATTCGAAGGTTGCAGTAGCTTGACGAGTATTGATATACCGAACAGTGTGACAAGTATCGGTGGTAATACGTTCCGTTATTGCAGTATCTTAACTAGTATTACTATACCCGACAGTATTGCCAGTATCGAAAGTGGTATGTTCTATGATTGCACCAGCTTGGAGAGCGTGACAATACCCGACAGCATTACCAGTATCGGTACTTTTGTGTTTCGAGGTTGCGCCAGTTTGACGAGCATTAGCATACCCAGCAGTGTGACCAGTATTGGCAATGGTGCGTTCCAGAGTTGCAATAACTTGACGAGTGTAACTGTTCTTGCAGAAATACCACCCACACTTGATTCTCATTCTGTATTCACACCAGGGGTATTAATGCAAATCAAAGTGCCTGCGAGCAGTGTTACGGCGTATCGGGAAGCTCCCAACTGGAGTGCACATGCAAGCAGGATTGTAGCGATAGAGTAGGAGAAGATTTAACCACGAAGGCGCATAAAGGCGCACAAAGGAAATATATTTTGTTTGTATTTTTTCCTTATGCGACTTCTTCGCCTTTGTGGTAAAATCTCTCTTCTCTTCTTCCGCGTCTTTCTGCGTCTTTCCGCGGACTTTTATTAAAGAGTTCCCTGTACACCAATGCCGAACAGCGCAAAGTCATACTTTACCGGGTCTTCCGCGCAAAACCCGCGCAGTTTTTCCGTAAGTTCGATAACTGCTTTTTTATCATTTGATTTGCGTTCCAAAAGCCCCATGTTTCTTGCTGTCCGCGCGACATGAACATCAAGCGGGATAAAAAGAGCGGCAGGTTTTATTTTTTTCCATAAATGTAAATCTACAGGTCCTTCGCGCACAAGCCAGCGAAGCGCCAGATTTATTCTCTTACATGCGCTGCCGTTTTCGCCGTCCAGACCCGGGTTTGCAATATGTATAGAGTAAGCGCCTTTATTGGCTACTGCCATTTCATTGCGGAAGAGTGCTATGCCATTCCAAATATCATGTTTCATTATTCCAACATTATTCCTCTGTGTTACTCCGTGTACTCCGTGGTTAATTATTTCTTGAGAAGCAAAAAGATTTTCCAGGTTGCCGTATTTTGCGTAACAATGCGCAAATCCCCGGCAAAAGTATTTAAGATCGTTTTCAAAAAAAGTACGGTGAATGTTATTGTTTTTAAGTTTTTTATAATCGCCGGACATTATAAAATCAAACGGACTTTTTCCCATTAATGCAAACATTTTTTCGCAGGAGCGAAGAATCAAGTCGCGCCGCCCCCACGCGATTGTTGCAGCAAGAATCGCAGCAATTTCCATATCTTCGCGTTTTTTATAGCGGCGCGGAAACTGCAAAGGATCACTTGCGATAAAATCAGGCGAACAGATTTTTTTGTACCAATTTTCCAGTAATTGTTTCATTACAATCGTGAATAATTAGGCGCTTCCTGTGTTATTTGTACATCATGCGGGTGGCTTTCGCGTAAACCTGCAGCTGTAATTTTTACAAACTTGCGGTACTTGTTAAGTTCTGCAATGCTGCGGCAGCCGCAATAACCCATGCCTTTGCGTAATCCCGCTACCAACTGGTTTAGATAAGAGCGAAGTTCGCCTTTGTAAGGAATACGGCCCTCGATACCTTCCGGTACGGGTTCTTCGTCTTTGCCTATTTGGTAACGATCTCCCGCGCCGTCGGCAATTGCTCCCATGCTGCCCATTCCGCGGTATGTTTTGTATATTCTGCCGTCATAAATAATTTCGCTGCCGGGTGATTCTTTTAATCCCGCAAACAGGTTACCAATCATAACAACACCGGCACCGGCGCCGATAGCTTTGGTAATATCACCGGAAAATTTAATGCCGCCGTCGGCAATTACCGGAATATTAGATTTTGACGCTTCTTCGGCGCAGTCCAATACGGCGGTAAACTGAGGAACGCCGATACCCGCTACAACACGTGTAGTACAAATAGAACCGGGACCTATACCTACTTTGACGGCATCGGCGCCGGCGTTGATCAGGTTTCTTGTCCCTTCTTTAGTAGCGACATTCCCGCCAATCACGGGGATATCATATTCTTTTTTTATCTGCCGTATCGCATCCATTACATTTTTTGAATCGCCGTGCGCGGTATCAAGAACAACAAAATCTACTTTTGCTTTTTTTAATAAAGGAAGGCGCACTGCATAATCCTGAGGTGAAATTGCCGCGCCTACTATAAGCCTGCCGCTTTTATCTACCGCAGCGTTGGGGAAGTTTTGATTTTTTTCCATATCCGTAACGGTGATTAACCCGGCAAGTCTTCCTTTTTCGTCCACTACAGGAAGTTTTTCTATGCGGTATTCGCTGAATTTTTCCCGCGCTTTTTCTACAGTCGGATCCCCTTTAACAACAACCAGTTCTTCCGTCATTACTTTTGTAACCGGAAGAGAATCGTCTTTGCAAAAACGCAAATCGCGGTTTGTAATAATTCCTTTTAGTATTCCTTCGCTGTCTACAACAGGAAGGCCGGAAACGCCGAAAGTTTCGACCAATACCCTTACATCTCTGACATGGGCATTTTCGGGGACTGTGACAGGAGATTCGATTATCCAGTTAAGAAAACGTTTTACATGCGTTACTTGCCGCGCCTGTTCATCAGGATTCAGGTTACGATGGATAACGCCCGTGCCGCCTTCCAGCGCGATAGAAATGGCAAGTTTTTCCTCTGTAACGGTATCCATTGCGGCGGAAATTATCGGTATATTAAGATTAATGCCGTCGCATAAAACGGTTTTTACGCTGCAGTCTCTCGGAAGAATTTCCGAATAACCCGGTTGTAAAAGAATATCATCGTAAGATAAGCCTTCGCTAAAAATATTAACTGCTTCCATAGCAGATCATGGCATATAGTGAAAAAAGAGTCAATTGCCCCTTGTATAAAATTCCCCAATAATGGAAAATGGTAAAAAATGGAGGAATCCCTGTGAGTAGTATCGAAATATCCAGCAGCAACTTTGAATCCGAGGTATTGCAGTCGTCCGTTCCGGTCTTGATTGATTTCTGGGCGCCCTGGTGCGGTCCCTGTAAAATGATAGGTCCCGTAATTGACCAGATTGCCGAAGAGTATTCCGGGCAGATAAAAGTAGGCAAGATCAATATTGATGTTGACAGCGCCCTTGCAGAGCAGCATGGTATTGTATCAATTCCCACGCTGGTCATCTACAAGGACGGAGAAATCGTAAACCAGAAAAACGGAGCGGCTCCCAAACACGACATAGAAGCCATGTTTAGGAACCTAATCTAAAGATTATTGGTATCGTCCCGGATTATTTAGTCTTCCGGGCGTCGCGCCGCTTGTAACAGTTACATACCAGTCGGCTGCCGAGTTGGTGTTTACCGCTGTTTCATTGCGGCAAATGGTTCGGGTGTTGGTTGTTCCTGTACTGGACACCGCATTCCCGTTCCATGCGCCGTTTGCGATTACATGATCGGCAGCTTCTGCAAGAAAGTCCCTTGGCCATGGAGACGAGGGGTTTTCGCTTATCATTACCGCGTTTATTATCCTGTCATCCTGATCAATAACATACACAATGGCAGTCTTATGCAGCAGTTTTGTGTTTCCGGGAATCCAAAAATCCCGCGCTGTAGGCGATGAATTCGCGCCCCCCGATTCTGCCAAATTACTGCCGTATTCATCCTTGCTTGCAGGTTCCAGGGTACGCAGATGAAGCACGACATAATCGCCGTTTCTAACTTCGACAGGCGAGAACTCAAAGATCGTCTTTTGGCTTGCGTTGCTATTCCCGACTATAACGACGCGCATTGCTCCCAAATTGCCGGCCGATCTCATTTTAAATTCGATGAATTCCGATTTTCTGGTATTGCTGGCATACTCTGTACAAATTTCATTAATTACAAGGTTCGGCATTCGGTCGTTTCTGGCGCGCAATGTTACCAGTACATTGATGGAGTTCCTCCTCTCATCTTCTGCCAGCAAATCGACCGTTATCAGCCTGCCTGGCTGCGGGCTTTCTGCCAGTTTTACCCTGACAGTACTGCCGTTCTCCACAGAAGCGATTGAAAGTTCCGGATCAAAATTCAGGTTTTTGACCGTTACTGCCCGCGAGAAGACAAACTCAATTTCGTCCTGTGAAACCGCTTTACAGTTTAGGAAGACCAGCGCCTGCGAGCTGCCTCCTAACATCCGTGCTGCCATGGCAGCGTCGCCTGTTGAACAGGAGCCTAAAACGCATAAACAGAGTTTAATGGCTCCCAGCAACAAAAAGAAATTTTTCATATTTTTTCCTCCGCCTATATATGGCGTGAAAGTGCCGTTTTGCTTTAGTGAAACTAGACAAAAAGTAAAAAAAATGATAATTTTTTTGTTAGAAACATATATTAGAGGTAATTTATGGCAAAAAAGGGCAAAAAGACGCCTGTTCAGGAAAGAGAGTCTACTTCCGAGGCGATTTCCAGAAAATTCAAGCAGAGTCCCGGTATCTATGTTGGGTCTGTTGTTGTACTTATTCTTATTACGATAACGTTCATAGGCGGCGACTTCCTGTCCGGCGGCGGTTTTGGCGGCGGCGGTGATGACTGGGTTTTTGGATATTACGATAATGTCCCAATTTCGCTGATTGCCGGTAATGTGTTTGCCCAGTCCTACGATCAGTTAAAAAACAGCGCTGTGGCTCAAGGCAGGGATATTAATGATTTTAGACTGGCTGCCCAGCTTTGGAGACAGGCTTATGAACAGGCTGTAGTGCATGTTGCCGTTTTGCATATTGTAAAAAAATCGAATTATACACCGTCCGAAAAAACGGTTGACAGGACTGTTGCGCAGCTTCCTCAATTTCAAAGTAACGGACAGTTTTCTTCCACTCTGTATAATCAATGGACAGAAGCCCGCCGTTTTGCCCTTTGGCGTCAGGTGCAGGAAGAACTTGCCAAAATGATGTTTTTTAGAGATTATGAGAATCTTCTGATTCCTCAAAATGAAATTGATTTTATTACAGACATGGCGTCATCCATGAGAAGTTTTGATATGGTGTCCTTTAATGTCGAAGAATTCCCCGAAAGTGAATATTTGGCTTTTGGCCGTGAAAATGTTAATCTTTTTAATACTATTCATTTATCAAAAATCACTGTTACAAGCAGCGAAAGAGAAGCAAAAAGAATATTGGCTTCCATAAAAGACGGCGCTGTAGCTTTTGAAGATGCTGCCAGGGTTAATTCTCAGGATGCTTATTCAGACAGGGGCGGTGATATGGGCAGCCGCTGTTTGTATGAACTTGACGGCGATATTCCGAGCGCGTCAGATCGTGATGTTGTTTTTAGTCTTCGCAGGGGAGAACTCAGCGAAGTAATTGCCGTAAATAACGGATGGGCAATTTTTAGGATAGAAAATGAATTGGCAAATGCCAATTTAGAAGACGGTATTGTAATGGAAAAGGTGCGTTCGTATGTAAGGAATGTTGCAAGGGGACGCATGGAAGATTGGGCGCTCGCAAAAGCGCAGGAATTTACTGATGATGCGAATGTGTCAGGTTTTGATAATGCCGCGCGCTGGCGCAATTTGGATAGACGCAGTTTTGGACCTTTCCCGATAAATTATTCCGGTTTGGAACTTTTTCCGCAGCTTGAATCTTTTTCCTTGCCGGGTATTTCGGAACAGGAACTTGCAGAAATATCGCGTAATGAAAATTTCTGGAAAATTGCTTTTTCAACCCCATTGAATACACCCAGCGAACCTCTTGTTCAGGGAAGCCGTGTTTTTGTATTTATTCCCACCGAACAGATCGAAACAGATGAGTCGTATTTGCAAAGTATTGCAATGATGTATTCATCTTACTGGGTCACTCGCATTGCAGAACAATCATTGCCGTATTATTTTCTGAATAACGGAAGAATGTCCGACGATCAATTTTTCTGGGATGCCTATTTCCGTTACTTAATGCCATAAGATGGTAAAAAACGGAATAACCCTTCTTTCCGGAATCGATCCTGTCCGCCGCGCTGAAAAGACGGCGGACTCTGTTTCATTAAATGACAGAACGCTTTATTTTTGCCCCTCGCCGATTTACGGGTACGGGTTGTCCCGATTGCTGTCTCGTCTTGAAAAAGAAGCGCCGGGTTCGGCAGTGCTGTGCGTAGAGGCCGATAATGAATTGTATAAAATTGCAATGGAAAGTATCGAAAGTTCTGTAATCGAAAATAAAAAACTGCTTCTTACAAATGAATGTGACAATCAAAAACTTTTTTCGCTTATTCGCGGTATGTGGGGTGCGGGAACATTCCGCCGTATAGAAATAATTCGTTTTACAGGCGGTTATCAGCTGTTTCCGCAATTGTATGACTCTCTTTGCGATCATCTTCGGCGTGAAGCTTCCGCCGGTTTGAGTAACGCTTTAACTCTTGCTAAACTTGGCCGCTTGTATATTCGTAACGCCATACGAAATCTTGTTCTTTTGGAGCAGTTTCCTTCTGTTTCACAAATGTCTTTCGGCGATACGCCTGTTCTTGTTTTGGGAGCCGGTCCTTCGCTTGATAAAGTGCTGGATTTTCTGCCTGAACACAGGCAGTTTAAAATCATTTGTGTTGATACATGCCTTTGCGCTTTAAAGGACAGAAACATTGTTCCCGATTTGGCGGTAATTCTGGAAAGCCAGCACTGGAACCTTCGCGATTTTATTGGGTGCCGCGGATGGAATGTTCCCGCGGCGATGGATCTTTCTTCGCTTCCCGCTTCTGCAAAAAAATTAGGCGGCGCCGGCTTTTTGTTTTTTACTCCATGGACACAATTGCGCATTTTTGAAAGATTGCACAGCGCGGGCTTGCTGCCGGAAATTATTCCGCCGCTTGGATCTGTTGGTTTAACCGCAGTAGAACTGGCGCGCCGTTTAACAAGCGGAAATATAATCTGCGCAGGGATAGATTTTTCTTTTACAGCCGACAAATACCACGCGCGTTCTACGCCGGGACATCGTTTTGGATTGAATTTTCAGACACGTTTGCGAAGAATACTTAATACTGCCGCATATGAAGAAACGTCTTTTGCCGCTGTGTCAAAATCAGGCATTTCTGTTCACAGTAATCCCGGAATGAAAAAATACCGCGCTCTTTTTGAACAGGAGTTCAGCGGCGACTTGCGTATATTTGACATCGAAGGTACGGGGCTGCCATTGGGAGTAAAGACACTTTCGATGGAAGAAGCGATGGATGTGTTAAAAATTAACACAGAAGACCTCACGCGGGGGCGCGGGGTTTGCGGGGAACGCAGGGAAGAATTTAAGTTTTCCTCTTTTCCTACCCCTGCGAGCTCTGCTTCACTGCGCCCCTGCGAGAACTCTTCGGGAATAAATGCTTTTTTGAAAAATGAGAGAAAGTTATTGGAAGAACTACGGGGGATTTTGATAGGGGAAACTGCCATGGACGCTGAACGGCTGAATGTCTTAATAACCGAATGTGATTATCTTTGGGCGCATTTTCCCGATTATGCCGGCGGATCTCAGAGCGGCAATAACCCGGATATAAATGATATCTCGTTTTTAAAAAGAGTACGTACGGAAATTGACCCAATGTTAAAATTACTCAGCTGAAGTTATTCGTCTCTGGACTTTAATACGGCCAGGAACGCGCTTTGCGGCAGTTCTACGTCGCCTACCATTTTCATGCGTTTTTTGCCTTCTTTTTGTTTTTCCAAAAGTTTTCGTTTGCGCGTAATGTCGCCGCCGTAACATTTTGCAAGAACGTCTTTGCGAAGGGCGTTAACAGTTTCGCGCGCGATTACATGGCTGCCAATCGCTCCCTGAATTGGAATCTTAAACTGCTGGCGCGGAATTTCGTCGCGCAGGCGTTCGCAGAATTTGCGCGCGCGGTCGTATGCGCTTTCTTTAAAAACAAGCTGGGAAAGCGCGTCTACCGGTTTGCCGTTTAAAAGTATGTCCAGTTTTACAAGTTCTGTCGGCTTGTAGCCGGAAATATCATAATCGAATGACGCATAACCCCGGCTTATGCTTTTTAAACGGTCGTAAAAATCGAATAAAACTTCGGCAAGCGGCATATCAAAGATCATTTCGACGCGTTTTTCGTCAAGGTATGTCATGTTGGATTGCACGCCGCGTTTTTCCATACAGAGTGTCATGATGTTTCCAAGGTAATCGGTTGGTGTAATAACTGCTGCGCGAATGTATGGTTCTTCCGCGCTTTCCAATCGGCCTTCGTCCGGGTAATCGACAGGGTTATCGATTAGCATTTCTTCGCCGCCTTTTACTTTTACCTTGTACTTAACGGAAGGAGCTGTAAAAATAACAGATTGGTCAAACTCGCGTTCCAAACGTTCCTGAATAACTTCTAAATGTAAAAGTCCCAAAAAGCCGCAGCGAAAACCAAAACCAAGCGCGGCAGAAGAATCTTTTTCGTATATTAAAGAAGCATCGTTTAATTTTAATTTTTCCATGCTGGTACGCAGTTCTTCGTAGTCGTTGGAATCGACAGGATAGATAGAAGAAAAAACAACGGGTTTAACTTCGCGAAAACCAGGAAGGGCAGCGGCGCAAGGTTTGTCTGTCCCTGTAACGGTATCGCCGACACGCACATCGCTTACAGTTTTTATGCCCGCGATAATATAACCAACATCTCCTGCGGAAAGTTCGCCTGTTTCGACCAATGCAAGTTTAAAAACGCCAGCGGTTTCAACTTCGTAGGATGAATTGCTGGACATAAAGGTAACTTTCATGCCCTTTTTAATTTTGCCGTCAAACAGGCGAAGATGTACAACTACGCCGCGGTACGGATCGTAATGGCAGTCAAAGATGAGTGCGCGTAACGGGCCGTCAGGATCGCCTTTTGGCGGCGGTATCTGGTTTATAATGGCTTCGAATAGCTCGTCTATTCCAATGCCTTGCCGCGCTGAAACAGCGATTGCCATATCAGAATCCAGCCCCAGATCTTTATCGATCTGTTTTTTTACGCGCGGAATATCAGCCGCAGGCATATCAATCTTGTTTATTACGGGCACAATCTCCAGATTATGTTCAAGGGCAAGGTACATATTGGAAAGTGTCTGCGCCTGCACTCCCTGAGCAGCATCAACCAAAAGAAGAGCGCCCTCGCAGGAATTAATGGCGCGGCTAACTTCGTATGTAAAGTCTACGTGCCCGGGCGTATCAACAAGGTTAAGGATATATTCAGTGCCGTCCGCAGCTTTGTAAGGAATGGTAACAGCCTGGCTTTTTATTGTAATGCCGCGCTCCCTTTCTATGTCCATGTTGTCGAGTATCTGGTTTTGAAAGTTACGGTCATCGACGATTTTACATTTTTGGATGAGCCTGTCGGCCAGGGTAGACTTGCCGTGGTCGATGTGCGCGATTATACAAAAATTACGTGTATTCTTGGTTTGTGCCATTACGGTTATAATAGCGGGAATTTGGGGTTTATTCAAGTATGTTTTTCAACTCGCCCAGCTACATAGTTTATAATGTCATAAATTTAGTTTAAATTTTACTTGACAGAATTGAAGAAATCCATTAGCTTTAAATCATGGAAAGGCGATGAGTTCTTTTTGCCCGTGCAAGTGTCACGGATACAATCTGAACTATCGCCTTTTTTATATGCTTTTGTTTCGCTGATAGCTGTTGAATGTATATAGTTTTTGCTGTTTTTCCCAGGTTTCACATTTGTTTCATGTAATGTGAATCTTATAAAATATTCACCATTTCTGTCGGAGAATTTATTAATGTAATGATGATATTCTTTTATATTTGGATGGCGCTTATGCCCATCTCGTCTTATTTCAGGTTCCGACCATCCAAATATTGATGTTTTGTACAGAAAGGGTATATGTTTTATTATCCGTGAAGTGTCATATTCTTTATGCCTTATTATCTTTCCGATTGTACTCACGGGAAATTCTGCTATACGCCCATCGGTTATATTTTTTATAGTCTTAAATGAACGAACGATATTTTCTGCATCTTTTTGGTTTATAACCTTACAGATATCTATTTTTTGAGTTTTAAGGTTTTTTATTGCCGCAATCCGTGTAGCACAATCCATTCTAGTACTATACAAAGGTATAGTTAGCATGTCAAGCAGTTTATCCTTGGCAAAAAAACGCTGTTTTACCCTTTTTTCTCGGAGTCTTCCATATCTTTCAATGATTTTATTAGATTAAGAACGATTTTTCTGTCTCTTTTATTAAGCGCTTCGATATTTTTATATTTATACCAGATAGGGTTGATAGTTTTTTTTCATCTCAAAACCATTAAGTTTCCCAAAACCTGACCATTATATATATTAAGCAAGCAGATAAAAGAATGATAAGCCTTGAACCGCAAGGTTCTGCACAAAGATATTCAATGGGGGCTATATGGGGTTTACGATATAATATTTCATTTAGTCGTGATGTTACAAACGAATGGGGTATGTAGAAGGAGGAATGTATTAATAATATGAACAATGCATATGTTGTACTGCCAACAGGCAAATGGCTGCATTTGGAAGATAATGAAATGCACTTTGATGTTATAAAACGTTCTGGATTACTTAATGACTTTGGGGATGATGAACCCGATGCTTATGAATATTTTAGGAAATTAAGTTATAATGATGATGGTAAAATAAGTACTAAAGACGAAGAAGCGTTTGATGATATTGAGTTTGAATATAATCAACGCGCTGTTTTTCATGCTTTAAAAAAAGGCGCTTTACGTATCAGATATTATAAAGCAGGGGAAATTAGCAGAAGTGAAGAAGTTGTTCTTATAGCGGGTGATAATAATCGTATAACAGCAGATATAATAAAAACAACATTTCAAAAGTTTAATGTGCCAGAAACAACTACATTAATTATTGAAGATTGCGAAGGTAAAGAGATTTTTAAGGGGAAATATGAAATTTGGAGGGGAAAAACATGAAAAACTTAAGAGATTCACTTGTAGAAATCGCATTGAACTGGGAAAGTAAATTTATTGTTATGCCTCAAGTAACTTCAGCTATATCTGAATATGATGCAGCGCGATTATTAGGATGCGACGAACAAACATATTCAGAAATAATGAAAGGACAAACTGCTGTTACAAAAGGACATGACTTTATATATAAAGGCATAAAATATCAAATTAAAGGAAATAGATCTAGCGGTAAACCTGGAAGCAAAATTACTAAAGGTCCTAAAGCTAATAATTATAAATGGGATTATTTAATTTGGATTTGTTATGATAAAAAATTTAATATTACAGAAGCATGGGGATTCAAAGTGGATCTATATAAAAAATTATTTGAGCATAAGAAAAGATTGTCTGTAGATGATATGAGAATGGGAACAGATATGTTAAAAAGCATTAATGGATAATATATAATGCTGGATACACAATATTGACAAAAAGCTTGTCGCACTCTATTTGTACTTGTCATTTTAGATAAATTAAGTTATAATAACTTGATTGAATAAAATGATAAGGGGTTTTCTGTGTATATAACAATTGAAAATGAGCAGGAAATAAGGAAATTTCAAAAAATATTTGAGGAAAATCTTATATATGATACAGAAATAATAATTAGAAATTGCGATTTTAGTATTGATAAAGAAAAAGTAAAAGCAGATGTATACTGGTCATTAAAGAATGGGTTTTGGTATGCAACAGCCGTATTAAATGGTCGATACTGGAATGCACTTGGACTAGGAAAGCCAGTTGGTAAGCGTCCAAAAGAAGAATGTCAAATTTGCTTCTCTATTAAAGGTAATACTGCAGGAAGTTTTATTAAAGATGAAAGCACAGGGAAAGTAAATGTAAAACATTCTGGAAAATTTCGTGGAGTAAAAATAGAGCCAATTATTGTTGGTGAGTTAACATCTAATAAAAATAATTATTTTTATTTCCAAAGGAAAATTATAGAATTTTTAGAAAAAGTAAAAAGTATAAAACCAAAAAATGATAATAAAAAACCAAAAAGAGGTATAATAGATTTTAATGATGTTAAAAATACATATTATATTTGGAAGGAAGTATACTTTAATGATATGAAAAAAATAGATGGGGTTAAAGAAATTTACAATCATTCAACTAACCCAAAAATGTCAAAAGGTTCTGCAAGTGATTATTTATATGATCTAGAGTGTTTTTATGAGAATAAACTTTATTGTCGTACACAAAAACCTGAAGATACAGTATATTTTTTATCACAATTATATAAGGAATATGGTGATAAGATTTATCAAAATGCATTATCTGCACTTGAAAAGCACGTTTTTTATTATAAGAACAGGTCAAAAAATATTGCGAATACATCAAGTGTTGAACCATTATTGAATGTTTTAAAAGAAGGGAAGTTAAAAATAACTGAAGTTTGTCAACATCATGATAATTTAGATGGTTATTTTCCACTTGATAATATAAAAGGTTTTTCAAAAACAGAATATAAGAGACCTCCGTCTTTTAAGAAAGAAAGACTGCAATTTGAAACAAATAATTTGCAAGGATCGTTAACCAATAATAAACAAACAAAAGCTACCCTTATAAAGAAAAGCCAAAAACCGGATAAAAGCACATCATTTCCTACATCTTCAAATCCAAATGATTTATATTCATTAGAATATTCTGAGTTATTTCAGCAGATAAAAAAACTTATTACAAAAATAAATGAACATGGAAAAAAAGGAAAAAGGAAAATATCAATATTTAAAGAAACAGGTATGTTAGGTTTATTGGATGATATTGAAAAATTATGTATTACTCGTGAATCCTTCAAGAGCTTTATATCATCGCTTTATATACTATATAGGGAAAAAACACGATGTAAGAATAATAATTATAGAGCTAATAGTGATCATTATTATATTTATAGTTTTCCAGATAAATTTTGGGAAAAAGACCGCATAACAAAGTGTAGTATGGATAATATTATTATTTTACGTACAGAATATTTACACTCAGATGAAGAAGATACAGATAGAAAAACAGAGAAGAAAAAATCATTTATAGATGTGGTTGAAGAAATAACAGGTAAAAGATATATACCTGAATCAGCAGAAGACTTTAGGGAACTGCAAGCTGGAGTAATGAATCAATTTAGAGATGCAATGGAAGAATTATTAAATATGGTTAAAGATGATTTATAAATTATTAAAAACCCATAAGTCCGTCATCTATCAGACATTATATAGATAAGGAGATAAAAATGAAAATAGTAATCATTACAGCCCCTATGATGAACCCAGGGAAAATTGAAGCAATCAAATACCCTGTAGCAGGTAATAAATCAATAGAATATGAAAAAGAAGTCCGTTGTCCAATAAACGGAGTTCTAGCGAAAACTATTAAAAAAGATGATGAAGTTAAAATTATCTATGTAATGACAACTGGAGAAAACAGTAATTGTGAAATCAATAAAACAGCATTTATATCAGAATTAGAAAATATAAATAAAGAAATTGGTGCTTCATTTTCTTATGATACGGTTGATATTCCATTTGAACCTACTAAAGAGACATATAATACGCTTATTACAGATTTAACTGAAAAAATACCTGAAAATGCCGAAATTTATACAGATATTACTTATGGTCATAAACCAGAAATATTATCTCTTTTCTGTGCTCTTCGCTTTGTAGAAGAATTTAGGAATGCCATTGTTCAATATATAGTATATGGTAAAGTTGAGTTTAATAAAGAAACTAACGAGAAAGAAAGCCCCATGCTTTATGATATTACTTCGCTTTACTATCTATTTAAGTTAATGGGAACAATGGGCGCTGCTAATGCTGAAACAGCAACAGAAACTTTAAAAGACTTTTTTTCCATGTAAGAGGTTTATGTGGAAAAGAATAAAGAAAACGAAGAATTAATAAAAGATAAAATATTCTCTGTTTTTTTAGAAAGCCTTAGTGAGCCTTTTCGGCAACAAGTTTATTTAGGTCAGTTGAGCGGCTTAATTTTTAATTGGTGCAGAGACTATCTTAATTTTAATGTTAATGATATGGGTGTCGAAATTGTAGTTATTACAAAACGGTTATTAAAAGAAAAGAGCAAAGCCAATATACCGCTAGGTAAAGAAGGTTTTATAAAATATCTAATTACTTCATTAAAAATGGGAAAATACGAATATATACGACAATACGAAAAGAAAAATCAAGACGATTTAATCCGCATGAAAGAAAGTCATCTTGGCAGGAAACTAACTGAAGATGAACGCTCATTTACCATTAACAAATGGTATGATTATGAAAGTGCCACAAAAATAATCGGTACTTCTCTTACAGGTGCTAAAAA
>Ga0123356_10001316_pt1 | contig 27488 bp, 19 predicted proteins | sample TergutEmb28metaG_2_FD_92546 | JGI IMG/M metagenome (GOLD analysis project Ga0123356, IMG submission 92546) | Embiratermes neotenicus P3 segment gut microbial communities from Petit-Saut dam, French Guiana - Emb289 P3 | ecosystem: Host-associated > Arthropoda: Insects > Digestive system > Gut ...
CTGGCTTGAAGTTACTACGCTTGTTATCACCGGTGAAAATGATTCCGATGAGGAGTTAAAAAGTATTGCAGCATTTATCGCTGATGATTTGGGTAAAGAGGTTCCGTGGCACGTGTCAAGATTCTTTCCGCAGTATAAATTCTCAGACCGCTCTGTTACACAGGCGGAGTCTGTTAAAAAAGCGGTAGCGATTGGCCGTGAGGCCGGATTGTCGTTTGTATATGCCGGGAATATTGTTCTGTGATTGTGCGTTGTTTTTTATTTTATTGACGTTTGTGAATTAGGGCAATATACTCCCCAAGTCCATTTTCCCGCCATCATATAATAAAACCCATAGTAAAACGTACGCGCTGCCTGACAAAAAATCCAACTAAAAATTACTTTTCCAATGCAGCAGGGTATATTTTTATAATCAATCATTATTGTGGGGCGCCTCTAAAAACTGCCGTGCCCGCACTCCCTGCCGGCTGCACGACAGCCGTAAGGCCGTTAGGGAGCACAGACACGGCAGTTTTTAGAACGTCTTATATTAAAAATTATACTAAAAAAGTTACCGGATAAATTGTGACTAACAAGCTCAAAATAATCATCCCATTAATAGCGGTTGCATTTTTCTTCGGCTGCAGCGCCTACTTTAATACTTTTTACAACGCTGAAGAGGCTTTTAACAGCGCCCGCAGACCTCACGCGAAGGTTATGAAGAAGTTTCCCGACAGCCTTGTCGTGGCTGCAAGCCCTCAGTCAGAGGCTCTATATGACCGCACAATAGAAAAATCGCTCAAAATGATAGAGGTCTATCCAAAGAATAAAAAACATCAGCCCAAGGCGCACTATCTTATGGGAAGAGCCTCTTTTTATAAGAAGGATTTTGATGTTTCCATAAGCCGTATGCGCGATTTACAGGCGGAGTTTCCTGAGAATCATCTTGTACCGCCCTCTCTTATATACGTGGCAAAATCTCACATAATGCTTGATAACCTTGAGATAGCTGAAGATATCCTGCTTGACCTTTTAGAACATTATCCGCATTTTAACAGAAATCAGGAGATAACTCTTCTTCTTGTTGAGATAGCGATACGCCGCGAAGGACGTTCTCATGCGCTCGGACTTCTTCAGTCGCTCAATCTCTCTGGAATGCCTGTTGAGAAACGGCTTGATATTATTTTGAAGATGGTTGATTTACATTATGACCTCAGGCAGTATACGACTGCTCTGGGGCTTTTGCGCGGAGCGCCAAGGAGTAAACAGCACCCCTACCTTATGTACAGAGTAGACCGTTCCTTTTATTTCTGTTACGACGCTATGGACTCTTTGGATGTTGCGTTGAATCATCTTAACAAAATGCAGAGAAACCGTCTGTACAACAGGGAACACAAAGATGAAATACTCTTTTATAAAGCCGTTACACTGCGAAAGATGGGAAAAATTGACGAAGCGATAGCGCTGCTTCTTGATATTACGCGTATGTGCGACAGAACTTCAGATACGGCCAGTTTGTGCGGACGGGCGCACTATGAGCTCGCGCTTCTTTATCAAATGAACACCGGAGAGTACAGTCTCGCAATGGAAGCTTTTGAAAAAGCTTCAAAATTAGGCGATACTGAAGCCATGTCTAAAGCGGCTTTGCGCGCGCAGGCGTTAAGAAGACTTTTTGCTCTGCGTATGGGCGACTCAACTGGAGTTGTAACACCACAGGCGCGTTACTCAATAGCGGAACTTTTTTGGTTAGACCTGCAGGAGCCCGATTCTGCGTACTTCCACTATCTGGAACTTTCAAATGATACCGGCGCAGACTCGCTTATACGTCCCCGCAGCCTTATAATGGCAGCCTCGGTACTGAGAAACGAGATGGGGGAGACTGCCCGTTCAGACAGCTTGCTCAACCATGTTATAGACGAGTATCCAAACAGTGAGCTTGCGAAACGGGCGCAGGTTGAGATGGACGTGGAGATTACGGTGGTAACACGCCGCGACTTGGCTGAACGGGATTTTCTGGCTGCCGAAGGACTCATGGAGAGCGACATGGTTGAGGCGGTCAAGGCGTTTTACAATGTGTTCAAACAATATTCTGATATGGATATCGCGCCAAAAAGCCTGCACGCGGCTGCGTGGAACACAGATAACGCGCTGCAAAGAAACAGGGCGGCTATGAGGCTCTACGAAGAGCTGTGCAGCAGATACCCCGATTCGCGCTACTGTACCGAAAGCGCGGCTCCAAGGCTTGCGGCGGCTAAAGATACGCTTGAGGCGCGCAGGCTCTTAAGGGAAAAGGCTAAACAGGAGAAAATAGACGCCGCTGAACATCCGGTTTCTGACGGCGGAAGCGCTGCCGGAGCTGAAGATGAAAAGCCTGTTGAAGATGAAGAAGATGAGGACAGTATTGACGGTATCGGCATAGATAATAATGTTGATGCGGATTCCGGCGCCGGTATGAATGATGATACTGAAAAATCAGGTTCTGATGATTCGGATATTGATAAGACAAATGACGCTGAACCTGAATCGAGTCAACAGGAATAATTCAAAAAATAGCTGTCTCACAAATGCAGAGAGTATATTTATGGACAATTAATTCCCGGTATTGATAATCATAATTATAAAAGTTAAAATGGAGGGTTTTATGGGTAAGATGTTACGCAGTGTGCTGTGTGTTGTACTGCCGCTTGTTATTGTTGGATGCGGAACCAAGGTTGCGCGTGTGGATTCAAGCACCACTATGGATTTGTCCGGCAAATGGAATGATACGGACTCAAGACTTGTGTCTGAGGAGATGATTAAGGACGCGCTCAGCCAGCGTTGGCTTTACAGGTGGGAAGCTGAGGGCAAGACGCCGAATGTTATAGTGGGTAAAGTGACAAATAAGAGTCATGAGCATATCAGCGTTGAAACATTTACAAAAGATATCGAACGCGCTCTTCTCAATTCAGGCTCTGTAAATTTCGTAGCCGCAAGCAGCGAACGCAGTCAGCTTCGCGAAGAGCGTGACGAGCAGGCAATACACGCTTCAGAAGAGACCCGCAGCGCACAGGGTAACGAAACCGGCGCGGATTTCATGATGGTGGGTTCCATAAACGCAATCGTTGACAGGGAAGGCAAGCGTTCAGTTATTTTCTATCAGGTCAACATGGAGCTTATTAATATCGAAACAAACGCCAAGGTGTGGATAGGCGAAAAGAAAATTAAAAAGTACGTCCAGAAAAACGCCGCGAAATTATAAATTGTTGGGGTGGTCGTGCGGTGCAGGTGCATAACCGCAGGGGCGTAGCGCGCTACGCCCGTACAACATGCGTATTGCGTTGGTGCGTATAATTATATGCACCATACATAATAAATTAAAAGAGAGATTTAAAAAATGGAGAGCAAAATCGTTTCCGCGGGATACAAACCGCGCTTGCGCAGGATTGTAAGCAGTGTATCAATATTTCTGCTTTGTATATTCTTTGCCTCATGTACAAGCAAAGCTGTCAAGCGCAGGGATGCGATAAGTAAATCAGTCAGCGACGGTGATTTTACAGGCGCTGTAAATGATATTAAAAAGAATGCAAAACTCTACGGCGAAACCAACGCTTTTCTCTACAATATGGACATTGGGGTTCTCTATCATTACGCCGGAATGTACGATTCCAGCAACGCCTATCTCTTGCGGGCAGCGGATATTTACGATGAGCTGTTCACGAAATCCGTGACAAATGAGGCTGCCGCTATTCTTACTAATGACAATATCAGGCCTTACCGTTCAAAGCCCTTTGAGCTCGTTTTACTGCATCAGTTCGCGGCGCTTAACTTTATGGCCGCAGGCAGGTTTGACGAAGCCCTTGTAGAGAGCCGTAAAGCTCAAATTCATTTTAACGAATGGGAGCGGACTAAAGGCAGCTCAGATAAGTACAAAAGCGACGGTATGTTTCATTTGATATCATCCCTTGCCTATGAGAGTATCGGCGAAGATGATAACTCGCTCATCTCCCTTTATAAAGCGGTTGACGCGTACAACAAAGGCCCTGTAAAACTTGCGCCAGAGGTGAGAAACTTTGCCGCTCACAGGCTTACGGCAGGCGACAGGGAAGATGACCTTAAGCTCCTCTCAATCTCAGCCGACGCCGCGCCGTCCAAGTGGAGCGCAAAGCAGGGCGCTTCTGAAATTGTGATTATAGGATACGCAGGCAAAGGGCCGAATTTGCGCGAAAACAACTGGTCGGGACATTATGTTAAGGATGGACTGCTCACAATTCAATCTACCGGCAAAGACGGCAAAACAAATGTTATCCAGATAGCCGCGCCAATGCTGCCAAGCTCAGAGTACGACAAAGCGTCAAGGGGAGATAAAACTAAATCAGGAACAACCTGGTATATAAAGCTCTCTTTGCCGGAAGTGCAAACCTTTAACTCTCAGACATCTTATTTCACCGCCCGGCTTGGCGATAACGCTTCTGAAAATATAAGGTCGGTTGTAGTAAACGATATTGACGCCCAGCTTCAAAAAGCCCATGACGACGCCTGGAACGAAACTCTCACAAGAACAGCGATACGCGTAGTGCTTAGAACAATTGCCGCGCAAAAGGCTAAAGGGGCGATGCAAAGCAGTAACCCGTTTCTTAACTTATTGACAAATCTTGGCACAGACGCAGTCTCAAGCCAGATGGAAAAAGCGGACGTGCGCGTCTGTTTCATTTTACCCAAAACAATGCACATGGTACGCATACCAGTTGAACCCGGAACTCACAACCTGACACTAAACGTCCATGACGCCTCAGGCAGGGTGATCGGCAAAAAAGAGTACGATAATATTGTGGTAAAACGCGGGGATAAGAGGGTTATTATTCATCATTCGTTACGGTAATGTTTATCCCGTAGGGGCGGCCCCTACGGGAATTTATTTTTCAACGCAGATACTATCTCCGCCGGAACCCTTCTCGGCGCCCCTGTCGACTGCCTCACGCACGCAACCTTTACCTCACCGCTTACTAAAAGCGTTTCGCCTCTGTATATATCACCCTGAAAAATTATAGATGCGCCGCTTATCTCCTTTACGGTTGTAATTACTGTCAGTAAATCATTATACCTGGCGGACTGTTTATATTTCAAGTTAGCCTCAGTTACCGGAAATATTATATCCTTTTCATGAAATTCAGAGAGCTCCATCCCAAGAGAGCGTAAAAGCTCAGTGCGTCCCCGCTCCATGTAGCGCAGATAGTTTGCATAGTACACTATGTTGCCGCAGTCTGTATCTTCATAATAAATTCTGATTTTAATTTCATGATTTTTATTCAAGAGAACTTCCTTCATTTTGAAGATTGTATTCTTTCATTTTACGCCACAGGGTAGAGCGTGAGATTCCAAGTTTTTTCGCGGCTTCCGTATGATTATGAGATGTTAATTTCAAAACAAAATTTATATGCTCCCGCTCCACATCGGCCAGAGTAGGCACACTGCTTTCGGAAGTTTTAACGGACGTTTGCGGCTGCTCAGGGCTGCCAAGCAGCAATCGCCCGCGCAGCATGAACTCAGGGAGGTCTTTTTCGGTAATCTCATCGTTTTCCGCAAGAACAACCGCGTGTTCTATAATGTTTTCCAGCTCCCTTATGTTGCCGGGATAGTTATAAGAAGCAATCAAATTTTCTGCCGCGCTTGAGAAACGGCAGATATTCTTGTCGAAAAGCTGATTAAACTTATGCACAAAAAGACGCACCATATTCGGAATAGTCTCTTTGCGTTCCCGCAGAGGGGGCTGGTAGAGATAAAAAACATTGAGCCTGTAAAACAGGTCTTCTCTGAAAAGCCCTTTTTCAGTCAGCTGTTTGAGGTCTTTATTGGTTGCGGCTATTACTCTCACGTCAACCGAACGTTGAACGTTATCCCCCACGCGTCTAAACTCCCGCTCCTGTAAAAACCGCAAAAGTTTTACCTGCGCGCTTTGAGAGAGTTCGCCGACCTCATCTAAAAAAAGTGTTCCGGTGTGCGCCTCTTCCACAAGTCCGGGTTTATCCCGTTCCGCGCCTGTAAACGCTCCCTTTTTGTGTCCGAAAAGTTCACTTTCAAAAAGAGTGTCAGGAATCGCGCCGCAGTTTACCGCCACAAAACGCCCCTCATTGCGCTGAGACATGCGGTGAATAATACGGGCAAAGAACTCCTTGCCTGTTCCGCTCTCCCCGCCTATAAGTACGGTTGATGAGGTAGGAGCGATTTTCATGGCAAAGCGCAGTACCTTCTGCATCGCAGGACTTGCGGCCATGAGGTCATTAAGCACCCGCTGTTCAAGCTCAATCTGACTTTTGCCGCGCTCTGTGCGCAGAAGCATTTTGTCAAGCACTGCGGACAAATCTGAAAGCTGCACAGGTTTAACTAAATAGAAAGACGCCCCGCTCTTAAGCGCGTTTGCGGCAGCTTCAAGTTCATTGATTGAAGCAAGCGCCACAACCTCGGCGCGGTGAGTTGTGCGGATGTAGCTTATAAGGTCAAGCTCAAAAGCAGCCATCCCTTCCATATCAACAAACGCAGCGTCAACAGCCGTTTTGTCAAGCAGGGCAATAGCTTCGCTCTGAGTTGCGGCGTCCGCGACCTTATATCCATCTATCGTAAGACTCTCTCGAAGTTTTGCTCTAAAAGAGAAATCAGCCGAAACTATAAGAATTGTTTTAACCATGGTTATTGCAGTTTATGAACGTGGAAAATTTTATTATAAAAAATAATGTAAGGAGCACAGTTAATCAATCAATAATTTGACGGGTAGAAAACTTTGCGCACATAAGTTAAATTAAAACTATTCTAACTTGGTGTCAACATTAGGGGAAAAGTCCATATTTTCTTTGTACTTCACTGCATCATAACTTATCTTATACTCAGTATGGTGACAGGCGTATACAGCAAGACCATACGTTTACGATGTATTTATTCACGTTGTTGCTCTTTCTCATTCTCAGATTATTACGCACTCTCGGCAGTTGACAGCATATATCAAGTACATTTACGTAATCTTAAAGGCCGAGGGGAGAATGCTTTCGTATGAACGGAATTGATTTTGCAGATACAATACCTTACGAGAACGAGGTACTGTTTTCACCAACTTATGACGTGTTGTTTAAAGGTATTTTCGTTAGTCCCGATGATTATGGTCTTTTAGCCTCTTTACTGTCGAGCGCGTTGAAACTTGACATTAAAGCTGATGGAATAAAGGTTGATAATACCGAATTAACGAAAGATAACGTACTTGACAAAGGGGTTCGGCTTGATCTTAAGGTAACTTTGGGAGACGGAAGCGTCATTAATGTAGAGATGCAGATTGGCAACGAATACAACATCGCCAAACGAAGTGTTTATAACATCTCGCGGATTATGGCCGGTCAAGTGAAGGTAAGCGAAGATTACGATGCGATCTGTCCTGTAATTGCGATTAATATATTAGATTTTAATTATATTAAGGGCAGTAAAAGCTTTCATAACCGTTATCGGATGAAGAACACCGATACAGGTTCAGAGATGCCGAATGCGGAGATTTTTGAGATAAACTATGTAGAATTACCCAAGCTGCCCAAAAATGTTGGCAGCGATATGTTTGTCATTCCATTCCTTAAACGTAAGGTATCCAGCGCACAAAAAAACGTGCGCTGTTTATGATTATATAATTTTGCGTTTTGAGTTGTGGTTAAAATTTTTGGATGCTAAAAGTGAGGAGGATCTGAAAATGCTTATAGCGAAAGAACCCAAAGTATTTGGGATCGCAGTGAACAAGCTGAGAAAGCTAAGCGCCAGCGAAGAGATTCGTGAACGTATGCGTAAAGAGGAAAAGGCACGAATGGATCGGGTTTCTGCTTTGGCGAAAAGCAAAAGAGAAGGTATAAAAGAAGGCAAAAAAGAAGGCCAGGCAGAGGTATTGGCTCTATTGGAAAAAGGTATCCCGATAGATGAAATTAAAAAGAAAATTGGAATCTAAAAAATGATTATAGCCATTAGCGCTCGGCCTAAAAAACAAGCAGGCGCGGAATTTTTCCGCGCTCATCTCTGTGCTTATCTCACGCCAATCACGTTTTACTCGTTCAATCTTACGTAGTCCATTGAGTTTTTGTAAACTTCAGAGTTCGATATAAGTTGGTACTTAACACCTTTCGATTTTTGCGATGAATGCAAATCCGCTCCAAAATAAAGGCAAAGGTTTCTGCGTTAGCTAAAACAGATAACTCACCCCAAAACACGCCTGATTAAGTTTATGTTTTTTATCATTGTCAAACTGCGTTAAACCGATAATTCCTCTCAAATCTACAGATATATTTTTTGTGATATAGTACCCGCCGCCAATGGCAATACCGGCGTCGAATGGTTTTCTCTCCTCAAATTATATTACATCACGCCGATAATCAACGATACCGCCTCTTTTCTGCCATCCACAGTAGTAAACACACCCTTAACTACATACGTCCCGCGAGCTATAAATCTTCCGTTACGGTTAGTCAAATCCCAAGAACCTATTCGACGTTTGTCAAAATTGTCAAATACCTTATCGCTAACGTCAACCTTGTTTACAAGATTGCCCATATTGTCATAGATTCTCAGAACGCCACTCCCAAAATTGTACCCCTGCCAGAAAAAATTTACAATGTTTCCGCTGCGCACCGGACTTGGACCGGCAAAAAGCATCGCCTCGCGTCCCTTTGTAATTTCAAACGTCACAAATGCTTCACCGGTGTAATTACCAATACCAACCACTTTAACAGACGCACTGCTGCCAACTGACACATTATCAGCATAAACTACCGTATAGTCAATATCCTGCATCAGCGTCTTCGAACCGTCCATAACCCTAACCTGTGGCGTTATCTCCAAACCGGTATAAAATATCATACCGCCTGGCGGCAAAGATAGCGCGACAACCGAAAGAGGCTTGGGTTTAATCGTAAAATCACCGAGTGCTAATCCCGTCACAGTGCTGTAACTTGCACTTCCCGCAATATCTACCGTTATAGCATAAGTTCCCGCATTAATCGGCTCAGATGTCTGACCATTGTATTTGACGGTAATTGCGCCAAATCCAGTAATACCGCTTACTGGAATTCTCTGCGGCATGCCGTTGTAAATGACCGGAGAAAGGTCATAAATCAAATCTTTAACCGTATATACGTTTACTGCCGTATTCACTGCAATGGTAAAATCTTTGGTGTAATTTATTCCGTCTGATATACCATTAATGATGGTTGCTCTAACCACAACCGTTCCCGCTGCCAATGCGTTGAGCCCATTGCCGTTGATAATCGCGCCGGTAGTTCCCGCATCTACCACACTCCAAATTATTGCCTTAAATGTCGAGTTTACCGGTGCAACCGTTCCCGTAAGTACAAGCAGGATACCTGCGTTAGTCTCGGCCGGTACACCCATAATATTTGTTACCGGAATATGCGGCGGATTTACTGTTATGGTGAAATCTTTTGTAAAATTCACCCCGTCCAATATACCGTTAACTATGGTTGCTCTGACAACAACCGCCCCTGTATCCGATGTAGTTAATACGTTGCTGCCGTTGACAGCGGCACCCGTAGTTCCAGCGTTTACTACGCTCCAAGTTATTATCCGATTTGTCGCATCGAAAGGAACGACTGTTCCTGTCAGTACAAGCGGAGAGCCCGCAATAATTTCAGCAGGAACGTCTATAATGCCCGTTGCCAGAGTAACTATAACCATTTGAACACCGTCGCGTATAACAATCTTACTGGCTCCGTCGGCAAAAAAATATGTTTGTTCGCTTTCTTTTGCGCCGGTTTGAACAATAACGCCGTTGTCGGCGTTTTTCGCTATTCCAATCTCCATGCCTGCAACGGGCACAGCAACGCCATTACCACCTGCACCCATACCCGTACCAAGCGTTATATATCGCCCGGCAGCAAGAAAGACATTGTTTGCCGCACCGTTGTCTTTGGTATTGCCGATGATTAATGATGTCCCACCCAAACGGAGTATACCATTGACGCCTACAGCCGCACCACCGCCATCCCTCTCAGCAATATTATTGCTAATTTTACCGTTAGTAATGGTGAACTCCGCATTGGATATACACACACCGCCGCCGTCTCTTTCAGCAGTATTGCCGTTTATTTTGCCGCCGGTCATGGTAAATTTACTTCCATCAATAACATACACACCACCGCCGTCCCTCTCAGCAATATTACCGCTGACTTCTCCATTGCTCATAGTGAATTCGGCATCTCTAACAAGCACCCCGCCGCCATCGTTTTCAGCAGTATTGCCGATGATTTTGCCATCGGTCATGTTAAATGTGCTACTACCCCACACAAATACGCCGCCCCCACCAAAACCGCCAGTGGTATTGCCGCTGATTTCACCGCCATTCATGGTGAATTCGCCATCATTGCCTGAAACATACACACCGCCACCGCCAAGCAAGCTGGCAGTATTGCCGCTGATTTCACCGCCATTCATGGTGAATTCGCCATCACCGCCTGAAACATACACACCGCCACCATAGTTGATAGCTTTATTGTCAATAATTTCACCAGCGTTCATGGTAAATATGGCATTACCCCACACAGATACGCCACCGCCGCTGTTAGTGGCGATATTGCTGCTGATTTCGCCGCCAGCCATAATGAATACGCTTGTATGATTATAGACACGCACGCCACCACCATAGGTAGAGGTATTATCACTAATTTTGCCACCTAACATGTAGAATTCACTGTTGTATACATACACACCACCGCCACCGCCCCAATAGATGTTGCTATTATCATTATTGCCGCTGATTTCACCGCTAATCATGTTGAATATACTATTGACAACGGCCACACCGCCGCCGCCAAAACCACCACCTGTGTTGCCGCTGATTTTGCCGCCAAACATATTTAAGTAACCGTTTTCTACAAACACGCCGCCTGAAGCTTCGTAAGAGGCATCTGCTTTTCTATTATTGCACACAACCGCACCTGTATTCATGATAAGAGAACCGCCATATACTTTTACGAGTGCGCCGCCTGCATCAGCAATTCCACCGTTTTTATTGCCGTCAATAATGATATCTTCCAAAATCAGCGTGGCGGATACAGTGAATAAATCACCTATTACACCCCGCGTGAGAGTAACAGATTCGGCAGGATTCGCACTGCGAATGGTAAGGTTTCTGTCTATGTTTACAAGTGAGTTTAGCGTAAGATTTTGGCAGACTTCGACAACGGAGCCTCCTCCAGCTATTTGTTCGTAGAATTCACTAACTGTCGCAACACACTGTATCTGCGACTTAACCGGCACAACAAAAATTGTGGCGCATACTGCTGCCATTACGAATCTAAGTGTAGTTCCAGCATTAATCTTTATCATGTTTGCAATATATATTATTTTTTGAGGAACTGGATTACAAAAATTGCATTAATTCGCCAGTATCAACAAATAATTAAGTATTGCGCCTTACCCACCGATGCGAATTAATTTCAATAAAATCACTATATACAGTTGCTGGAAACGCCGGGCCTTTAACAAGCGCGCCTAATGCGTAAGTAAAGAAAATGGCGGTATACTGCATGAACGCTATCCAATCAAATAAACAAGCGGCTATGCCATATAGTAAAATGTTAATATAAATCACTACCATCATTTAGCGTAAATATATTTAAAAAGTTACGTCGATTTTACAAAAAACACGCATAGGCATTAGGCAGCTGGAATTTAAATAGCATTGCTGCGGAAAGTTTTGTATATTTATTCCATAATCAGGAAAATACCGGTCAAAGGGATTATATGGCTAAGGAAATCTATGAATAAGCCGTACAGGAGTGAAAAAATTTTAACATTAGTTTTTTTTATACTGGCGTTTTTAGTTCTATTGGGCTTTCTTCCCTTTCGTTTGAAAGCGCTCAATAGGGTTGCCCAGGACGCGCTTCTTAACGCCGGAGCGGACTCTGTGCGGGTTGAGAGAGTGTCGGTTACTTTTTTTAAGGGGGTGAGCGTTAAGGGTTTAGAAACTTCTAAAAAAATTAATCCCCGTGAAGAGTACCGTACTTCCATAGAGCGTGTTGATATTTCCAGCAATCTGCTGTTATTAGCTTTTTGGGCGCTTGGCAAACCGGATTTGCTTAATCTTGAGCGTGATATATTTATGGAAATATACGAAAACCCGTTTGCGCTTGTTTCCGACGCGTCAGCTTTGATGACAGGCGCCAAACCTTTTAAGAAAGTTATCATAAATGACGCGGGTGTGGAGTTTTTTGAGAGGAAAAAACCGGGTTTAAGCGTTTCTGGAGCGAGTGTTAAAATTGACAAAAAGCATAATGCCGTCTGGGGAAAAATGAACGTGCGGCAAATTACAGTTCCCGCTCTCGCAAAGGTTGAAAATTTTAGCGTAAAATTTGGCGCAGACAACGAACGGTTCTTTCTTATGGATGGAAGCGGTACTGTATATGGCGGCAAACTTCGCGCGGATGCGTCTATCGATTTAAAAAGCGCGTCTGTGCTTGAGGGAAAAATCACAATAGCTGAGCTTGACCTTGAGCAGTTTTGCGTACAAACCAAATTGCCGCAGGGACGTATGAGCGGTAAAGTTAATCTCTCCGCTATTCTTGAGGAGAGTAACGCGTCCGCAATAGATTCGGTTAAGGCAAGCGGCGCTATTAATGTCAGAAGTTTGACAGCTATTAATCTGCCTCTGCAAAACACCCAAATTATGAATTTTGTGTCGCCGGAACTTAAAACGCTGCGGTTTTCGGAGATAAGGGGTGATTTTACGCTCTCACGTTCTAAGCTGCGCTTTAAGGAGATTAAGGGCAGCGGCGATATAATGAACTTTAAATCTACCGGATGGGTCGGTCTTGACGCTTCTCTTAATCAGGAGTTTGAGGGAGTGTTCAGCAAAGATTTTGCAAGCACGCTTTCGGGGCTTGTAAGGTCGTCGCTTGAAGCGGATACCTCAGGCGGCCGGCGGTTTAATTGTAAAATAAGCGGCACATTTGAGAATCCGCGTGTTGATATTGATGGAAGTGTTTACGGCCGGGCAGCCGGAGCCGCTATCAATAACGCAGCGCAGGGTTTGCGGAATCTTTTTAAGTAGCGGTTTACTGTTTTTTTGCCTTTGCCTTGATTTTGCAGTAATTTTACCTCGATTTTACCTGTGTTTTCAAAAAAGACTTGAAAAATTTGTCTGATTTATGTAAGATATAGATATATATCATAAATGTCTATAGATCACACGATTAAATGCTGCGCTGTGCCGTCCGATGACCTCACGGCTGTAGTGCAGTCTGAGGGCGGTACAGCGCAGCATTTAATCGTGTCTTGAATAATTAAAAAGGCAACCACGAAACACTATAAGAAGGTGTTTGTTATGCAGGCGCAGGTTGAAAGCGGCAGTATTGATGAGGTATTCGATGAGATGCAGCGGCTGCGCGAGCAAAACGGCCGTTTGCATGAGCATTTAAACCGGATTTTTGGAATCTCTTCAGCGGTTATCTACATTCTTGACCCTGACGGTTGTTTTACATTTATTAACAAGGCTGTTGAGGATATACTCAATTTTACCCCCCAGGAGCTTATCGGAAAGCATTTTTCGACTATTTTACCGTCTGAGGAGTCTGAACGGGTAAGCCGCAGGATTGCTCTTCCCAAGTTTGCCGGACATGTAACCGGGTATCAGGACGCTCCCAAACTTTTTGACGAGCGCAGAAGCGGCTCCCGGCGCACAAGAAACATGGAGGTAAAACTCCTCACCCGTGAGCGCGACGATTTTCGCATACTTGTTGGTGATGTAACCGGAATTGTTGAGGTTGAGGGCGCTTACAGTTTGCAGGAGAACAAGGAAAATGATTCCGGCGATGCCGCAAAAGAGGTTTTTCTTGGCAGTCAGGGGATAATTTTTGATATTACAAAGTATAAAAAGGCGGAAGCGGAGCGTTTTGAACTCCACAGGCAGCTTTTCCAGATACAGAAGATGGACGCCATAGGCAAACTCGCAGGCCGGGTTGCCCACGATTTAAATAATAAACTTGGCAGCATTATAGGCACAGCGGAAATTTTGAAGCATGACCTGCATAATATAAACCCTGCGCTTATAGGTACGTATCTTGATACGATTCTCAGCGCCTCGCGCCACGCCACAGAAATTTCCAAGCGCCTCTCGGAGTTCAGCCGCAGGGGAGATACAGGATACAGCAAATTTAATTTTCATGAACTGCTTGACAGCGTAATGGCTTTTGTAAAGTCAATCGCTAATGACAATGTAAGCGTCCACAAGATTATGCTCTCTAAAGACCCTTTCATTATGGGCTCCAGAACTCTTCTTCAAAGCGCGGTTTTAAATCTTGTTGTTAATGCGTTTGAAGCTATGAAAAAGGGCGGCGGGGTTTTGACTGTAGAAACAAGCGATATCTCTGTTGACAGTTCGCTTAAGACAACTTTCCCCTCGTCTGTAAGACCGGGCGAATATCTATTGGTCTCAGTGCAGGATACCGGCATAGGTATGGGTGATGATGTAAAGAGCAGAATTTTTGAGCCGTTTTTTACCACAAATGCCGATAACGGGCTTGGCCTTGGGCTTTTGAGCATCCGCGAGTGTATCCGAAACCACGCGGGAATAATAAATGTAAAGAGCGACCCGGGAAAGGGGTCGAGGTTTGACGTCTATCTCCCCAAAACATGATACCTGTACTTACTGCCGCCCAAATGAGGCGTGTTGATCAATCTTCAATAAATGGCGATGCCGGCGCCGGTTACTCTTATATGCGCGCTGCGGGTAAGCATATCCATACTGCCGCATTGTCTATTTTAAGCGATATGGCTTTATGCAGCAATAAACAAAGCGTCGCCGTAATATGCGGCAAAGGCAATAACGGCGGAGACGGCTATGTTGCCGCTCAAATGCTTCAAAAGTCCGGGTTTAATGTCGATTGTTTTTCTCTCTGCGGCGCCGAAAGTTTGAGCGGCGAGGCTCTTCTTGCTTTTAAGGAGTATGCCTTATGCAGAGCAGGCGTTCGCGTTATCAATACAAACGGGGAACTGCCTGATTTCAACCGGTATGCCCTGATAATTGACGCGATGCTTGGAACCGGGGTAAAAGGGACGCCGCGCGGGATGTACGCTGCGGTGATTGAATCTGTAAACGGCTGCAATGCTAAAGTTTTGTCTGTTGATGTCCCTTCCGGTCTTGATTGTGACAGCGCCGTATCCGCTTCACCGTGTATAAAAGCTGATTACACAGTAGCTGCCGGATTTCCCAAAATCGGTCAGTATTTTTTTCCTAACCGCGCAAATACCGGGAAACTGACAGTTGCGGATTTGGGTTATCCTCAAAATATCGTTGATAGTGTTGTTGACAAAGAGTCAGGCGCTGTTTTTTTAGCTGATGAAAAATTTCTCGTTGATAACTTGCCTTTACGTAAAGAAAACGGTTCAAAAGTTGAACACGGTCTCGCTCTTCTTTTGTGCGGTTCGCGCGGTATGAGCGGCGCTGCCGCGCTTGCTTCCGCAGCTGCGCTCAGGTGCGGCTGCGGGATGGTTCATCTTGCAGCGCCTGAATCTCTTATTAATGTGTTGTCTGTTAAGGTTACCGAAGCGGTGCTGCACCCTTTAACAGAAACATTTTCAGGCACAGTATCTGTTGCGGCTTTGCACGAGGTTTTATCACTTTCAGAGCGTATGAATGCGCTCTGTATAGGTTCAGGCTTGTCAAGAGACGCGCAAACCGCGCTTCTTGTCCGGGAGATTATTTGCAAAACAGATAAACCCTGTGTACTTGACGCAGACGGGCTCAATGCGTTTGTCAATCATTTGCCGGAACTTGAAAAACATACAGGCGGGCTTGTACTGACCCCGCATATCAGGGAGTATGAACGGCTTTTTGGTATTTTGCCGGACGAGCCGCTATTGCGTATAGACGCATTGAGAAAGCGCGCCGCTCAGCTGAACGTAAATATCCTGCTTAAGGGTTCACCGTCAATTGCAGTCAATCCAAAAGGAACGGCGTTCATCCTGCCATACGGTAATTCCTCTTTGGCAAAAGCAGGAACAGGGGATGTTCTAAGCGGTATAATAGTCTCGCTTATTGCTCAGGGGCGCCCATGCTTTGAGGCCGCAATTTTGGGCGCGTATATGCACGGTGAAGCTGGGAGGCTTGCGGGGATTGAGCTTACGGAGTATTCGGTTTTGGCTGGAGATTTGATGCTTTACATTCCGAAAGTTATTAAAAAATTGTTAAACGAATCAATTACCAAAAAGGAGTAAGTCGATGATAGGCGGTTTAATATTTACGATTGTACTTAGTATAGCGTTAATTGTTATAGGCCCTCTGCTTTTACTGGTAGGAATAAATTACGGATTGAGCGAATGGATTCCGGCAGTGCCGAAGATTACCTTTTGGCAAGCCTTTTTTGTAAGTATCCTATTGGTGTTGGCTAAGTTTATAGCCGCCAAGAAATAAGATTTATTTGCCGCGCCTGATTTTCTTATGTACCAAAAGAAAAACAATTACCAAATTCAAAAAAGCTGTAAGCAGCATACTCAGTATCGCCTGCGGCTCCAAATATTTCTGCGTGTAAATATATAACCCTGTATTTGCGATACAGAAGAGAACCCAGCTGACTACGCTCACGCCTTCAACAGATTTAGATTTAACTATCTTTACCAATTGAAAAATAGTTGCAATCGGCAATATGACCGCTGGGAGCCATCCAATGTAATCTGTTGGAATAATACTCATTAAATCACTCCCACAAAGTCACGTACTTTTTTCATGGTAACAGCCGCAGCTTCGCGCGCCTTCATTGCTCCTTTTTTGCGCATCTCTTCCACATAGTCAAGATTAGCGGCAAGCTCTTCGCGCTTCTTGCGGAATGGCGCAAAATAGTTCCACAGCACTTCAAACAACTCTTTTTTTGCGTCACCGTAACCGTAACCGCCCGCTTTGAAACGTGAAGCCATTTCCTTACTCTGCGGTTTTGAGGCAAAAAGTTTATAGATAGAGTAAATATTACTGCTATCAGGGTCTTTTGGAGCTTCTACGGGGGTCGCGTCTGTCACGATGCTCATGATTTTTTTACGAACCGCTTTTTCAGCGCCGAAAATCTCTATCGTGTTGTTGTAAGACTTTGACATTTTCTGACCGTCTATTCCAGGGATGAGCGCTATCTCTTCAGTGATTTGCGGTTCGGGTATTGTGAACGCTTCGCCGTAAGTTGCATTGAACTTTATAGCTACATCCCGCGCAACTTCTATGTGCTGTTTTTGGTCTTTACCTACGGGAACAAAATTCGTTTGAAACAGCAGTATGTCTGCGGCCATAAGCACTGGGTAAGAAAAAAGCCCGTTGTTTGCGGGAATCCCTTTTGCCAGGCAATCCTTATACGCGTGGCAGCGTTCAAGAAGTCCTACAGGCGTGAGATTATTTAAGTACCAGGTGAGTTCTATCACTTCCGGCACGTCAGACTGGAGCCAGAAGACAGATTTCTCCGGGTCAATCCCAAGCGCCATCATGTCAATCAGCGCCTCTCTTGAGTAGGCGGCCATTTTTGGCCCGTCAAACAGGGTAGTAAGACTGTGCAGGTTAGCAATAAAACAAAAAAGCTCCCCGCGCGCCTGAGATTCGACCATTGGCCGTATCATTCCCAGATAATTCCCGATGTGCAATGTCCCCGTTGGTTTTATTCCTGATAAAATTCTCATTCTTCTATCCTTTGTTTTTTCGCGTACTGAAGGTACGCTCGCGCCGTTTTTTGGCGCGTCTTGACAGCCTGGGGTTTAAACCCCAGGAGAACGGTGTTGATAGATGACGTACGGTTCAATATCAATCATCCAATCAGCGAACAATAAAAATAATTTAAAGAGTAGATAAATGTATCTATTTATTATATAATTATATCATGAAAAGTAATATCATGATAATCCTCTTATCATTTTGCATGGTCTTTTTCTCCTGCTGCTGCAATGATGATTGCATTTTTGGCAGGATAACTGTAACGTATAAGGTTGAAAGTACGTCAATCTCCAATGCAAGCGTTATGTTTAACAATGATTACGGCGACCCGGAGCTTTATAGAAGCGTCAGTCTCCCGTGGGAGTACACATTTACCATAAAAAACCGAGGCAAAGATTACTACGGCGGTGACTATAACGGCTATTTCCCGGCATTTGTAAGCGCAAGAAGCGCGACCTCAGTCAGCGGTTTGATTACCGTTATGATATATGTCAACGGAAAACCGGTTGAATCGGCGTCTACCACAAGTACAAGGCCAACGGCGGAAGCGCGTTATAATGTAGAGTTTTAATTTTTTAGATGATATCTCTTGTCCGAATCATGATTATATTGCATTTATGTAACAAATATGATAATACCTATTGCAGTTTTTTTTAAATGATGGTATATTATTATATAATATTGTACGCTGTGGAAGCGGTGGTCCGCTAAAAGACAAGTATACGATGTGTGCCATATCACCAAAAGAGAGATAAAAGATGAAAGAAGCGCTTGGCAAATGTTTATCCGCTTATCTGATGCTTCACTTGGCATTTGGCGCAGCTTTTATTTTCGCTGATGACTACTGGGGTGATTTTGATAACGCTGTTCCGTTTATTGTTGATGAGCCGGAACCGGAGCCGCAGCAGGCAGTGGAGCAGCCGCATCCGCAGAGCTTTGAGAGCGGTGTTCAGGAACCGCAGTTTCATGATGTACCCTCTGCTCAGGAATACGCGGCGCCTGTCTATCAGCCGCCATCTTATGATGAGCCTTTAGAATCGTTTGACTCTTTTCTCTCTCCTTTGCCTGCCAGTGACCAGTCAGGTTCTAAATACGTAAGGGTTATAAGAAGCAACCGCCTCTACGAGAGTACTTTTCAGGACGCGATTATTGAAGGGCTTCAGTTTACATCGGAACCCACTGATGTTGAAGATGAGATAATGGTAAACTGTTATTTTATTTTCAGAGATAAGCCGACAAGCTTTTTTTACGAGGTTAACCGTAAAGAGAACAAGCTGGTATTTGAATTTGCGGACGCGCGCACCGGCTCTTCTCCGGTAAGCGCGGACGAACAGTCGCCCATAAAGGGAATTACCGTAGAAGAACTTCAGGTAGACGCTAATAAAGAGATAAAGGGGCTTAACCCCGAGTGGCATAATTATACCCGTATTACTATGGATTTGAGCCATATTCCTGTAATCTCCGTGAGTGAGGAAGCGTCAACTATAATCTCTTTTCGTTACAAATGGACTACAAATCCTGAAAAATATCCCCAATATGTTGAACCTAACAATTTTCCGCTTGTTTTTTGGCTTTCAGCCGGCGGGCTTGGCGCTATAGGTATAGGGCTTCTTACTTATTTCCTTATCCCCAAAAAGGAAAAGCCCATAGATAAAACGCTTGGCACCAGTGATTTGCCGAAGCATCCTAATTAAAAGATGTATTGGGGAAGGCCTTTCCTGAATATTGAATATTATTTTTTTTGCTTAATTTACCGTGTTTTGTAATGTTTATGTAAAAAAGCCTTGCATAAATTGGTGGAAGAAGATAAATTTCTATATACATTGCCGGGTTTGTTTTTAGAGAAGATTCCCGTAGATATTGACTCTTAAATATCTGCGTAAGTATATTATGTAATTATAGGCGATTCTGTACCCGGTGCTGGAACCGCCAAATTAATTTAAGCCCTTAATACAGAGATGGGTATGAGTACACATAAAATTAGACAGTTTGCAGCTATGATTTGTTTGTTGCTTTTAACAGCTGCAGCTGCTGCATGGGCGCAAAAAAAGATAATAGTGCCTAAAGATTTCTCTACTATCCAGAAAGCGCTTGGCGAGGCTGAAGAGGGCGATACTGTATTTGTAAGGAAAGGTATCTATAAGGAAAACATAACTTTAGTTGATGATGTGGCGCTTATTGGCGAGGATATGCTCACTACTATAATAGACGGGCGCCGCAAGGGGCCGGTGGTTGTGGGTGCGGACGGCGCGCTTATTACCGGGTTTACTATCCAGAATGGCACTACCGGTATTTTGTGTAAGAATACCCGTCCTACTATAGACCGCAATTTAATTATTGACAATAAGGGAACAGGTATCCACGCTCTTGTGACTTTGCCCGATATTACCAACAATATTATTTACCGCAATGAATGGACAGGTATTTTCCTTGAAGCAGTGCGCGGAACCCGTACCTCTATCTCTAATAATATTATTCAGGAGAACGGCTACAGCGGAATTTTCGGAGCGAACAGGACAGAGGTTTTAGTTCGTAACAATGTGCTTATCGGCAATAAACAGTATGGCATTTTTCTTGGGCCCGATGCGCGCCGGACAAGAATTACCAATAATAACTTTCACAGAAACCGTTTGCATTACAATGCTAATGCGGACAACGAGACTGTGCGCCAGATAAATATCTCCGTTAATCCGCAGTTTAAGTCGCCTGGGTTTCCAAAGTTTGATTATGCTCTGGCTCCTTCGTCTGAGTGCCGGGGCAAGGGTGAGGATGGCACTGATATTGGAATTACTGCGCTGGGTACAAAGCAGGCTCCTGTAAAAATGGTTGTGCCTGAGGTACAGCCTGTTATGGAACCTGAACCGGTTCATGATTATCAGGCAGAGCCGCCTGTCTCTTATGTTGCGCCTGCCGTGCAGGAGCCTGTTTATCACGCCGACGCTCCGGCGCCAATCACACAGACTGTTATTCTGCACGGGCTTACATTTAAAACGGAGAGTACGGATATTGATGAAAGTTCTTATCCTGTATTAGACAATATATATAACAGTCTTGTATATTATCCTGATTTGAAGATAGAGATAGCGGGCCATACGGATAACCAGGGCGCAGATGATTTTAACATGTCGCTCTCTCTTAACCGTGCAAGGTCTGTCATGAATTATCTTGTTTCAAAGGGAATCGCTTCTGATAGAATAAGAGCGAGAGGGTATGGAAAAGACCGGCCTGTTGAGTCTAATGAGACGGCCGAGGGTCGGGCAGCTAACCGCAGAGTGGAGGTTATCCCGCGCTGAAGTGTAAAAACTTCGCTTGGGGAGATAAGTTATTATGAAAACAAAGAGAGCTACCAAATTCTTGCGGATAACATTTGCGGCCACGCTGTTTGCGGCCTTCTCTGCCATTGGGCAGGAGCCTGAGGGCGGCGGCGGGTATGACGCGCCCTATTTTCAGGCTGACTTTACTCAGGACTTGAATAGCTGGACAAGCGCGCTTGTTAATCCGGCGCTTTTATACAGGGTTAATCAGATGCACGCCAGCATGGCGTTTTACCGGTGGGGGCTTGACCGGGGCAATATGGGGTATCAGGACTTCGGCCTTTTTTATCCGATTCGCCTCAATCATACTGTTGGTCTTACACTGCTTCACGCGCGTAACAGTATGGACAGAACTGTGCCGGATGAATCATTTGAAGGTTATAGACCGGACGGTACTACATCGTATCAGGATTTGTGGGTTATAGGTAACTATAGCTACAGGGTTATACCCTGGCTTGTACTTGGCGGAAACGTTAAGATGCGCACTCAATTGCAGTTCGGAGAGTCCGCGGTTTCAGGGGTTCCCGGCCTTGACGTTGGCGTCTATTTGAATCCAATCGACCATTACCGCTATGGGGATTTGGGCATAAGCATTTCGCTTCTTGACGTTATGCCGACTCAGACTCCGTGGAAAGCGTTAGAGTCTGTGACTGATGTTAACGATAAGCTTATTACCTCTTCGCGCGCGCGTTTTGGCATACGCTACGCGGGGCTTAACGATAATCTTGTGACAAGCTTTGAAATGATTCTTGACAACGCGCTGCAGTTTATACACGATAATGTCAATTGGCTCAAAAGTGATATGAAGCGGCTTCAGGAGCAGCTTCAAAGCGACCCGGCCACGTCAAATATCAGAATTTCCTCTCCGCCTGTAGTTCCGCGCTGGGGATTTCACGCGAAGTATATGTTTATTCCGCAAATCTGGTTTAAGGGCGGATGGACGAACAATAATATTCCATACCTTGGTTTCAATTATAATGTTATATATCCGCTGCCGGAGATGATAAATACGTTTAATGTAGATTATCACTTCGGCTACAGCTTTGTTGAAAAGAGCGCAGGCGCGCTTAAAGATGAGCGCGGTATGGTTATGATGCTTAAGCTCTCGGCGGACGTTGGCAAAACCCGCGAGCAGAAAGAGTCAAGACGCCTTTATAACAGGCTTGTAGTTGCGCCGATGGATACTTATCAGGAAGCGATGCGCCTTTTTTATGCAGGCAGATACTGGGAAGCGGTGTTTGCTTGCGGCAAGCTCATGACAATGTTCCCTACGTTTTATCTTAATGATAAAGCTGTTTACTATATGGGAGAGTCTTACAGGCATCTTTACATGAACGAGACTGCGCGCGAAGTTTTCCGGGAAGCTCTTGAGGAGTATACTACTTCAGATATGCGCGCCCACTACCTCTACGGGCTTATGAGTGTTGATTACAGGGAAGAGCTTTATGATGAGGCGCTTAGAAACCATGCCTTTATAATTAACCTCTATCCTGACAGTGAGATTGTCGGCGAGGCTCATTATCTGGCCGGTCAGATAGCGTTTTTGCGCGGCGACCATGACCAGGCGAAAGAACTTTTGGAACAGGTGAAGCCGACCGACCCCTCTTACGTTTACGCTCAGTATACTCTTGGTATTGTAAATCTTGAGACAGACCGGATGCAGGCGGCTATCCAAAGCCTTCTTATAGTTGTAAATGACACCGCTTCAAAGAGAAGCGACGCAATGATTCAGAATGCTGCGGCTTTAAAGCTTGGGCACCTCTACTTTGAAGCCGGCGATAAGCTCAGGGAAGCGGTTGAGTCTTACGCTATGGTGCCTGACAATGCGGTTCCTTATGGCGATGAGGCTCTTTTGGGCAGTTCATGGGCGTGGATTAAGGCTGGACAGGCGCAAATGGCGCTGCAGCGGGCTGAGAGAATAATTCAGCTGCATCCTGAATCGCCGCTGATTCCTGAGGCGCACCTCTTGAGGGGTTATGCGCTTATGCTTCTGAGGAGATTTCCTGAGGCTGTTGTGACGCTTGAACGCTGTATCGCTTCAACGGAAAAAACGTATGTGACAAATGAAGATGTGAAGAAGGGCAAAGTTAAGCTTGACGGAGCTTACACTGAGTTTGACCCTACAGCGGAAAAAATCAGAAGAAACGCCGCAAGAAAACCGACTCAGCGTACAATTGATGAGCGGCCGGAACTTCACAGAGAGTATGACAAGTTTGCAAAAGAGAATAAAGAGTTTTTTGATCTTAAAGTTTTAGAGAAATCTCATGGCCGCTTTCACATGCAAAAGCAGCAGATTGTAGATGATGCGACTTATGCGCTTGCGAGAGCTACAAGTCATGTCAACAGGTCTGGAACTTCTCAGGCGCTTGAAAGGCTCAGAGGCGAGCAGCAGCAGCTTGATGACGAGATTGAGAGACTCAGACTGCAGCTTGAAGAATCTGAATCAGGAGAACAATAAAAAATGTCAATAAACATTAAGGAGAGAAGGATGTCTAAGAAGACGGGTGCGTTCGCGGTTTTTGTGCGGTTTGTCTTTATCGTACTTATCGTTATGGTCTCTTCGGCTTCTGCGCAGAGAGGGCAGAAGAAGATTGAGGATATGACGCCGGAAGAGAAGCAGGCGAGAATGAATCAGCTGCTTAAAGAAAGAGAAAAAATGCAGCAGCAGAAGGCTGCTACAGTAGAGGCGAACCGTCCCACAGGACAGAGCCTCAGTGATATCGTCAACCGTTATGAAAGACTCCTTGAGCAGTGCGCAGTCAGAAAGAGCGACCGCTGTGCGGATGTGATGTTTACTCTCGGCTCACTTTATTATGACCAGGACCGGGATAATTTTGTTAAAGCGGTTGAAAATCATGACGGCGCTATTAAACAGTGGGAACGCAGCGGTGGCCGCGGAAATCCGCCTCCTCCGCCTATCCCCAATTATGATAAGGCTTTGAGAATGTACTGGCAGCTTACGCGTGAGTATCCTAACTTTAATAAACTGCCGGAAGCGTTTACACAGATGGCAAACATTTACCTTGTTGCCGGTGCGCTTGATACGACGAAGATAATTTTGCAGCAGCTTGTTCAGCGTTTCCCAAAAAGCCCCCGCGAGTCGGGCGCTCATTTCCGTTTGGCAGACCTTGCGTTTATGGATCACAAGTTCTCCGAAGCGTCAAAGCACCTTGAGCAGGTTAAGCAGAACGAAATCGACCCGATTTCCTGGGAGATGACTCAGTACCGGCGCGCGGAGTGCGCTTATAACATGGGTGATTTTGATAAAGCCGTGGAGCTTTTTCATAACTATGTTATTGCTTGCGACCAGAACCGTTATCCGAAAAAAGAGTTCCGCGAGATGGCGCTTGAATATATGGCTATCTCTTTTTCCGATATGCCTGACGGTGCGGAGGAAGCGGTCAAATTTTTCAAAAAGCATTCTAATAAGCCTTATGAAGCGCAGGTTATTTATACCGTTGGTATGAAGAACAGAAATCATGGCCAGTGGGACCAGGCGATTTCAGCGCTACAGGTCGCTCTTAATAAATTCCCAATGTATAAAGAGGCGCCTATTGCCAGACAGGCGCTTATCGAATGTTTTGTCGTTAAAAAAGAGCACAAGCGGGCTAATGATGAGAGAGAGCGCCTTGTTGACGATTATGGTCAGGGCAGCAAATGGTATGCGGCAAACTCAAACGAGCGTGTTGTTATTGAGAAATCGAGATTGGAGATGCGCCGCGCTCTGGGTTCTATAGCTCTCTACTACCACGCCGAAGCGCAGAAAACCCGCGACCGTTCGCTTTACGAAAAGGCGATGACGCGTTATAATGAGTTTTTCCAGAAGTTTCCTGAAGACAAATGGAGAATTTACGAGTACCGTTATAATATAGCTGAAATTTACAGTTCTCTGGGTGACTGTGAAAAGGCGGCTGAGAACTATAACTTTGTTGCTATGGAAGATCTCTCCAAGTATCCAGCTTTTGTGGCTGACGTCGATACTTTGGGTATGGACCCCGAGCAGCTTGAAAAACTCAAGGCTACAAAGGGTGATAAAACAAGTCCTGTGGCTATCTCTCAGGAGGACGCAGGTTATAACGTGATAGTCGCTCTTGACAACTGCCGCAAGAAAGAGATGGCAAGAGAGAGTCTTGATGATGAGAAAGCTTACGCTCTTCCTTCTACAAAGAAACTTATTGAATACTGCCTGCAGTTCCAGAAACGTTTCCCAAAGAGCTCCAATGCTCCTGAAGTGCTTTACCTGGCGGGTAATATTCATTATGGAGCTAAACAGTGGGCGCCTGCGATTACTACTTTTAAGCAGATTATGGATGAGTACAAAGACGCGAAAATCGCTCCCAACGCTATGAGGCTTCTCGCGAACAGCTACTCATTTAATGGTCAGTTTGATCTTGCCATGAGTACTTACAAGGCGCTTTTGGCTCAAACGCCGCCTAATTCAAATGAGTACGCGGAGATTGTTGACCTTGCCGCAGGTGCGATGTACCGTCACGCGGAGAACTTTAAAAAGAGCGGCAATCTTGACGCCGCCGCTACTGCGTTTAAGGCGATTGCAAATGAGTTCCCCAACAGTCAGGTTGCTGACCGCGGATGGTTTGAGGCCGGTGTGTGCTATGAGGAGATGAAAGACCTTGACCGCGCCGCGCAGACATTTTTGGAGCTGACGGAAAAATTCCCGCGGTCTACCATACGTGAAAACTCGTATATCCGCGCTGCCGAGAACTATAAGAAGGGTGAGAAGTGGGACCGCGCCGCTCAGGTTTATTTGACTGCCGCGAACAATATCACCAAGGCGGAGTTTGCGATTCCCAGCTTGTCAAGCGCATCAGAGTGTTACCAGAAGCTTGACCAGTATGATATGGCAGGAAAGATGTTTGAGCTTATTTTCGAACGTTACAGAAATGACCCTCAAACTCCTCAGGCACTCTATAACGCCGGTCTTATCTTTGAAAAGGGCAAGCACTATCATAACGCTATAGGCGTGTATGAGAGTTTGGCTAAAAACTATCCTCAGAGCGAGTTTGCCGGTGAAGCGTTTTTCTCAATAGGTCTTTGCTGGGAGAAGCTTGAGGAGTACGCGAAGATGGCCAATTCGTTCTCCGATTATGCTCAGAAGTATACCGCCGACAGGTTTAAGCAGGTACAGGCGCTTGTTAAGGCGGGTAACGCTTACTTTAATATGGGTAATATGCGTGACGCTGAACAGGCTTACAATATGGCTGTAAGAGTTTATGAACAGCACTCAAAAACCAGCGATATTGACGTAGCGAACGTTGCTCAGGCTTATTTTATGCTGGGAGAGATACAGTATAAAAAGTTTGAAGCTATGACGCTTACCGCAAGAACCGAAAAAGATATGAGAAATGTGATGCGCGACAAGACAAAGGCGCTTGAAGAGCCTGCCAAGTTATACGCCAAAGCGATTGAGCTTGGCGTAGAGGAGTGGACGGTGCGCGCTACCTTTATGATTGGTAAGGGTTTCTATGATATGGCCGACGCGGTTTCCAAGCAGACTCTGTTTGGAAACGAGATGGAAAAAATCGCCGGTAAGATTAAGGTTCTTTCAAGCCTTGAGAGATACTATGAGAGAGCGATGGATTACTTCGGTCAGAATATTACATGGGCCAAGGAGCAGAATATCGCCGGTGAGTACGTTGAGAAATCGATGCAGGCTCTTATGGAGATGGCTTTTTTGAGAGGTCAGATTTTTGAGGAGGTCGGTCTCACGTTTAAAAACTCTCCTGTTCCAAGAGGAATGTCCGAAGAGGATAAGGAGATGTACATGGAGCTTTTGGAAGAGAAGTATCTTGAGGCTCTTGACGCCGCTTTGCCGAAGTATGAGGAAGCGATGCACATCGCCAAAGACGTCGGTATCGCTAACAGCCCTTGGATTGACAAGATCAGAGAGCGTATTGAGGTGATTAACCCCGCCTCAGAGGCGAAAGACATTGTGCTTGTACAGTGGGTGCCTGAGGAGCGCCGCGACGCGGAGGGTAATGTTATTCCCGCCGGCCCAAGAGATCCTGAATTTGACAGAAATATACGCCGTATCGGTAATATTATGACTATGAATATCGGTGTAGAAGAGAAGATTTCCCAGCTTCAGCGTATAAAGATGGAAGCTGACAGAAATATTATTATGGAACAGGAAAGAATTAACGAACTTAAAGCAAAATTAGCCAAATAAGTGAGACGAAAGGAGCGCGTGTAGAAGACGTTTTTTGTTTACTGGTAATGCAGAGCAAAATCAGGTCTGTAAGTCAGACGAAAGGAGTATCGGTAAAAAAAAATGATTTTGCCTGCTAAAAAGGTTGAAAAGTTTGAAACATATTGTTACAATCAATCATAATGTACTTTTTTTTGTTTAATTGAAAGGAGTCCCTAAATGCAGTTGTACAAGTTTGTTCTCGATGGTTTTCTTACAAGTGGTGCTTGGGTTATGTGGATGATCACGTTCCTTTTGTTTGCCGGAATGGGTCTTGTAATTGAGAGATTTTGGTATC
>Ga0123356_10001317_pt1 | contig 27475 bp, 25 predicted proteins | sample TergutEmb28metaG_2_FD_92546 | JGI IMG/M metagenome (GOLD analysis project Ga0123356, IMG submission 92546) | Embiratermes neotenicus P3 segment gut microbial communities from Petit-Saut dam, French Guiana - Emb289 P3 | ecosystem: Host-associated > Arthropoda: Insects > Digestive system > Gut ...
ATTATTGCGATTATTGAAGTGTCATCGTCCGTGAAGTATTTTGTGAACTGATTTATTATGAGCGCTCCGCTGTCGTTTCCGCCGAGGTCAATTATGGTTTTGCAGCTTTTATCCTCAAGCGGTGTTCTTACTGTTGCTCCGAGAGCGGGAAGCTCAAGTGTTACTTCATTTTCATATGCACTGCCGTAGACTGCTATACCTGCATTTTCAAGCATTTCGCGCTGCTCTCTTGAGCGAAAATACGGATTTACAATGTCAAGGTCAATGATTGCCATTTTTGAAAACAGGCGAAGTTTCTCTTGTTTTAGTTGCAGCGCAAGGGAAACCGCGAACTCGGTCTTACCGCTGCCGTAATGTCCCGTGACGATTGTTTTCCTCTTTAATGTATCCAGAAATCGCTCCCCACTCATTGCTAAACCTCATAAAAATAAACAGTAACTTAATATTTTTATCAGTTGGAGTGTTGTTTGTCAAGATTTTTTTCATGTGCTATAATGCTATAGAGCGATTTAATTTCAATGAAAGGTGGTGGGAGGCATGAAAAAACTTCAATCGTTATTTGCATATTCAAGCGGCGGTGGCTGAGGCACAAAGATAGCTCCGGGCGAGCTAAAAGCGATACTTGAAAAAATCACACCTACGAGTGACGACAGGCTGATTGTCGGCTTTAATTCATCTGACGATGCTGCTGTTTACCGCTTGGACGATAAGCACATTTTGCTTTCGACGACGGACTTTTTCCCGCCAATGGTAGCGGACGCCAAAACATTCGGAAAAATAGCTGCTGCCAATGCACTGAGCGACATATACGCAATGGGTGGCAAGCCGCTTTATGCACTCAACTTGGTATGCTTTCCGAAAGAAGCCGACAGCGACCTGCTTACGGCAATACTCGAGGGCGGGGCGGAAATCTGCAAGGAAGCGGGAGCGGTGCTTGCGGGCGGGCACTCGATTTACGGCGATGACATTAAGTACGGACTTGCCGTCACGGGGATAGCCGAGCCCGAACGGATATACCGCAACAATACACCACGCATCGGCGATGCACTTATTTTGACCAAACCGCTCGGTGTCGGAATTATCACATCGGCAGACAGAGACGGCGCGGCAGATGAAGCAGACGCAGCGCAAGGGGTCGCCTCAATGGTAAAGCTTAATAAATACGCAACTTCAATGCTACATTTATATAATGTAAGTGCATGTACAGATGTAACGGGTTTTGGACTAATTGGTCATCTGCTTGAGATGACGGCAGGCAAGGTATCGGCGGAGATTGACTGTGAGAATTTGCCGTATTTTGAAAATGTAAAGTACTACATTGATGAGGATTACATCACAGGAGGCGGTCAGCGTAACCGTGATTTTGCAAGCAGCAGGGTTGATGTCAGTAAAATTCCGTCATGGATAGCCGAGCTTTTGTTTGACCCGCAGACATCGGGCGGTCTGCTCGTTGCGGTATCGCACGGGGAGGCAGGAGGTCTGCTGCGCGAGTTGCAGGCGGAGTACAAACAAGCCGCTGTGATAGGGCGCGTGACGGAAAAAGGCGAAAAGGAAGTAATGTTTAGATAGTCTCGATGTAAATGTCATTTCTGAGCGGAGCATGGATGCGGAGCGGCCGCATGTGGAACGCATGGATGACGTTCTCATGCGAGAGAAATGACTTTACATTGGGACTAAAGATGCACAATGCAATTGATTTGGGAGTAATTATAATGCAAAATAACGAAAACTTGCTCAGAGAAATTCCGCATGTTGATAAGCTCATGAAAAATGAGCTTTTAACAGATAACGAAATAATCAAAGAGTTCAATATTTACCGCCATGAGATAACAGACGCCGTGAGAGATGTGCTTTCCGATATCCGTGAAGCCATAATATCGGGCAAAACCGAAAAAGTGCCTGATGAAAATGAAATTGCACAAAAAGCGGTAAACTTGGCGGCGGAGCGCTCACAAAAGGGTATACAAAAGGTTATCAACGGTACGGGCTGTATACTGCACTCAAACCTCGGCAGAGCCTGTATGTCGCAGGCTGCGGCAAAGGCTGCATATGAAGCGGCAAGGTCATACTCAACTCTTGAGTATGATGTTTTAGCAGGTGAGCGGGGGAGCCGCACGTTTTGTGTTGAGGCGTATTTGAACGAACTGACAGGTGCCGAAGCGTCGCTTGTTGTAAACAACAATGCGGCGGCGGTGCTGCTGATACTCACGTCAATCGCAAGCGGCGGGAATGTTTTGGTGTCGCGCGGGGAGCTTGTTGAAATCGGCGGCGGCTTTCGTGTGCCGGAGATAATATCGCAGTGCGGCTGCACCTTGCGCGCCGTGGGTACAACCAACAAAACACGCTTAAAGGATTATAAAAAAGCGATAGGCAAAAAAACAAAGGCACTTCTAAAAGTGCATACGAGTAACTTTAAGATTGTGGGATTTTCAGAGAGTGTATCGGTAGGGCAGCTTGCGATACTCGGCAGGTCGCAGGGCGTGCCTGTTATCGAGGACATCGGCAGCGGTGCAATCATTGATATGCAAAAGTACGGCATACACAGCGAGCCTTGTGTCAGGCAGAGCCTCAAGGACGGCGCTGATATTGTGTCATTTAGCGGCGATAAGCTGCTCGGCGGTCCGCAGTGCGGGATAATTGTCGGCAGCAAAAAATATGTGGACGAAATGAAAAAGCACCCGCTCTATCGTGCACTGCGAGCCGATAAAATGACAATCGCCGCACTTGAAGCAACACTTCGGGTGTATTTTGATGTTAAAGCGGCGGAGCGGGAGATACCCGTACTTTCTATGCTCTCTGCCACTAAGGAAGAGCTAAAAGAACGTGCGGAAAAGCTGCTTGAACTGATACGGGAGTCCGGCGGCAAAGCTGAGATAGTTTCGTGCAAGTCGGTGGCAGGCGGCGGGTCTGTTCCGGGTCTTGAGCTGCCCTCATATGCAGTTGTGCCGAGTGTGCAGGGGCGCAGTGCCGAGGGGCTTGAAAAGTTTCTGCGGGAGCAACAACTACCAATCATCGGACGCATTGAGGAGGGCAAGTTGCTTCTCGATGTGCGAACGATATTTGAAGATGACTTTGAGTACGTGGCAGCGGTGATGAGCGCGGGGTAATGGATTATACTATTACGGGGACGGTGGTTGACAAACCCCCGTCCCCGTGTCATGAACTTTCCCTACAAAAAAATATTTTTTGTGAATATTCATAACATTTCTACAAAAGGGTTACAACTCTCTACATATTATTCTACATCTTGTAAATCTTATGTAGAAATATTGCCATTCAAACGTGTAATTTCAACACTTTGAGCGATTTGCAATCTATAAATAAATATGTATATAATGCTTCAATAAGCATCCTGATTAACGAAAGGAAGATTAGCATTATGAAAAACGAGATTATTTTATATCGACCGAATGTATTGACCGGCGATTTACAAACCGAAGCGATGCATATTGAAGTAAGATTTGATGAAGATACTGCTTGGCTTACACAAGCGCAGATTGCAGAATTATTTGGTACAAAGCGACAAGCTATAACCAGACACTTAAGAAACATTTTTGCATGTAGAGAGTTAGATGAAGATTCAGTATGTTCCATTTTGGAACTAACTGCTGCTGATGGAAAAAAATACAATACAAAAATATATAACTTGGACGCAATTCTTTCTGTCGGATATCGTGTAAACTCGGTAAGTGCAACTTTTTTTCGTCGATGGGCGACAGCAAAACTAAAAGACTACCTGTTAAAAGGCTACGCCATAAACACTCGTATGAATCGCATTGAAGACAACGCAGATGTGCTTAAAAGTGATGCAGATGTGCTTAAAAACAGAGTCGATGAGATAGAGCTACAGATAAATATGCGAAATATTCCTGCGCAAGGAGTTTTGTTTGACGGACAAATTTTTGATGCTTATGAACTTGCTTCGAGAATTATCCGCAGTGCAAAACAAAACATAATTCTTATTGATAACTATATTGACGAAAGCACTCTTACCCACTTAGCTAAGAAAAACACCGGTGTAAAAATCTTGTTGCTTACTCAAGCTATCAATCCGGAGCTCGCATTAGATGTACAAAAAGCAAATGCTCAGTATCGGGGATTTAAGGTTAAACAATTTACGAAAAGTCACGACCGTTTTCTTATAATAGATAGCGGCAATGAGGTGTATCACATAGGAGCATCTTTGAAAGATTTAGGCAAAAGATGGTTTGCGTTTCAAAAAATGAACAAGGAGTCAGTTGATAGTATCATAGCTGCTATTTCGGAGTTGATATAACATTGAACAGACAGGTTGACAAACTACCGTCTCCGTGTCATGCACATTCTATCTAAATATATATAATATCCAGGTATCTTTTGTAGGGACTATATATCCTACATCATCATTATGTATAACGTACACCCTAAAACTGGTAATTCCCTCTTCTAAGTGTCCATTCAGACGCGACCTTATAGATGATTTCATCTGTTCATCTGTTATTCCGCGATTAAGGCGTTGTGGCTGATCATATCCTAAGCTCGCTCTTGGATTATCTCCTCCCGCAGTTGGGGTATGTGTCAATCCTATGGATTCGCCGTATGATATTGCATAATTGAGATATACATATGGGTCGAATGGAGCATTTGGATCAAACACTCTCATCGTATAGCTTGCTGTCAGTCCATTGTAGCTTGTTGCAGTTATTGTGACAGTACCAAGTGAAACAGGGGTTATGGCACCATTTCTCTGATCAGCAATAGTAGCAATGCTTGTATCGCTCGATTTATATGTGACATTTTGATTTGTCGCATTACCCGGTGATATTACTGCAGATTGTCCTAACCATTCACTTGTTTCACCTAAAGCTATTGAATTATCACGTGTTCTGAAAGATATCCCCGTAACCTCTACATAATCACTTGGTTTCGGTGTTTGTGTATTACTACCACCTTGATTACCACCACTTTGACCACCACCACCGCCACTACCCTGACCGCCACCTTGAGGTGGTGTTGGTGAGGGTGACGGACTTGGGCTGGGTGACGGTGTAGGAGTTGGACTTGGCGTCGGCGAGGGCGACGTCTCTATCGTCTCCGAAGGAGACGTGGGAGCCGTGGGACTTGGACTCGGTGTCACCGCCGGCGTTGCTGTCGGGGCGTCTGTTGGCGTTGGTGTTGGCGTTTCAATAGGTGTAGGGTCATCCGGCACAGTTGGGTCGTCCGGGAAGTCGGCTTTGTTGCAGGCTGACATTAAGACAGTTACACCTACAAGTATTGTTACAATTAGTAATCCTTTTATTAAAATCTTCATTATCTTAATCCTCGCTTTCTTGTACAGGTTCGGGTGGACAAACCCCCGTCCCCGTGTCACGTGTCATGTTAATATAGGCGTAGTAGCATGGTGAAAGGTTTTATTTTTTTGGGAAAATCTTTGAAAAAATACGAACGTTTTATGTTATAATACAATCATGAAACACATTATTATAGGGACGGCGGGGCATGTTGACCATGGGAAAACAACCCTCGTGAAAGCACTGACGGGAATAGACACAGACAGGCTCGAGGAGGAAAAACGCCGCGGCGTTACAATCGAGCCGGGCTTTGCGTACCTCGACTTCGACGACGGGACAAGAGCAGGGATAATTGACGTGCCGGGGCATGAGCGGTTTATAAGAAACATGCTTGCAGGCTCGGGTGGAGTTGACCTTGCCATGCTGATTATCGCCGCCGACGAGGGGATTATGCCGCAGACACGCGAGCACCTTGACATACTCACCTTGCTCGGTATAACTGACGGGCTTGTGGCTGTTACAAAAACCGATAAGGTCGACAGTGAGTGGCTTGAGCTTGTGTATGAAGATATCGCAGGGCTAATGAAAAACACGTTTTTGGAAAACAAACCCGTAGTGTCTGTGTCGGCAAAAACAGGTGAGGGTATAGCGGAACTGAAAAATGCACTGTTTGAAACTATAACCGGCATAGCTGAAAAAAACATAAAGCTGCCGTTTCGGCTGCCAGTCGACAGGGCTTTCCCTGTCGACGGCTTCGGTACGGTGGTCACGGGCACGCTCATTGAAGGCTCTGTGAGTGTCGGCGACATAGCAGAGATACTACCGTCGGGACAAAAAGCAACAATACGAAGCTTGCAGGCTCACGGCAAGGACGCGGAAACAGTCTATGCGGGGCAAAGAACGGCAATCAGCCTGAGCTCCGTCAAACGGGGAAATATTAAACGTGGAGATGTTGTTGCTGCAGATGGCATGGTAAATGTCACAAGTGCCATTGATGTAAAAATCAGCATTATTTCCGGTAGCGGGAGAGTAGTTAAAAACGGTGATAGACTACATTTTTACCATGGTGCAGAGACGATGCCGGTAAAAGTATTCCTGTTGGACAAAACAAAAATCCAAGCTGGCGAAAGCTGTTATGCAAGGCTTAAACTGACACAGCCCCTTGCGTGCAAGCGCTGTGACAGGTTTGTCATACGTTTTTTATCCCCTCTTGAAACAATAGGTGGCGGAATAATCTTGGCTTCACTACCGGATAATCGTATAAACAGAAGCTGTGCATCTATCGAAGCGTTAAAAATCCGCGAAACCGGAAATGCACAAGAGATAATACTACAGACAATATCCGGATCCGGTGGGATATTTACGCTAAAAGAACTTTGCAAACAAACAGACTTAGACAGCTTGACATGCAGCAAAGTAACCCTAACCCTCACAGAGCAAAAGCAGATTATATGTCTTTTGCAAGGAAAATATGTCTCGACAAAATGGCTTAAAACTATTGGTGAAAAAAGCAAGCAGATAATAAATGACTTCCACTTATCAAATCCGCTCAGAAGCGGAATGAGCATTGCCGAACTGCGGCAGAAACTTCTTCCAAGCACCGAAACAACGGAAGCTAATGCGGTTTTGAAAGAACTCGAAAGGCTTCATATCATAAAACTATCTGAGCGGGAAGCAGCTCTGCCTGAATTTTCTGCAACCTACTCACCTGTGCAGGACAAAATCCGCGAGAAAATAATAGCGGACATGACCTCAGCAGGCTATGATGTCAAAACTCCCGAGGAGCTTGCGGCACTTTTTCCCAAGAACGAAAAGAGAGATTTCGAGCAGGTGTTTGAAAGCTTGGTTTCCGGCGGCGAGTTGATAAAGCTCACGCCTTCAGTGTTCTGGCACAAAGAGGTTTATAACACAGCAGTCGCACTGATAAAAGCACATTTTGAAAAAAGCGAAACAATCACGCTTGCCGAGTGCCGCGACATGTTGAAAACATCACGCAAATATGCACTCGCTTTCCTCGAGCATTTGGACGGAAAGCAAGTGACACACATGCAAGGCGACGCAAGAAAACTATCAAAAGGCTTTGCCGTGCTATAAAACATAGCGTTATTATGCTGTAGGTTAGTTTTTGTTTTCTGCGGTAGTAAGATGAACTGACCACAAGACAGTTAATTTATATAATGGATTTAGTGAGGTAAATAATGGATTTTGAAATGATGATAAAGGAAACACTCGAATATTTGCAAAAAAACATAAATAATGAATGTTTTGCAGTTGCTTTGTTTACCGAGAAAGGAAATTTTTATATCGATTGTTGCAGTGCATTCAGTAATTGTTGCGAAAAGACCGATGATGATTATTCAATCATAAACAAAATGATTGAAGCCGGAGATAACAGAGTTTTGAAGTTAGTTGGAATATTCAAACAGGGAGAAGTAAGAGGAATATCGGTACCCTGCTTTGATTTTTGCCAACATATTTTTGATATGAATAAAGAAAACGCACATACAAAACTTAAAATTAGTAAAGAAGAAATTTCATTCGTGTATCATCAGGAAAAAGGATACATTGATATAGATAATGAAGAGGTTACTTTTAATGAGTTTTTTGGTTTCGCATAGTATAAGCATTAGAAAAATGCACGTAGTATTTCCTAAACACAAAAAGAGGATATGAATATGGAAATACGTTACATTCCTGAGGGAACAATGACTTCGACGCAGCAAACAGATGTGGATATAATAAATGATACCTGCTTAAGCGGAAATTCTGATGGTATTGAGGAAGAATTTGATATAAACACATATGAATATAGTGCACCGGAAGATGGTATGTACCTGCTTTTTGACGGAGAAAAGGCAGTTGGGCGTGCAGCAGTACATAAAGTATTAACAGAGTATAATGGCGAGGAGTATTATCTTGGAGGATTTGGCGGTCTTGCGGTTTTGCCGGAATATCAAGGGAAAGGCTATGCAAGAAAACTGGCGGAAGCAGCACTGGAAAAGGCTTATGAAATCGGTGTTGACGTTGCCTGCATGGAAGTAGACATGGATAGCGGAATAACCGATTTGTATCAAAAATTAGGATATAAATTCTTAAATCGTCCTGCTTATTTCATAAATCACGGAAATAATGAAGTGCCGGATGATAAAGTTATGATTAAAGGATTACGAAACAAAGAGCTCGCAGAAAAAATCCTCACTACTGATTACAAATTTCATTACGGCAAAAGCTTAGGACACTGGTAATGTAAAAACCCTTTATATCCAAGCGTTTGAGGAATTGTCCCAAAATGGGACAATTCCTCTTTCAATGCCGCATCCGAAGAGGTGGCATGGCGGAGGTAAATTGGAATCGAACCAATCCGTGAGCTTTTGACCCACACAACGGTTTTGAAGACCGCGAGGCACACCAGTTACCCGTTTACCTCCAAGTTTTTTTACTTTAACAGAAAACATATTTATATTCAAGCTAAATTACCAAGGTTTCGCACCGTTTGCACTGTAAATATCAATAACATGATAGGTCAACTCTCATCAAATAGGGGTTGACTTATTATGTGTGTGTTGTACAATGAAAAGTAGCCATGAATGAGGTAATAATCACAAACAACCCCTTAGTTGAAAAAGAGTACAAAAGAGGCTTTTCTGTGGAGCTTAAAGACACTGACTTACTCGGTGTTTTGCTACATGTAAGAGACTTGATACATAAGGGTTATGAGCTGCTGACGCACCCGTTATCGGGTAGTATCAAACCAAATGAAACGTTATACAAAACCGTACTGCTCCGTAAAAATAACAAAACCGATTTTCAATCAGTGGAAATTATAGAAAAATGTATTGAAACAGTGAAAAAATTCCCGCCGAAGCAAATCGGACAAAACCACCTGCATGACATGCAAACAGTAGATTTAGAACATATAAAAACTGCCATGTAGTGCCGGGGTGGTCAATAGGTTAAATAACACCGGAGGTGAAAATATGAAGCTTGAACTGGGTTATATCGACATAAAAGATATTAAGTTTTCTGACATTTCAAAAGTCGAAAACGGTGTCTTACATGTAAATGCCAAGGAGCTTGAGGCGATTGTCTTGGAAGATGAGCACCTTAAAGCCGTCAGCTTTGACATTGCAAAGCCCGGCGAGAGTGTCAGAATTACTCCCGTAAAAGACGTCATCGAGCCTCGTGCCAAGGTGGAAGGCGTAGGCGACATGTTCCCCGGCGTGATTACCAAGGTCGCGACAGTCGGCTCGGGCATTACCCATGTCCTGCGGGGTGCGGCGGTTGTCACAGTCGGAAAAATTGTCGGCTTTCAAGAGGGAATTATCGACATGACGGGTCCCGGAGCGGACTACACGCCGTTTTCAAAAACAAACAATCTTGTAGTTGATTTCACTCCGAGAGAGGGCTTGACGGCACATGAACATGAAAAAGCTATCCGTTTTGCAGGACTGAAAATTGCATATGTACTCGGCAAGCTTGGTATAGATGCAAAACCCGATGAAGTAAAAACCTATGATTTCCCGTCGGTTATGGAAGGCATTAAGGCTTACCCGGAGCTGCCGCGTGTGGGATATGTGCTGATGCTTCAAAGTCAGGGGCTTTTGCATGATACATATGTCTACGGTGTTGATATGAAGCAGTCGCTTACAACCATGCTCAGCCCCACCGAAGTAATGGACGGTGCGATACTTAGCGGAAACTGCGTGTCGGCATGTGATAAAAACACAACATATCATCATCAAAATAACCCCGTAATAGAAGACCTGTTCAGCGAGCATGGCAAAACCCTAAACTTTGCGGCGATGATAATCACCAATGAAAATGTGTACCTTGCGGATAAAGAGCGCAGCTCGGACTGGTCTGCAAAATTGGTTGATTACCTCGGTCTCGACGGTGTTATCATTTCACAGGAGGGCTTCGGCAATCCCGATACCGACCTCATAATGAATTGTACAAAAATTGAAAAAACAGGAACTCATACCGTAATAATTACCGACGAATATGCAGGGCGTGACGGCACCTCGCAGTCGCTCGCAGACGCCGACCCGCTTGCAAACGCCCTTGTTACGGCAGGAAATGCCAATGAGCTCATTACACTGCCAAAACTCGACAAGGTAATAGGCACACTTGACTACACAGAAAAAATCGCGGGTGGTTTTGCGGGAAGCATAGACGGCGGCGGTAATATTACAGTTGAAATACAGGCAATTACCGGAGCCACAAACGAGCTTGGCTTTAGCCGCCTAAGCGCGAGATAATGAGGTGGAAATATGAGTAAGATTAAAGTAGTTCATTACATAAATCAGTTTTTCGCAGGCATTGGCGGTGAGGAATTTGCCGACCACAAGCCCGAAATAAAAGACGGTGTTGTCGGTCCGGGCATGGCATTTGCGGCGTCATTCGGCGAGAGCGCCGAGATAGTCAGCACCATTATCTGCGGCGACTCATACTTTAACGAAAATTTAGAGCAGGCAAAAAAGACAATACTCGACATGCTCAAAGATATAAAACCCGACATTTTCATTGCAGGACCTGCCTTTAACGCGGGGCGCTACGGCGTTGCATGTGGCACAATTTGCGATGCGGTAAAGCAGGAGCTCCAAATACCCGTTCTCACGGGAATGTATGAGGAAAATCCCGGCGCCGAAATGTTTAAGGATAAGCTGTATATCATAGCAACAAAAGACAGCGCGGCAGGTATGCGAAGTGCAGTTCCCCCAATGGCGACGCTTGCCCTCAAACTCGCAAAGGGCGAAAAAATAGGAGCATCAAAAGAAGAGGGATATATGCCGGGACTTACCCGTGTCAACTTCTTTGAAGAGCAGCGCGGTTCAAAACGTGCCGTGGATATGCTGCTGAGCAAAATGGCAGGCAAACCGTTTGTCACGGAATATCCTATGCCCGACTTTGACCGTGTAGAACCGAACCATGCAATAAAAGACATGAAATCGGTGACGCTCGCTATTGTTACGTCAGGCGGAATAGTTCCAAAGGGTAATCCCGACAGAATAGAGTCGTCGAGTGCGTCAAAGTTTGGCGAGTACGATATCACAGGTGTTGACAATCTGACGGCAGACACGTTCGAGACGGCACATGGTGGTTATGACCCCGTTTATGCGAATACTGACGCCGACAGGGTGCTGCCGGTTGATGTGCTGCGTGACTTTGAGCGTGAGGGAATAATCGGAAAGCTCCACAACAAATACTACGCAACAGTCGGCAACGGCACCTCCACAAAAAACTCGAAAAATTATGCAGCCGAGATTGCACAAAGGCTCAAAAATGACAATGTGCAGGCGGTTATCCTCACATCTACCTGAGGAACGTGCACGCGTTGCGGTGCAACGATGGTTAAAGAGATAGAACGTGCCGGAATTCCGGTGGTTCATGTGTGTACGGTAACTCCCATTTCAATGACGGTTGGCGCAAACCGTATTGTTCCTGCGGTTGCAATTCCGTACCCGCTTGGTAATCCTGCGCTCAGTGAGGCTGAGGAAAAGGAACTTCGGCGCAAAATATTAAACACCGCACTTAGTGCCTTGGAAACCGAAATCGACGGACAAACCATATTTGAAGTAAAATAGTAGGGACGAACTGCGTTCGTCCGCCACACCATTTGAAAATAAATAGTAGGGACGAACTGTGTTCGTCCGCAAAAAAAGGAAAGAATGAATATGTCAGAGAATATTTACGATGTAATAATTATCGGAGGCGGACCCGCGGGGCTCTCAGCAGGCTTGTACGCAGGGCGTGGGCTTTTGAAAACTCTCATTATCGAGCGCTTGCAATATGGCGGTCAGGCTGCAATGACAAATGAAATTGACAACTACCCCGGTGCAGCTGCAGAGGAAACAGGTCCTTCGCTCATTGAAAAAATGCTTGAGCAGGCAAAACGTTTTGGTGTCGAGTTCGTTTCCGACGATATTATTTCCGCCGAGCTTGAGGGTGATATCAAAACACTGAGCAGCAAAAGAAATACATACAAGGCAAAAACCATTATCATCGCAAGCGGAGCTTTTCCGAGAACGCTCGGCTGCAAAGGTGAGCAGGAGCTCACGGGCAAAGGCGTTTCATATTGTGCCACATGCGACGCGGCATTTTTTGAAGAGCTTGAGATATACATCGTTGGCGGTGGTGACAGCGCGGTTCAAGAGGCGTTATTTATAGCCCGTTTTGCACGGAAAATCACATTTATTCAAAATCTGCCTGAGCTTACAGCCGCAAAATCAATACAGCAAAAGGTTCTCAGCGACCCGAAATACAGCTTTGTGTACAACTCGGTTGTTGAGGAGCTTCGCGGCGACGAGGGTCTTCTCGATACGATTATAGTGAAAAATACACAGACAGGTGACATCACACAGTTTGATGCCGACCCCGAGGACGGTACATTCGGACTTTTTGTGTTCATCGGACTTATACCGCGCACCGAAATTTTCGAGGGCAAAATAAAAATGGAAAACGGATACATTCCGACAGATGAAAATATGCGCACAAACATACAAGGCGTTTATGCGGTGGGTGACTGCCGTGTCAAGCCGCTGCGACAGGTAGTAACGGCAGCGGCAGACGGTGCAATCGCCGCCATGCACATTGAACGATATTTGGAGGATAAATCATGTTAGAGCTTGATAAGGAAAATTTTGAAGCCGAGGTGCTGCAAGTGTCGGGTCCTGTATTTGTGGACTTTTACAGTGATATGTGCGAGCCATGTCAGGCGCTTATGCCTGTAGTGCACGCTCTTGCAGAAAAATACGGCGATAAAATGAAGTTTACAAAAGTAAATACAATGAAAGCACGTCGCATGGCAATAGCTCAAAAAGTTATGGGTCTTCCTGTCACGGCGATTTACAAGGACGGTGTAAAAGTTGCAGAGCTTGTAAAAGACGAGTGCACGGAAGAGAATATCGAAAATATGATAAAAGACAATACATGAATATCTTGGCGTCATTGCGAGGAGCGCGTAGTGCGACGTGGCAATCCAGACTACACCTCTAAACAAGTGCAACTTCTGGATCACCACGCGTATGTCTCCAATGTCTCGCTTGCGAGACATGTACGAGACATTACGCTCGCGATGACGATAGATCTAAAAAATGTGAAAGGAGAATGGTTATGGGTTTGTTTGAAGGAAAAAAAGTCGTCATAATCGGAGACCGTGACGGCATACCGGGGCCGGCTATCGAGGAATGTCTCGTAACCGCAGGGGCAGACATAGTATTTTCATCAACTGAATGCTTCGTCTGAACATCCGCCGGTGCAATGGACTTGGAAAATCAAAAAAGGGTCAAGGAGTTTGCCGAAAAATTCGGTGCAGAAAATGTGATAGTTGTCTTTGGCGCAGCAGAGGGTGAAGCCGCAGGGCTTGCCGCAGAAACAGTCACATTGGGAGACCCCACCTATGCAGGTCCGTTGACAGGAGTCTCGTTGGGACTCGAAGTGTATCATATATGCGAAGACGCAATTAAAGACGAAGTCGACGCAGGCGTTTATGACGACCAAATCAGCATGATGGAAATGGTTCTTGATGTTGAAGACATCGTAAAAGAAATGGACGCAATCCGCAGCCAATTATAGTCAAAGCATGAGCGCATATTTCAAATAGCATATTATTTGTGTAAATGATACATGAATAGTGTGCTATTTATGCTTTGTTTTGTTGTAACAAAGAGTATAATATGATATCATTGTATTGATACATTATCTTGAAAGTGTGAAATTGCAACTATGGACGACAACAAGAAAGCAAGCGGGTTTGGGCAGCTATTAAACAGCATTAAGCTGAAGCTGCGTCCTAAGCTGATACTTGTGTTTCTTGTATCAAAGGTTGTCCCTATCGCTTTGCTCACAGGTATTGCGCTGACGCAGATTTTTACTATCGGTAATGTGCTTCGTGATATTGCCGTTGAAGACGCAGAGCGGGCGCTTAATGACGGGGCAAGGGAAAACCTCGAGAGGCTGACCACGGATTTGGCGCTTGCCGTCGCAGATTTTTTAGACCAGCGTGATAATGACATCTTACTGCTTGCGGGTTTGCCCCGTCAGCAGGAAGTATACAAAACATTTTCCGATAATAAAAACGGAAAATTAGTAAAACCGGGGGAATGGATAATTTCCGACGACGGCAAAACATGGGTTGAGAAAGAGCCGTTTAAGTTTTACGAACCCGATAATATATCCACAAATGTTGAAAACAACGACATACTGTTCGGCAGCAGCTTCCGCAACAGACCGCCCGAGTTTTTTGAGCAGTATTTGAAAGACGTTCCTTTATATGATGAGATTACATTTATTGACTTAGACGGCAATGAGATAATCAAATATTTGAGTCCTGACTCGGCAAAAATTCACTACCCGCTCAATCCCGATAAATTAAACGTGGCAGATAATACGAACACATATGTAAAGGCTGAAAGCTACTGGGAAAACATAAAATCATTGGGGCAGGGCGAAATATATGTATCAGATGTCATCGGTGCATATGTCGGTACAAATTTCATAGGTATGTATACACCCGGGGTGCTGCTCAGTGAAGACCCTGCGGTTATAAATCAGGCACACCCGAACCTTGAGGAACTTCGGAGGGTCGGGGCTTTGCCTATGGAGGAGTTCATTGAAGCCGCAAAACTGCAGGCTTTTGCAGGGCTTGAAAATCCTGTCGGACAACGCTTTGAAGGTATTGTCCGCTGGGCGACACCTGTTTATGAAAACGATATAAGAGTCGGCTATGTTACTATGGCTCTCAACCATGACCATATCATGGAGTTTGTCGACTATATAAATCCCATGCATGAGCGCTATTCGCTACTGCCGAGCCCGCAGGACGGCAACTACGCATTTATCTGGGACTATAAAAGCCGAAGCATATGCCACCCGAGGCATCACTCCATTGTCGGGTACAACCCGCTCACAGGTCAGCCGCAGGTTCCGTGGCTTGAGGGAACCATTGCACTTAAGCGCGACTATATTAACGGCGGGTTCATTAAGGAAGAGTTTGAGCCGGGCAGATTTAGAACAATACCTATACTTGATGACGGCGGAAATACTTCGCTCGCTTTGGATACACCGTTTTATTTTTGGTACTCGGCAAGCGGCAGCGATTGGCTTGATGCCAACCCGACATGGGAATTATCCAATCTGAGCAGTGTCATACATGGCAAAAACTGGTGGGAATGGGATATCTCTGATGACCTGTCGCAAGGCACAAGCTGGGGCGATTTTTACGCACAAAACGTAGATAACAGAGAAATACTGCCGCAATTTGGCGAGAGGGTACTGCGTGACAGTGGCGGAAATGTCGTCACAGATGAGCTTGGCAGCTTCATTCTTGATTATCAGTCGCGGGACAAAACTCCCGCAAGAGCACTGACGGCCGCAGGTTTTGTCGGGCTTGACGGACGCTATCTCAACAATGCCCCGCAGTGTACAGGCTGGATGAACCTGACTGAAAACGGAGGCTCCGGCTCTTTCTACATTCTTTGGAGCGGAATTTACAAACCTACCACCGCAGGTGCGATACCCTACTATACGGGTCAATATAGTCCCGACATTCAAGGCAACAAACGCGGGTTTGCATTTGTTACCATTGGCGCAGGTATCGAGGATTTTACCGCCCCCGCCTACAGCATGAGAGAAAATATCACCCACGCCATTGAAAACAACATGAGACAAAATACAACGCAGTTTGCGATAATTACGCTCAGTCTTATTGGTGTGGTTATACTTATGGCATTGCTTCTATCGTCATATCTGACAGACAATATCAATGTAATACTTGCTGCCATATCACGTTTTCGTTCGGGTGATAGAAATTACAGAATGCGTTCGGAAACAAAAGATGAGTTTGGTGTTCTTGCCAATTCATTTGACGAAATGGCGGACACTCTTGTTTCCGACAGTGCACGAAAGGAAAAAGCAGAGGAAGCAAACCGTGCAAAGAGCAGCTTTTTAGCGAGAATGTCCCATGAAATACGAACCCCCATGAACTCAATTATGGGAATGGCGGAGCTTGCCATGCGTGAGGATATGTCAGACACGGCAAAGGAATATACTGCGGCAATTAAACAAGCAGGCGTAAATCTGCTTGGAATTATTAATGACATTTTGGATTTTTCAAAAATCGAAAGCGGACAAATGGACGTTCAAACAGAAAAATATTCGCTTTCATCACCTATAAATGATGTGGTCAGTATCATCAGGACAAGAGCGCTTGAAGCAAACCTGTTTTTTGAGGTGGATATTGACAGTAATATGCCTAACAATCTTATCGGTGACGAGGTCAGAATGAGACAGATAATGCTCAATATTATCAGTAATGCCGTGAAATATACAAATCACGGATACGTTTCATTTCGTGTGACAAGCGAGAAGCTTGATGAGAGTAATGTAAATTTGATAATAACGGTTAAGGACAGCGGCATCGGGATAAAAGAAGAAAACTTAGCTCAGCTTTTTGATGAGTTTACACGTTTTGATATGGAAAACAACAGAAGCGTAGAGGGTACGGGACTTGGTCTTTCCATAACATACAGCTTTGTAAAAGCCATGAACGGCGATATAGACGTGGTATCGGAATACGGCAAGGGTTCAACTTTTTCAATTACCATACCGCAGGGAATTTCTGACAGCGACAAGTTGGCAGAGGTAAAAGACCCCGAGAACAAAAAGGTTCTTGTATATGAGGACTGTAAAAGAAGCATTTTATCTGTAGCAAATACACTTAGCAACCTGCAGGTTGAATACAAGCTTGTCGATGACGCCTTAGAGTTTCACCGTGAGCTTCTCGGCGGGGACTATGCGTTTTCTTTCGTAGCCGCAGCCTTGTACGACAAAGTGAAATATATTTGTGCCGAAAAGGAAAAAAGCACCAAGACAGTAATTATCGCTCCGTTTGGAGAGCAGATAAGCGGAAAATACATGAGTGTGCTCACCACGCCGATATATACAATTCCCGTGGCGAATACCCTAAACGGAATTTCAGACAGCTCAAACAGGGACTTTTTCAGAAAGTTTGCAATCGACTTTAATGCGCCCGAAGCAAAGGTTTTGGTTGTTGATGATATCAGCATGAATTTGGTCGTGGCAAGGGGGCTGCTCTTGCCGTATAACATGCAAATTGACCTTCGCGAAAGCGGCAGGGACGCAATAACCGCAATGATTAACAACCGCTACGATTTGGTGTTTATGGATCATATGATGCCCGAAATGGACGGTGTCGAAACTGTTGACAGCATAAGAAAAATGGGCGCGAATGATACCTACTTCTCCAATGTGCCTATTGTTGCACTTACTGCAAATGCAATAGCGGGTACAAAAGAAATGTTTATGGAACACGGGTTTAATGATTTTCTTTCCAAGCCGATTGACACAGCCGCACTAAACAGTATTTTGGAAAAATGGATACCAAAAGAAAAACAAACCGTTTCAAGCTCCGGTATGATTACCATATCTGATGAAATTAACGAGCATATCGAGATTGCAGGCTTGGATACAAGAGTCGGCATATCTATTACAGCAGGAACGGTTGAGGGTTATCTGAAAATCCTTGCAATGTATTGCAATAACGGGCATGTCAAACTCGGCGAGATTAAAGAAAGCTTGGAAAATAATAACATAACACAGCTCGCGACATATGTTCACGCCCTTAAAGGCACCTCAGCCAGTATCGGCGCCGTGAGCCTCGCTGCTGCTGCAGACGCTTTGGAACGTGCGGGAATGATAGGGAATGAAGAATATATAAATGCAAATACGCAAAAGTTTTTGGACGACCTTAAGACCTTAATAGATAACATAGAACAGGTGCTATCCTCAAGAAACAGCATTATTAGTGACGAGCCTGTTGATACACAAGGCTTAAAAGAGCATCTTTTAATGCTGAAAACTGCTCTCGCTGAGTTTGATGCACAAGCCATACACAAGGCGGAAAAATATTTAAGCGGCTTTACAAATCCTCCCGAATACAGGGAAGTTATAGATAAAATAATACGGCACCAGCTCAATTTTGACTATGATGAAGCTGTTATATTGATAGATGAAATGCTTGAAAACATACCATAAAACATATAAATATTGTATTGAACACCATGTGCAAATGTACTAAAATAAAAGAAAATACTACAGTAAGGTAACAGTGAAAATGAACAGTGTACTTAAAGGAACTTCGTATGTTTTGGTCCATGCTCCGGACATGCTTGTCCACGCAGGAACAACACAAACAACGGAGCGGATAGTAAATCCGTCATCGGAATATCTAAAAGAGCTGCCGAAACACCTGCGAAGCTTTGAAGATGCAGTGGCATATCTGCCAAATCAAGTGTATATCGGCAATAAAATACCTGCTGATATGAGCGATGCAGGGGAAACATGGTATGACAAGCCGATAGCAAAGGCACAGCGGAGCGGGAAGTTTGGCGAGATAATGTCGCAGGCCGAGTTTTATATGCTCATGTATGCCTGCGACGCATTTGACTTGGTGATGCTTGAGGCTAAATTTGTAAGTGAAGCGAAGCTGCACTTCAAAGAGCGGGCGCAAAATGAAGTCATGTCAATATTTGATGAAAATCTTTGCGTCCGCGACTATGAGGGAGTGGCTTTAAGCGAAATTGAAAATGCCGTAAAAAATGAGCAGGCGGAGGGACTTTATCATAACGGAAAGCTGATAGGCTGTGTGAAAAAAGCGCATGATATTGATACAAACCTGTCGGCAGGTATCATTTTGGAAAATTTGGTGTCCAAAACATCATGCACCTTGGCTCTTTTGCATCTCGTAAAAACAGCAGGGATAGATAAATCCTCAATAGATTTAGTGCTCGACTGCTCGGAAGAAGCTGTCGGTGACATGAACCAAAGAGGCGGAGGCAATTTAGCAAAAGCCGCAGCCGAAAGTGCAGGTTTTATCAACGCGTCGGGTGCCGACATTCGCGCGTTTTGCGCAGCCCCTGTTCATGCAATGATACATGCAGCCGCACTTGTAGCAAGCGGCACGCATGAGAATGTTGTTGTTGCAGCAGGCGGTTCGATTGCCAAGCTCGGCATGAACGCAAAAGACCATATAAAAAAAGGAGTACCCGTGCTTGAGGATGTTATCGGAGGCTTTGCCGCTCTCATATCCGCAAACGACGGTATCAGTCCCGAAATTCTCAGCGCCTATACAGGCAAGCATAATGTAGGCACAGGCTCGTCGCCGCAGGCTGTTATTACCTCGCTCATTACAGACCCGCTCGATAAGCTTGGAATAAAAATTGCCGACATTGACAAATACTCGGTCGAAATGCAAAATCCCGATATCACAAAACCCGCAGGAGCGGGTGATGTGCCGCTCGCTAACTATAAAATGATAGCGGCTCTCGGTGTCAAGCGCGGTGAAATGGAACGCACCGATATTGACGGCTTTACGCAAAAGCACGGTATGCCCGGCTGGGCGCCGACGCAAGGGCATATTCCGTCAGGTGTGCCGTATATGGGCTTTGCCCGTGACGATATTATGTCCGGCAGAATTAAGCGAAGTATGATAGTCGGAAAAGGAAGTCTTTTCCTCGGACGTATGACAAACCTGTTTGACGGTGCATCGTTTATTATGCAAAAAAATGACGAACTAAATGCAAAGAAAAAAATGGGCAAGCAGGCACTAAAAGAAACAGGCGCTGCAGAAAAAGTATCAATTATTCTGACGGGAATAGGCAGTGAACATGGCGAGGAAAACATGATACAAGGCGCGGCAATGGCTGCAGCAAGAGGTATCAACGTTTTATACGCAGGAACAAAAACAACGGACGATGTTACAACCCTGCGGGCAAAGGACGACAAAAAAGCACATGAAGTCATGGAGCGTTTGCTCAAAAACGGGGAAGCTGACGCCGCAGTCACAATGCACTATAACTTCCCGATAGGTGTTTCAACCGTCGGGCGGGTGGTCACGCCCGCGCTCGGAAAAGCGATGTATATAGCCACAACAACGGGCACATCATCAACAAACCGTGTTGAGGGCATGGTGATAAACGCCATATACGGCATTATTACAGCAAAAGCCTGCGGAGTGAAAGCTCCGACAGTCGGAATACTTAATGTGGACGGTGCAAGGCAGGCGGAGATGACACTTAGAACGCTGCAAGAGAGCGGTTATGACATCAAACTTGCAAGCTCGAAGCGTGCTGACGGCGGCTGCATATTCCGCGGAAATGATATGCTCGCGGGCGAGTGTGACGTACTTGTGACAGACCCGCTGACAGGAAATATTTTAATGAAAACGCTTAGTTCGTTTACAACAGGCGGAAGCTATGAAGCGCTCGGTTGGGGCTATGGTCCGGGGGTTGGTAAAGGTTGGGATAAGCTCATACTGATACTCTCTCGTGCATCAGGTGCTCCCGTTGTAGCAAATGCCATTGAGTTTGCAGCACAGCTCGTGAGAGGTGACTTTAAGAAAGTGGCAGCCGCCGAGTTTTCGGCACTCGGCCAAATAAAGGTGCAAGATATTCTGAGTGCTGCCCGCTCAAAGGAAACGGAAAAGGACACAGCAAAAGAAACAGGCGGGGCGCTTAAAGTTCCACAAAAAGAGCCTGTCACTGCAGAAATTTCGGGAATTGAAATCACCGACCTTGATGATGCAGTCGCCGTTTTGTGGCGTGAGGATATTTATGCACAAAGCGGCATGGGCTGCACAGGTCCCGTTGTGCTCGTAAACGAGGGCAAACTAAAACAAGCCGAGGGGATATTAGCGAAGAAGAAATTCATATTGCAAGTAGATGATTAGGCCATGAGCAGGTGGTTTGGACCGGTTTTTTCGCGTACCAAGGGCGACAAGACCCGTGTTAGCGAAAAAATTGGGACAAATTACCTGTCATGGACCAATCATGAAACTGATACATGAAAGTAGGTTATACTTATGAACGAACAATCATTTCCCCGTACCGAGGTTGCAGGAGTGTCCCTGCCGCGTATGCTTATAGGAACAAACTGGATATTAGGCTGGAGTCACCGCTCGCCTGCGGCTGACGGCATGATTAACATGCGAAACAGAAATAAAGAAGCAATAGCCGACATTGTTGAAGCCTTTTTGTCATATAATATTGACGCTGTAATGGCACCTGTTTCGCAAAACCCCGTGCTTGCCGAGGGCGTCAGACTTGCCGAGCAGCGTACAGGCAAAAAAGTCATAATGATTGACACACCTATCATCAACGTCGACGATACAACCGATGCCCGCAAGGAAGCGGAAGCGGTAATCAAAGGCTGCCGTGAAATAGGTGCGACATTTTGCCTGCCCCACCACAGCAGCGTTGAACAGCTTGTCAACAAAAACAAGAGAACAATAGACAGACTGCCCGATTATTTAAGCATGGTGCGTGAAAACGGCATGATACCGGGAGTTTCCGCTCACATGCCCGAGCTTATCGTATACTCCGACGAGCAGGGTTATGACGTGGAAACATACATACAGCTATATAACTGCATGGGATATATGATGCAGGTGGAAATTGAGTATGTTCATAGTGTTATATGGAACGCAAAAAAACCCGTCATGACCATTAAATCAATGGCAGCCGGACGGGTTACGCCGTTTGTCGGTATTACGTTCTCATATGCCACATTGCGCCCCTGCGATATGGTGACAGTCGGGTGCTTTACGCCCGATGAAGCCTATGAAGATATTGAAATAGGTCTTGCGGCAATCGAACGCAGACGTCCAAACCTTGAGGGCAGAGCCAGTCCGAACAAAACCGCCGCCATGGGCGAGTAAAAATACCCGAGCAGAAGGAATTTATTAATGAACATAGGAATTGATGTCGACGGTGTGCTCAATGACAGCCACAGCTTTAATTTGAAGCATGCGCCGCCGTTTTTTAAGAAAAAATTCAACCGTGATATTGTTGATGAAAATCAATATGATATCCGTGATATGTTTGTTTGTCCGCTCGATGAATTTGCAACTTATTGGAAAAAGCATTTGTTTGCGTACACAGTCTTTGAGCCTGCCCGAAAGTCTGCTAAAAAAATAATTCGCAGCCTGCGTAAGGACGGTCACAAAATATACATAATAACAAAGCGTGTGTTTACCTGCCGTGAAGATTTTGCGGGCAAGCTCATGCGTTTTTTGCTAAAAAACTGGCTTTGGCGAAACGGTATCCGCTATGATGAAATTATTTTTTGCGACAGTGAAATTCCCGACAGCAAGCGTACGGCATGTACTTCAAAAAACATTGATATAATGATTGACGATGAACAGGTAAACATTGATGCGATTGTTTCGGTCGCAAGGGTGATATGCTTTGACACCTGCTATAATCAGCAGTGCGAGGGTGAAAATATCACAAGAGTATACAACTGGGATGAGATTTATCCGCTGATAAAATAAAGGAGGATTTTCATGACTAAGAGAAAAACATGCAAGCCCTTAATTTATGCACTTATTTTTGTTCTTATGGGCAGCTTCACCGCAATTTACAGTATAGTAGCCTTGGCGGCAGGCTTTACTCTGTCCCCTCCGTCATCTGTTCAAATTGAAGACATAACAATATCGGTAGTTGATATTATAGGCGGTCAATCGGTAGTGGACGGTGAGCTGCAAGGCGGGGTTATCGGCGGAACGACAGAGCCTCGGCAAGTGGCAGCGGGCGACAATGTAACATTACATATTGTTGCATATGGCGATCCCAACCCTGTATTTATGGGTGGCGAGCTTAAAGAAATTTATGAAATCTGGCTTGAGGACACAAGCGGCAACAAGCTTACAGGAGGATTTTACACCACAGGCTTTTTTTACTACGACGGGGAGTTTGACGGAAATCCGGTAATAATGCCCTCGTTTCGTATGCCGTCATATTCCATGACAGTGAAAATCGCCTTTGCGGTAATCGGCAGCGGCGATGACGAACCGACAGGCGACAATGCAGCAGGCGGTGATACAACAGGCAGCGACGGGGACCCTGCAAATACAGCTCCGAATAATTCCGGCGGTGCGTCGGGCGGGGGTATAGGCAGTGGGCAGGCATCAAGTGGTGCGGTGAATATTAACACCGCAGTAATAATCGGCTCGGTAGTAGTGGCTCTGACAGGGATTGGCGTAGGTGTGGCAATAGCAACACGCAGACCACGCAGATAATATTATATATAGAAAGGTCAACCAACATGAAAATATTGTTTATCGGCGGAACGGGCATCATCAGCACGGCAATATCAAAAAAGCTCATCTCAAGCGGCGAGCATGAACTGTTTCTTATCAACAGGGGAAACCGCAATGACGCTCTACCGAGCGGATTTAAGTCGATAAAATGCGACATTAACGATGAGGCTGCTGCTTCAAAGCTGCTGGCTGATATGAATTTTGATGTTGTGGCAGACTTTATCGCGTTTGTACCCTCGCAGCTTGAGCGGGATTACAGGCTCTTTGCAGGAAAAACCAAGCAGTTTATTTTCATAAGCTTGGCATCGGCATATCAAAAGCCTCTTTCGGATTACAGGATTACAGAGGGAACTCCGCTGTCCAATCCATATTGGGAATACTCACGCAACAAGATTGCCTGCGAAGACTACCTCATGAAAATGTACCGTGACAACGGTTTTCCTGTCACAATTGTTCGCCCGAGCCACACATATGACGAGCGCAGTATTCCTCTCGGTGTGCACGGCAGCAAGGGCAGCTGGCAGGTTGCAAAACGTATGCTTGAGGGCAAGAGCGTTATTATCCACGGCGACGGCACAAGCCTATGGACGATGACGCACAACTCCGACTTTGCCGAAGCATTTATCGGGCTTTTGGGGAATATCCATGCAATAGGTGAGGCTGTCCAGATTACGTCCGACGAGTCGCTCACATGGAACCAAATATACAGCTGCATCGCTGATGCTCTCGGCGTTCCGCTAAAGCCGTACTTCGTATCATCGGCTTATCTTGCGGGGTGCAGGGCTTATGATTTCACAGGCTCGCTGATTGGTGACAAAGCAAACTCGGTTATTTTTGATAATTCAAAAATAAAACGCCTTGTTCCCGGGTTTGTGCCAAAGGTGAGGTTTGACCAAGGCGTCAAAATGACTATTGATAATGTGTTGGGGAACAAGGCGTTGCAGGTCGAAGACCCCGAGTTTGACACATGGTGCGACAAGGTAATAGCGGCGTTAGAGGACGCAGCAGGCGCGGTGTAGGTAACGCGGGACTAAAACCGCAACATCGCATCAAAACAACATGTTTATAGGGTTATAATCGCAAAACTATTGACATTTTAATAGTTTTGCGATATTTTATATGAGGGAGTGTGATGAATATGATTTTTCGACCGGACTATGTAAATAGAATTATGAAATTTGTAGATACACCATTTGCAAAAATATTATCAGGTGTTCGACGTAGCGGAAAGTCTACTATACTTAAAATGATAGTAGAAAAGCTACATGAGCGAGGTGTTTCTGACGAGTATATTCTTAATTATAGCTTAGACTCATTGCAATATGAAGATATGACTGCATCAATGCTATACAATGAAATAAAGAGAAAGCTATTGATTAAGAAAAAAACCTATTTATTCCTTGATGAAATTCAAGAGATCAAAGACTGGGAAAAAGTCGTTAATTCCTTAATGATAGAGTTTGATGTAGATTTGTACATAACAGGTTCAAATTCACATATGCTCTCAAGCGAGATATCAACCTATCTAACAGGACGGTATATTCAATTTCGTGTTTTTCCGCTTTCATTTAAAGAATATTTGACTTTTAGGAATGTAGGAAGCTTAAATAATAAAGAAGAGTTTGCCAGATATCTGCGTTTTGGCGGATTTCCGGCAACGCATACACAAGAATATAGTGTTGACGAAGTATATACGATTGTAAGGGATATATACAACTCAACTATTTTTACAGACATAGTGAAACGCAACCAAATCCGCAAGGTTGATCAATTAGAAAGAATTATTAAGTTTGTTTTTGACAATATAGGAAATACATTTTCGGCAGCATCTATTTCAAACTACCTCAAATCTCAAAAGCGTACAATTGATAATGAAACAGTATATAACTATCTTAGCAAGTTAGAGAGTGCTTTTATATTGCATCGCTGTTCGCGTTTTGACTTGCAGGGGAAAGAATTGCTAAAGACACAAGAGAAATTTTATGCTTGTGACCCTGCAATGAAATACAGCGTAATGGGTTACACACCTGACAGTGTTGCCGCAATGCTTGAGAATGTTGTTTTTTTAGAATTGCTTCGCCGTGAGTACGAGGTTAGTATTGGGCAGCTTATAAACGGAGAAATAGATTTTGTTGCAGTAAAACAAGACAAAAAAATCTACGCTCAAGTAACTGAAAAGATTGAAAGAAAAGAAACGCAAGAACGTGAATACGCACGGCTGCTCAATATAAAGGACAATCATCCAAAATATGTTTTAAGAACAGACGAATTTGCTGACGGAAGCTATAATGGTATCAAAACAATGCATATTGCAGATTTTTTGTTGTCTGATGAGTATTAGGTGGATAGATGATTAAGTCTGCGATTATGTCATAATCATATCAACCTGTTCCTTATCGCGACAAAGTGATAGCGGCGTTAGAGAACGCAGCCGGGAAGGTGTAGGTGCTCATATATTAACTAACAAAACAAAAAGAGCTTGGGATAAAATTGAAAATGAATGTTTATTTTGTGTTGACATAGGACAAATACTATGGTACTATGGTACTATAGTATTTGTGCCATAGTACTTTCTTGAAGGGGGTTGTAGATGAAACACTTGCACATGCTAACATTATCAAGTGTTACTGCAAGTATTCTACTCCAAAAGCAAAATTAAGTTAGGAGGATAATCTATATAGTTGATTTGGAGTATTCAAAAATAATTTAATAGATGTGACGAAGTGCAGCATAGGCGAATAAGAATATTCGATCTCTATGACAGGAAACGAGGAGACCGTAATAATGACTTTAAACGAATTTCTGACAATATCCCGAGCGAGTGGGGTTAAAGATGAATGTACTAAAGAGAGAATCCATGATAAGAGAATTAATGTATACCATTTGTATTGTAATGGTAAGCACGGGCAAAAATTTATTCCGATCACAGATCCTGACGCTCAAATGAGCAAAGAATTAGAAAATGATTTATTCATATTTTTAATAAAATTACAAGAACAAGATAAAATCTAACTAAATACGATGTCATCTAACTGACATTTTTGTCAGTTAGATGACAAGGCGACAAGTGTAACACTATGATTCGAAAAATACTTATAATTTATTAGTTTTGTTGTTAAATAATCAAAAGCTCAGTGTACATATTATGAGTATTTTTCGGGGCATGTAACCACCACATATTATTAATGTGCCTGAAATATTTGAAAGGAGGAGTGCGTGGAAAACAAAATTATTATGTATTGTATTGGAAGTCGAGGAGTGTTATATGGCAACAACGATAGTATCAAAAAAGCAAAATGACATCTTTCGAGGAAGGACAATTGATTAAGGAAAATTTAATAGTGCTATTTAAATGGAGAAAGAAATGAAAAGAACGATTGAAAAAAAATCTAATAAATCAATAGAAAGTTACATGGCAATGCCATATACAAAGACTCTAACAAAAACTAATTTAGGAACATATTTTGCAAAAGTTATGGAAATTCCCGACTGTATAGCCGAAGGGGAAACTCCTGAGGAAACATTCGAACTGCTGGAAATATCGTTGAAATACTATTTTACAGACGCAATAGCGAATGAAAAAAATATACCCACTCCGCTTGAAGTTGAGAAGTATAGCGGTCGATTTGTTGTGCGGTTAGCCCCCGCCGTGCATTACCAACTGGCAAAAAACGCCTTAAAAAAAGACACTTCACTTAATCAAGAAGTTGCAGAGGCAATTGATTCTTACTTGATGCAAAAGGTATAGTAAAAAAAGAAAGTCTTGTTTTGCTAATCCTTATGACTGAGTACACTTGTATTAAAAATTAAATTGAATAGAATAAGCAAATGCACGTTTTCCGATAAAATACTTGCGCTTTCTTGCGCTAACCTGTATAATCCACTACAGGAAACGAAAGTGCCTCGCCGACTAAAAAGTCTCGCAAACGAGACTTCGGCGGCAGGTGAGAAGGGGGCTGAATCCCTTCCCACCCTGCATACGTACCGTGATACGTACACAATTGCAAAGCAACACCGTGCCAATAAGTATATAATTATTTGCGTTTAACTGCAAGTATTACATGATTGGCAGTGTGGCACATTAAAAACG
>Ga0123356_10001318_pt1 | contig 27461 bp, 22 predicted proteins | sample TergutEmb28metaG_2_FD_92546 | JGI IMG/M metagenome (GOLD analysis project Ga0123356, IMG submission 92546) | Embiratermes neotenicus P3 segment gut microbial communities from Petit-Saut dam, French Guiana - Emb289 P3 | ecosystem: Host-associated > Arthropoda: Insects > Digestive system > Gut ...
CCCCTCGAGTATCAGCGAGGCGGCGACTGCGTCAACAGTTGCTTTGCGTTTCTTGCCGCGTTTGCCGACATCAGAGAGCACCTGATGAGCACTTTTTGTAGTCAGACGCTCGTCCCAAAGCTTTATTTCTATATCACACAAGGAGCGAAGCAGCTCGGCAAGCTTTTCGCTCTTTTCAGCTCTGAAACCAATGCTGCCGTCCATGTTTTTCGGATATCCGATTACAATACAAGAAACATCACGACCCTTAGCCTCAGCGGCTATTTGACGTGATGTTTCATTCATGCTTTTGCTGTGAATAACCCAAGCGTCACCCACGAGAGTTGCGGATATGTCGGAAACGGCGACACCTGTTCGCGCATCACCGTAGTCAACTGCCATTACTCTCACGACTCGGCTTCCTCGCTCGATGTTTCGGTTATTTCGACGTCTTCGTCAGACTCTTCTTCGATAGCATCAAGCAGTTGTCTGTACCATACGAGGGAGTCGAAAAATGCACCTGTAAGTTCGGTGATATCAATGCCGTTTCGCACCATAATGATTGATGTATTATGCCAGTCGGCATGTTCATATGCAAAGATGAGCTTCAAAACCTCGCTGAGAGGTCCTGTTTTATTAACAAGGGCATCTCTGATTTCGCCGGAAGCCGCAACCTCGTCTATAGCTTTTTCGAGCGGCATTTGTAAGATAACATCAAGCAGTGAAAACAGACCTGAAATAAAGAGAGCGCCGGATTTTATTGCCATTTCAAATGCAGGAGCCAAGTTCTCGGCAAATTTCGCACGTATAAGCGAGAGCCTTGTGACTTCGCTCGGACGGTCTTCGCCCATTCCGACCGAAATAGCAATAGACGCCCATTTTTTGACTTCTTTTTGACCCAAAATCGCGACTGCATTTCGGATGGAGTCAATCTTACGGCTGCGGTCGGGGTTCATCGCGTTAATAAAGCGGAGCAGTGAGATTGAAAGAGCGGGGTCACGTTCGATTATCACGGCAGCCTCGCCTAAGTCAAATGCTTCGTTGTTGATTTGACCGAGCAGGTTTAAGGCGTTGATTTTCAGCGGTGAAATATCAACAGAGCCTTTTGTAATAGGCTGACTGTAAAAATTTCCGGAAAGAAGAACACCGCGTGCTCCGGAATACTTCTTGAAGCTTTCCATATCGGGCACATCGGTGATAACAAGCCTTGTCTTAAAAATAAACGGACGGATTTCCTTGAGTTCGGCAGTAAAATTATCATCCTTGCAACTGAGCAGGACATAGTCAAAAACCTTGACGGCGGTATCCATACTCATGGCGCGCGGATATCCGTCAATAGCAAGACGATAACCTTTACGTTTTAGTATGCCCATTTTAGAATACGCTGCGTTATCCTCGAGCGTATCCTTATGTATGACGCAGACCAATTTTTCGGGAGGAATTTGCATATTGAGAGGCATACCGATAAGAAGCTGATACTTGCCGATTTCGATGAATAAATCATTTTCACCGGCAAAAGGCTCTGTGCCGATGTCCTTAACAAATTCCAAGGACGGTGCAAGCAGCTCGCCGCCAAGCATACGGTGGTCTTCAGCAGAACCAAGCAGCTTGTCGCCGTCATGTGTCATCATTCGATAAGCGTGAACCTGCATATTTGAGTCAAAGAAAGGTACTGAACCGAAAAAGAGCCTCAAAGTGACTTACCCCCTAAGTGATTGGACTTATGTCCGTCTTGACAAGGTGATAATGCTATTGTAATGTATTATACACTACAATAGGGGAGAAATGCAAATGGGTATTATTTTTGGCATAGATATCGGTGGGTCAACGACAAAAATAGTTGGAATAAAAGACGGAAAATGTATAGATATGCTGCAGGTCAGAGCGGCTGACCAAATCACGTCATTATATGGTGCCCTCGGGAAGTTTTTGCGAAGCCATGAACTTCAAACAACCGATGTGGAAGAAATTTACCTGACAGGTGTTGGTGCGTCATTTATTGACGAGCAAATATACGGAATAAAAACATATAAAGAAAGTGAATTTAATGCAATAGGTAGAGGCGCTTTGTTTTTGACGGGCTTGCCTGCTGCTCTTGTTGTCAGCATGGGTACGGGCACTGCTTTTGTAAGAGCGGGCTCCGATGCTGCAGTTCACATCGGTGGTACAGGTATCGGTGGCGGTACAATTATCGGGTTGGCATCAAAGCTGCTTGGTAAAAGTGATGTTGATGCGATTTTAGCTCTTGCAGGAGGCGGTAACATAAAGAATGTAGACCTCACGGTAGGGGATATATTCGGCAAGGATATTGAGTCGCTGCCGTCGCATTTAACCGCGGCAAACTTCGGCAAAATAGAGAGCACTGCATCAAAATCCGACATCGCACTCGGGATTATCAACATGGTTTTTGAAACTGTGGGAATGATGGCGGTTCTGTCAATAAAAAATGACAGCATAAACGATGTTGTTCTGACAGGAACATTAGCGACATTTCCTCAGGCAAAGCCTGTGTTTGACGGGCTTAAAGAGCTGACGGGCATTAACTTCATAATTCCGGAAAAAGCCGTGTTCGCCACCGCTATGGGAGCAATATCACGTTAATTTTGCTCGTTGAAGTATAAAACAAGCAAATCAACACAAGCCCCGTAAGACATAATACCGAGCTCTTGGTCGTTCGATTTGAGAAATTCATCGTAAACAGTGTTTACGGTGCTTCTTGTTGTTCTCATTAGTGCCGACAAAATGTTATCAAGAAACTCAATTCTTGTATTTGAAATATTTGTAGAAGCCCAAAAGTCGGAAGTTTGCGCCCTATCTAATTTGACCTCATCGGTCAATTCGTTCCAAATGCGAAGCCAAGCGTCATAATCGGCCATATAAAGTGCGTTTGATAGATAATTGTAGCCCGACATATAACCGGCATACTCAAACGCAAGATTGTCTGAGGTGACACAAGCGAGAATACCGACAAAGTTAGCTTCGTCCTCTGCAAAAACCCCAAGCTGATGAGCATGCTCATGAGCGACTGTCACAGGTATGTACACCCCCGGCGGGTCTGTGTTTATCATAGCCTCGCCTGTGAGTGCAAAGTACATCCCCGAGTAGCCTGTAACAGACATGAGCCATGAATAGAGCATGGGCTTTGGCGGATATAAAGTGCCCCCTAAACTTGGGAAATCTTCGGAAATATTTTTGTATACATCTCTCGACGCGGCAAACACCTCACGCCTGTCGAAAATAATATAGCCGTCTTCGTCACGCTCCATCAGCAAAGACAGCTCGTTAATATTTTCGGCAAAAAACTCTGTGACAGCAATGAGGTCTGAGGTTTCGACCCCATAACTGACAAGACCGTTTTTTTCGGCAAAGCTTGCCCCGTGATAGCCGCTGTTCCAAAGCCAGCAAAATGCACCCCAAAGATAACAGGCTATAACGAGTATCGGCAGTAATTTTTTTCCGAGAAGCTTCCATCTTCCGCGTCTTCGTGAGGTATCTCTTATGGACTTAATTATGTAATAAATGAGAAATATGCCGCCTGCGGTGAGGAGCACTTCCATAAGGGCAAACGGATAAATCGAGCTGAGCAGACCGTAAAAATTTCGGATAGGTCCGGAAATATAAGTAACGACCCAATCCATGACACTCCCGAAAGGGCGGAGTATATAGAAAAGAGCCGTTAGAACTACAGGAAAAATACATATTGCGATTATAACACCGAAAGGTATTTTGATGTGTGTCTTAATCCACGTCTTTACCTTTTCGGTTCTTGTGAGACTCATCTGCGACCACTAAATCTTCGCAGCACAGCGTCACCGATTGCCGTAAGTGAGAGCTGCTCGCTGACGCCGCCTCTTTTGTAGGCTTCCATGGGCATACCGTACACAACGCATGACGCTTCGTCTTGTCCGATTGTGTGGGCACCGTTGCGTTTGAGTTCAACCAAACCCTTTGCACCGTCGGCACCCATGCCTGTAAGAAGCACGCCGACTGCGTTTTTGTGAGCCACTTGTGAAACAGACTCAAACATGACATCAACAGACGGGCAGTGCCCGCTGACCTTAACTCCGGGTGTTAAATAAACATAATAACCGCTTGCGTCTTGGCGGACATAAAGCTGGTCTTCGCCGCCGGGAGCAATGAGAATAGTTCCGGTAGTAATGCGGTCGCCGTTTTTGGCTTCGCTGACTTTCATAGCACATATTCTGTCAACACGCTCTGCGTACATTTTTGTAAAAACAGGCGGCATGTGCTGTACGATAATAACTCCGGGTGTATTTGCGGGGAACTTTTTGACAACTTCAATGATAGCTTCTGTTCCTCCGGTTGAAGCACCGATTGCGATGATACTCTTTGACGAGGCACCTGAAACGGTCGGACGTGCCGCAGGAGCAGCAGGAGCTGACGGACGTGCAGCTACCGGTTTTTGGTCTGCATATCTGTGTGTGTGTGCTGTTGACGCGACCTTTATCTTTTGAATAACTTCTACGATAAACTTCGCTTCATCAAAACCGGGTGTTGAGCCGGGTTTGCCGACAAAGTCGATAGCACCGTTATGCATTGCGTCAAAGACGTTACCGGACAGAGCACTGATGACGATTGTCTTAACACTTGGATGCTTTGGCATAACAGTCTTTAAGAACTGGTCGCCGCGCATTCTCGGCATTTCCATATCAAGAGCAATAACATCGGGGCGAAGTGCGGCGATGTTATTTGAAGCTTCGATAGGGTCGCCAAAACTGCCTACTATTTCGATAGCAGGGTCTTTTCCGACTTGCCGTGTGAGGAATGTTCTGAAAAACAACGAGTCGTCGATTATCATTAAACGGATTTTTGACATTAAGCTTAGCTCCTATTAGTAGGATTTAGCAAGTATAGTGCTATTATAACTTATATGCATGTTGCATTTCAATGTTTATTTTACGATAAAAATTTCATACAGCCCCGTAACAGGATTTACGGATTTACTGTCAACAAAAATTCCGCTGCCGCTGCTGAGCACAGCATACTCGTTTCGCTCGGGTTTACGTCCGAGATTGCTCTGGGCTGCTTCATACATCGCCTCACGGAGTTTGTCTTTTCGCAAAAACCTTTCCTTCAAAAATACAGGAAGGTTCTTTCCTTTTACCATAGAGAGCCAGTCATAGAGAAGTTTGTCACATAAGATGTTATTTTCAATACCCGCTTGCCTGCTGCAAAACTCATAAATCTCATATATATAATCTTCAAGCTGTGTTTTACGGTTTGGAAAAGCCGAGCCAAGCTTATGATAAAAATCAAAAGCGGTTTGTTTGGAAACAGAAAGCACATACTCAATGGTTGTTAAAAAGCGCCCCTTGTTGTACGTGCGCTGTAGGGCATTTTCCGTGCTCTTAAGTATTTTTATGTCGTCACAGCTGAGCCATGTACTGCTTTGAATTTCATACGGCGGGTTTTTGTCATATAAAATACCCCAAGTGCCGTCGGTTGGCACTTTGCCATCTGCCTGCTCTTTGAGCCTGCTGCCGTGAAGCAATTTCAAAAACCCAAGCTGGAGTGTGTGTGCTCCGAGCTGATATGCACGGTTAAAGCTAATGCGAAAATCATCAAGTGTTTCATACGGCAAGCCTGCAATTAGGTCCGCATGAATGTGACAGTTTTGTGCCTCAAGCAGCGATTTGATATTTTTCTCGGCCTTTATTAAATCCGTTTTACGTGAAGCTGCTTCAAGTGCAGGCTCAAAAAAGCTTTGCAAGCCAATCTCAAACTGTATACGCCCTGCGGGCGCTGTGCGAAGCAGCGATAGCGCTTTTTCGTCGAATAAATCCGCCGCCACCTCAAAGTGAAATTTGCATGATGTATCAAGCCCGATTACATATTCAAACAGTTCGTAAGCTCTTTTTGCATTGCAGTTAAATGTTCTGTCAACAAATTTAATAGTTTTAGTCTTTGACCTCGACAGCTTAAAAATACGCTCTTTTACGATATCAAGCGGCAGATACTCCACGCTGCTTTTTGCCGAAAGACAAAAGGCACAACTAAACGGGCAGCCGCGTGATGTCTCAATATAAGAAATCCTGTCACCGAGCGCCTCAAAATATTCATCGGTATAAGGGTCAATGTTAAAATCACAGTGCCCGAAAAGAACATGGTCGGCGCCGTTTTCAAGCCAGTATTTTTCATTAAAAACAGCCTCGGGTCCGCCAAGTACAAGAAGTGCATCAGGCAGTTTATCCCGTAATAAACCAAGCAGCGGCGGAAGTAACCCGCAGTTCCAAATGTACGCAGAAATGCCCACAATGTCAGGGTTAAAATCAGCGACAGTGCAGGCTATTTCTTCGATATTTTGATTTATTGTTGCTTCGACGACTTTAACATCGTGCTTTGTGCCGTGATTTTTTGCCATAGCTGCGGCAAGCAGCCATACGGAAAGTGACGAGTGGACATATTTAGCATTTACGGCAAGAAAAACAACTTTACTCATATAGCTATGATACCATATTTATGAGGCTGATGTTACAACTTATGTTATGACATCACGTTTTCTGTAGAAGTAAAAACCGGTTGCAGTCAAAACAGCAGCTATTAGTGTTAGTGCAGCTAAAGGCAGAAATGTTATTTCATCAGCAGGTAAATTCGGCACATAACCAAACGGCGTCAGCTTTACCGCCCAATCGAACAATCCTATTCTCCCGAATAACATAAAGAAGAATGTATAAGCAAAGTATCCCCACATTATCCCCGTGCTTTTCGGCAGTATTCCTATGAGAAGTATTGCCGCTCCTATCATTACCCATATAGCCGGTATGTAGACAAGGCTTGATTTTACCATAAACTCCAGTGACAGCTCAGATGGGTCGGGCAGTACGGCAACTCCTGTTGTGTACATACCAATCGCCCACATAGCTTGAATAATTACAGCCGATACAAACGCAATTATCGCATATCCCGCAAGGTATTTTCTTTTGCAAAGCGGTGTGGCAAAAAGCAGTTCGGAACGCATTTCTTTTTCTTCCGCTTTTGCCTTTAATACGAACATAAGCACCGGAACCATGACAGTCATGCTCATCATACTGCTTATCATTGAAGCAAACAGTTCGGCTATTGTAAATCCTGCCGCACTTACTATGTTTTTCATAAAATCGACAGTTTCTTCTGTTGAAAGCCCTTCAGGTAATTTTATTCCTGCAGGTGACAGGATTAAATCCTGATACATTTCATTTTGTGCGATGAAACTATCAATTTCTTCAAAAACGGAAGCATAAGAAGCTCCAAGCATAAACATACCGATAACCCAAACTATAATGCTTGTCCGAAGAAGCCGAAATGACAGCCCGAACGGGGAGCGCATAAGAGTCGAACCGTTAGCAGGTCCGGGCTTGGCGGGTATAAGCCCTTGGTCTATATCACGGCTGCTGTTTAGTTTGTATGTAATGACGGAAACGGCACAAGCAATACCGAGCATAATAAATATAGGCCACCAGTAATCACCGGCATAAGCCTGTGTACGAAGCACAAGACCTAATGGACTTATAAGCGCGAGGATTTCCATATCTGTATTCATATCACCGGGAGCGCGTAGCAGGTAGAATACGGCAACAGCAGTAAAAGCATACCCCATTGCACCGCGTGAATTTGAAGACAGTTGACTGAAAAGTGCTGCGATAGCAGCAAATACAATCCCAACAGCACCAAGTGACGCTCCGAAGAGCAAAGAACCATTAAGACTCATGGACTCGTCACCAACGGCAAACATTCCCAAACCGATGACTAAAGCAAGTATGATGTTTACGATAACTGCTGCTATCATTGTGGAATGGATATTTGCCAAACGACCTGTCGGCAAGCTGCGTACCACTTCATAACGACCTTTTTCTTCGTCTGCACGTGTGTGACGTACCACAAAGAAGATGCTCATAAGAGCCACAGGCACAGCGGTTACAAGCAGCATCAGATTGACATAAAGCGCACCGAAACCGGGATGGTCAATGGAATAAGCTTTTCCGAACATTGCAATCAGCGCAGGGTTTTCAAGCATTGGTTTCAAAGCCTCGCGACCTTCAAAATCAATTGCAACATCCATTCCCGGAACAAGCCCTACAACGGCAAAGGCTATTGCCAAAATCCATACGGCAGTTATGATGCGTTCGCGGCGCAGAATAAACCTTGTCAAGAGAAGTGAGTTGTCAAAGTTTCCGCGTATCATGACACATCCTCCTTTTTATAATGCTTCATAAACAGTTCTTCCAAAGAAGGCGGTGTGCTGTCAAGCTTCTTAATACCAAAGCCGTTAAGATGATTTATTACAGCACCCATTTTATCCGTATCCACATTAAATGTAACGCCATTTTCGCTCTTTATAATGTCGTGGACACTGTCAAAAGTATCGAGCTTCTCAATAGGCTTTTCTGTAGCGACTTGAATGTTGTAACGTGTTAAATGACGAAGTTCGTCGAGTGTTCCAACTTCGACCAGTTCGCCCTCGCGGATTATGCCCACACGGTCACAAAGACGTTCAACCTCGGACATAATATGACTGGAGAGAAACACTCCTTTGCCTTTGTTTTTGACGTCCAGTACATACTGCTGGAAAACCTGCTCCATAAGCGGGTCAAGGCCGCTTGTAGGCTCGTCGAGTATGTAAAGGTCAACATCCGACGCAAAAGCGGCAACCAAAGCAACTTTTTGCCTGTTACCTTTTGAATAGGTGCGGCATTTTTTAGTAGGGTCAAGGTTAAAGTCGCTTATAAGTTTTGAACGCAGCTCCCTGTCGTGTGAGCCGCGCAGGTTTACAAACAAATCAATGACCTCGCCGCCTGTGAGATTTGGCCATAAATTAACATCACCCGGAACATATGCGATTTTTTTGTGAATTTCAACCGCATCATTCCAAGCGTCCAAGCCAAATACCTTTGCATTGCCGCCTGTTGCTTTGAGAATACCGAGCAACACACGAATTGTTGTGGTTTTACCTGCACCGTTAGGTCCGATGTAGCCAAATACCTCGCCTTTGTTAACGGTAAGGTTTATGCCGTCAAGTGCGGTAATTTTCCCGAATTTTTTCACCAAATTTGTGATTTCCAAGCTAAATTCTGACATTGTATGCCTCCTATTAATTATTTGTAAAATGCTTTTTTGAGTATTTCAATATAATCTTTCATTTCTTCCAAATATCTGTCGTATTCTTTTTGATAATCTTCCATACGCATTGATGTGTTGATTTGCGAAGTCGAATAGCTGCTTAGTGTCCAAAGAATAATGTTCGCGGCTTTTTGCGGGTCAACACCGTCCTTAAAGAGTGAGGTGTCAATATCTGCTAATACTTTGTCAATTGCAATGCTTCTTGTTTTTTCAAAGAAAGCCGTAAATTCTTCATTCGGATTTTCCTGCAGGTCTACATATGCTTTGGCAAGAAACTCAAATAGTGCAGGGTGTTTATATGATAAATCCATTTTAAGCAAGGTCATTTGCCAGACCTTTTCGATGATATCCGACTGCTTGAGGTCTATGAGTGCCAAATATTCGTTATAAATCACTTCGCATGCACTCTTTAGGATAAAGCTGTATAGCCCGTCTTTTGTTCCGAAATAATGAAAGAGCAGCCCCTTAGAAATTCCTGCTTCGCGGACTATTGTATCTGTGCACGCATCCTTGTAACCTTTTGCGAACTCTTTCATTGCGGCATTGATAACTCTGTCCCGTTTCTCCGGTTCCATCGCCATTATCTTGTGTGCTTCCAAGTCTTCACTCATAATTACCACCTCCCGTTAAAACAATGTTGACTAAATCAGTCAATAGTACAATACCACTATTGACTATAACAGTCAATAGTTATTTTGTGAAATGCTATTGTTTTTTTTTGTGTGTTATGCTAACATGGCTTGGAACTAACCGCGAACGACCCAACGAAGTGGTCGTGAGCGGAGAGGAGGAGCAACGTAGCGGAACGTATGCTCTCCGTCAGGAGAGCGAAGTGTAGTGTAGTTTGCTCCGACGAGCGCCCGTAGCTCAGCTGGATAGAGCGTCTGGCTACGGACCAGAAGGTCAGGGATTCAAATTCTCTCGGGCGTGCCACAGAAAACCCCTGCGGGACAATGAAAAACGTGTCTTGCAGGGGTTTTCGGCTTATTATTACTTTTCTGAAAGATTAAAAGGTAGGGTTGAGGTTTTTCCTCATAAGTGATATAGTAAGCACTGACAGAAACTGAAGCAAAGAAAAAAGGAGCCATTCATGCGAAAACTTTTATGTGTTCTATTACTTACTGCATTGCTTGCTGTACTACTGACAGCTTGTGGTGACAAAAGCGGACCTACGGGGTCTCTAAACGTTTATACATCAATGAAAGACTCATTGATTATGACATTGGTGGATGATTTTGTTGCGAAAAACCCTGACATAATAGTCGACATAAAGGTTGCCGGAGCGGGAACCCTTATGTCGCAAATCGAAGACGAACGGAAAAACGGCAAAATTATTGCCGATGTTTTATGGACAAGTGAAATTCCCGACTTCTACTATATGAAAAATGAGGGTCTATTACTGCACTACACCCCCGCAGGAGCGGAAAATATCCGAAATCCGCTTAATAATACAGACGGCTATTTCTTCCCCGCCCGCTTAGGCACAATGGGTATTGCTTATAATACGCAGCTTGTCAGCACGCCGCCGGCTTCGTGGCACGACCTGCTCGGTCCGGAGTTTGCAAACGGGTTTGCCATCGCCGACCCGTCAACATCGGGAACGGCACTAATGGGAGTGGCAATGCTAAAAAATGCCTTTGGCACAGAGTTCTTCCATGACTTAAAAGCAAACGGAGCAACTATAGGACAAGGCTCAAGCCAAGTTATTGAAGCTGTCGCAACAGGTGAACTTGCTGCATGTTTGGCAGTTGATTATATTACATTCGATAAGGCAGCAACAGGAGCACCGATTGCACTCGCTTATCCGCCGGAGATGATTGTTATCCCAAGCCCTGTAGCAATATTCAAAGACAGTGTGAATTTGGAAAATGCAAAGAAGTTCACCGATTACCTTATCTCACAGGACGCGCAAAAAATAATTGCGAGCACCGGCACATTGCCGATACTCGACGGGGTAACTGTTCCGAAGAACTACAATATTCCGCCTGTCGCAGAAGCCATGGCACGTATTATTACCATAGATAATGCAGGCGCGTCATTATTAAAAGATGGCATTGTTGATATGCTTTTGAATATCATGCGTTAAGCTTTGCACGTAGCTCCTCTATCTCCTGCTTTTGCTGTTCAATCAGCAGCAGATTGCTGACGCGGCGAAGAAGCAGAGCGCCTGAAAACGGTTTTGTTACATAGTCTGCCGCACCTAAGTTAAAGCCTTCGATTTCACTTTCTATATCATTTAACCCTGTGAGAATGATAACAGGAATGTTCTTAAAGCGTGGGTTCTCGCTCATAACCTGCATGACTTCAAAACCGCTCATTCCGGGCATATCAATGTCAAGTAAAACCAAATCGGGAATTAAGTTACCCATAATTGTAAAAAGCTTTATTGCTGACGGTGCAGGAAACACCTCGTAATGAGGCTTTAACAATTCTCTGACAGTTGTCAGATTTGCCGCATTATCATCAACAATGATGATTTTTTTTCTTGTGTTCTCTGTTTTAATAACTTCCATTTTAATAAACCTCCATTTATTTGTTGTAATCTGACAGTTTTTGTATAATTTCTTCAAAATTCATCTGCTCGGCATTTTCCCTCAGCCAGATTATAAGCTCATTGCCCGACCCATAATTAAATGCTTCCAAGGCGTCAAGAGTCGCGTCAACACTGTCCATATTATAGTCGCGGCAAGCTTGAATGAGTCTGTCGAGTGCTTCGTCGTCGGGCTTGTCTTTTTTAGCTTTTTGATTATCTGCGTCTATTTCGTCAAGCACGGTGGCAATATTCGAGATAAGCTTTTGAGCGTCCTCAATGAGCTTTGTGTTGTTAGAAAGTATATAACTATAATCCCCGTCGCGTGCCGCATTTTCCAGCTTACGTGCCATGTCGGCAATTTCTTCTGCACAAATACCGGAGCTTGACCCCTTGATACCGTGAACAATCGTGGCATAATGCGCCATATTATCCTTATCGAAATCACGGGCGGCATCAAGAAGTGGCGGGGTGTTTTTTGCATATGAGCGTAAAACATTAACATATGAATTTTTATCACCATAAAAGTTCATTATTCCTTTTTCGATGCGAAGTCCCAAAATGCCCTTGTGCAATGCCTGCCAGTTCATATTATCGTTTGTTAAAGGCAGCTTTTCTATAATTTCATCACGGTAGAGTGTTTCTTGTGCCTCATCTCTGACCCACTGGCGAAGCACTGTATCCAAAAGTGAAATTTCAATGGGTTTTGATATAAATGCTTGAAAACCGTTTTGCAGGAACATTTCCTCATTGCCTACGATGGCATTTGCCGTCAGAGCAATGATTGGGATATTTTTTGCGTAATCGGTGCCGATATCACGTATTAGTCGTGTGGCTTCAACTCCGTCCATGCCGGGCATCATATGGTCCATAAAGATAGCGTTATACCGTACTCGGCTGTCGAGCATAGCTTCAATGGCTTCCTGACCGCTGCGGACACAATCAATCTGCATGTTATATGGTTTCATTAACCCTTTGGTCACATCAAGGTTAGTCGCTACGTCGTCAACAAGAAGTACACGTGCATATGGTAGATTTACTCTCGAAATATGTCCGTATTGACGTCGCTTTTGCTCATAATAGTTCAGTTGCTTTAAGCTTTCAACTGCTTTGGAGTCTATAATGTCATCAGTTTTACTCTCTTGTTTAACACGTACGAAAAAAGTGCTGCCCTTACCGTAATTGCTTTGAACGGTAATCTCTCCATTCATTAGGTCAACCAATCTTTTGGTTATGGAAAGACCAAGCCCGGTTCCTATAACATTACGATTTGAAGACATATCTAATTGAACATAATCACCAAACAGGTTTTCCATATCTTCCTGACGTATACCAATACCTGTATCGCGGACTTCAAAAGATAACCAGCCCGTTTCATCTTTGCGCTCAAAGTTTACTGTTAATTCAACAGTTCCCGATAGCGTATATTTGAAAGCATTTGACAGGAGGTTGGTAAGTATCTGTTTTATTCTATGCTCATCACCGTGAAGCAATGTGGGGAGATTATCGCCAATATCCATAATAAACTCGATAGGCTTGTCTTCTCTGTATGTGATACTTTGTGTCACAGCGTCATTAATCATGCTGGGAATGTCGTATGTGGCAGAAACAAGCTCGAATTTCCCAGCTTCAATCTTTGAAATATCGAGAATATCGTTTACGGTATTAAGCAGTGTTGCCCCTGCACTGTTAATCTGGTCTAATCTATAACGGCTTTCCTCGCCCAAGCTTTTGTCCGTATCTAAAATCAAATCCGACAGACCTATTACTGCATTGAGCGGTGTGCGTATCTCGTGGCTCATATTGGCGAGAAATACACTTTTGGAATGATTTGCTTCCTCTGCCTGCTGCCTTAATCTTTCGGTATTAACCAATGTGTTTATCTCTTCGGTTATATCCATTATTGTACCTAAGGTACGCACAGCATTGCCGTTATCATCGCGGATAGATTGCCCGGTTGCGCGGATATATATATATTCGCCGTTCTTTTTCTTTGCCTGATATTCAGCGTCAAAAGGTGTTTTGCCCGAAGTGTCTAAAATGTGATTATTCATATTATCTGTAACCATTTGGTAATCGTCGGGGTGCAGACAGTCGTGGAAACTGCTCAGTACATTCGGAAATTCGTGTTCGTCATCATATCCTAAGATTTCCCGAAACTCTGCGGAGTATGTGATGACATTTTTAATGTTCATCGGGTCGTCTCTGTTAGTTTCGAGTTCCCATAACCCGATTCTTGCCGCTTTATTTATCAGATTTATCTTGGCAAGCTGTAGCTCGTTAGCACTTTGTGCGTTTATGAGGTCAAGCTCTCTTTTACGGGCATCTGTTATATCGTGAGCGTAAGCAATTATTGCAAAAGTGTCATCATATGGAATTCTTCTAAACTCAATATCAAAAATCCTTGTTTTTTCACCCAAATGAAGCTCTGTAACAAACCTGTCGACACCTTCGTTTGCAGCAGTTACAAGTCGTTCTTCCAAAGTTTTGCTGAGTCGTCCGTCAGGTTGAATCTTTGGCAGACTTTTTGCTATACGTTCGGAAAAGCCTTCAATCATATCTTCTTTTTTTTCAAAACCCATGAACATCAGGGCGGTAGTATTACAGTCGATGACCTCGAAGCGGTTATTAAATAGGATATTTATATGAGGATTTGTGTTAAACATAGCCAATGTGGTGCTTTGCATAGTATGAAAACGCTTGTTAGCTGCTTCCAGCTCCGTGCTTTCCTTTAACTCGAATTGCCGCTGTTGAGCGGAATACACTATAAAACCGCTGAATAAAACAATAAACGAATATGGCGTAATGTCGAAGCCGAAGTCAAGTGCGCCAAAAGTATATAACACATTTAGTGTTATCGCTAATAAAACGCCAAACCCTACATAAGCAAGCGCCCGTATTTTTCTTATGTTGTTGATAATATATATTGTCAGAAATACAATGCCTAACAAAATAGGTGTATAGCTGAGTATCACGTGAAGTGGAAATAATTCCCCGCCAATAGGGCGCATACCGTCATAGCCTGCTATTAAGCTTTGATGCCACGGGTTTGTCCATAATAATACATAATCTGATACAGGGAAAATTGCAATCAGCCAAATTAACCATTTTTTCTCGGCAAGTGCGGAATTTGTCAAACACAATAAATACCATAAAAATATGGCGGGTAAAAAACATGCCATTGTAAAATATAGCGGATAGATAAGTTCAAAAAAATCCTGTGAAAGCAGTACGCCAATTCCGTTAAAAAGTGTCCAGAAAGACAATAATAATCCCAAAGTTAAAAAAAGCTTTAGGGATGTAGTGCGTTTGCTTCTAAACCAGATACTACATGTTATATACCCCAAGGCTGCAAATAATAAGATCGAGCTGTAAAATAATATTAGCTTAAGTGTCATACTATCCTGTCTTAATGTGTTTTACATTAGAAGTTTGGCAATTTTTTTCTGCACATCAGCGGGAGCAATAGGCTTCATGATAAAATCTGCCACACCGACTTCCATATATTTAACCATTTTTTCCTTTGTGATTTTACCGGTTGTGATAAGAATTGGAGCTTTTTGCCCTGTCACCCGTATGATTTTTGTCAAGACAAACACATCGGTCTGCGGCAGGTCTTCATCGAGGATTATTAAGTCAGGTTTGGCGGTTTTTAAGTAATTAACCGTGGACTCTGCAGACATTACGCCAAGAATTTTATGACCGGACTCGCTCAATGCGTTTTTTATGCTGTTCATAAACATCTTCATCTTATTAATAATAAGAATTGTTTTTGAGTTTTCATTGGCACCCGAGGCGAGCAGCTCGGCATCAGATGTGAGCTGCTTTGCAGGGCTGGCATGAAGTTCGCCCGGCTCTATTTTTTCAGGCAGCCTTAATGCTTTAATATCTTCAGACAGCATTGATACAGAGGAAAGAAAATAATCGATAAAAACCTCTAATCTTTCGTGCCTTATATTGTTAAAATCCTTATTTATCTCGATTTGTTTACTGCAAGTTGCGGCAAGAGCGGTAGCATGAATTTTTGTCAGTGCCTGCTCAAGTGCCGTGAGCCATTGCATAACAAACGCATAATGCTTTATTTTTATTGAGTTTTTGAGACCCTTTTCCTGTGCCTGAAAATCCTTGGTAAAGGTATTTAATGTTTGAATGAAAATACAAAGTGCCATATCCGACATTTCGTTTACAGCGTCGGCATTAATTTCCTTAATGGAAAGTATTTTGTCCTTATAACTGACGGGTGCCTTTGGTGCTTTTTCGGCTTGTGTTTCGTCTTCGTCAACCTCAAGCTCGCAGAGTACCGTATGTACATCAGAGTAGAATATGGAAAGCATCGGTAAAAAATAGTCAATAAAAGCCTTGACTCTTTCGGGGCGTACATTGCTGTAATCACCATCCGCGAAATTGGAATTGATAAACTCATCACATTCGCCGGCGAGTGCGTCTGCATGTACCTGAGCCAAGCTACTGGACATTATCATAAAAAGCTGGAAAACCATCTCCATGCTGTTTTCGCCAAATGCATATTCAAGTTCTTCTTTTTGTACGGGAAAAGTGGCAGCAGTTATACTCAGTGACTGTGCAAAGCTCAAAAGCTGCTTGTTTGACATACCTCTGACAGCCTCAGCGTCAATATCTGTAAGACTGAGCAGCTTTTCTTTCGCAACAGCGTAATCGTTAATCATGTTTTTTACCCTTCATTGAGGAGTTAAATTTCGCTTATTGTACCACAGTTACATTGATAATAAAAGTGCTAAGTTTAATTATCTTTAATCCTTGTGGAGCATATGATTTTTATGTTAAAATGTCAGCAGAGGGAGAGCGTATATAGAATGAAAAAAAGACTAATTATAACAGTGTTATGTTTTGTCCTTGCTGTATGCGTGACTCTTACAGCAGGCTGTATATTATCGCCTGCACCTGCACCCGACCCGACCCCCGATGCAACGGCGATGTCCGACCCGACAGCGGCGCCCACACCCTTGGCTACACCCACGCCAACACCTGCACAAACACCGGAGCCAACACAAACCCCAACGCCCTCGCTCACACCGACACCGTCGCCTACACCTAATCCTACACCGACGCCGACGCCTAATCCAACGCCGACACCGATGCCTACAGCGACACCTACACCTACTCCGACGCCAACACCAAGGCCTACACCTGCTCCGGCGCCGACGCCTACACCCACCCCAACGCCTGAACAAACTCCGACGCCGCCTCCTGCAAGCACTAATTTCGGTGCACTTATATCCGAGGTGTTGCGGCTTACAAATATCGAAAGAGAAAATCACGATTTATCGGCCCTATCCGGTAGTAATGGGGTACTAAACTCTGCAGCAGCTATCAGAGCAACGGAAATAATAACAAGCTTCGCGCACACCCGTCCGGACGGGAGAACCCCGTGGACTGCTTATACAGAATTAGGAGGCTCATACAGTGCATTGGGTGAAAATTTGGCATCGGGCTACAGGTCGGCAGCGGGCGTTGTTCAAGGTTGGATGGACTCTCCGGGTCATAGAACAAATATACTAAGTCCGGATTATACTCATCTTGGAGTGGCTGTGGCAGAAGATGAAAACGGAAGACTTTATTGGGTGCAGTTCTTTATGGGATAAAATAAAGACACAAGAGATTTGCACCCTTGTGTCTTTGCTCTGCTGAGTAAAACTATTTCTTTGCAAACAGATTTGAAAGCTCCGAAGCTCTGCCGATGTCCCCTTCGATTTTTAACTTTCCTGTGGCAAATGCAAGCTCCTTGTTTAATTTGCCGTTTATCATTTTTATGAAATTTGCCGATGACATAATGATATTTGCGTGGCGGTCATTGTACTCATAAGGCTCGATTGAAAGCTTGCCGTCTCTTACTTCGATATAAAAAACCTTTTTCAAATCCTTTAATGTAATTTGAATTGCAAGGAAACCGAGATAATTACTCGCATCAAAACCTGCTGTTTTCTGCTTGAGTTCGTCGATAATGTCTTCAAATTTTGTTTTTTCTGCCATGATATTTATCCTCCGGAAATATTGTATTTGGTGATGCGGGTAAGTCTATCACATACATGTACAAACCGTCAATACATGATATAATGATTAAAATTAACTCATTTTGAGAGAAAAGAGACAATAATATGAAGTTAAAACTACGAAAAAACAGCAAATATGGTATAGCGGTGCCGACAAGTATGGGCGTGCGGATTACACCGGTCGGTCTCGCACCTGTGCATACGAGCAGCACATATATCATGCAAGCGACAAGTGCGGAGTCCAATGCGGTGAACATTTCCTCGGCTCTCGGTATAAAAGGGCTTGCTCTGACAAACTTTGTAGAGGACAGCCCGATATCATATTTCATAAAGAGCGAACTTCGCCGCCGCAACATTGACTATATCGGTCCGGACATTCCGCAAGGCGACCCGTGGGGTTATCGTCATCAGTTTAACATAGCCGACAGTGGTTTCGGGTCGAGAGGTCCGCGTGTGCATAATGACCGTGCGGGTGAGGTCGGGCGTGTTCTGTCTGCAAAAGATTTTGACCTCGAGAAAATTTTTGGCGAGGACGGTGTGCAAATACTTCATCTGTCGGGACTTGTAGCTGCAATTTCACCCGAGACAACCAAGTTTTGCATGGATTGTATAAACGCAGCAAAAAAGCACGGTACGCTTGTTTCTTTTGATATGAACCACCGCAATACATTTTGGAAAGGCCGCGAAGCTGAGTTGCGTGCCGCATTCACAGACATGGCAGGTAAAACAGACATTCTTATCGGAAATGAAGAAGATTATCAGCTTTGCCTCGGCATTGAGGGACCAAAAGAGGGCGGTTCGGATATAACCTCGCAGATAAACGGGTTTAAGGAAATGGTCGGGCGGATAAAAAAAGCATACCCGAATGCACAAATATTCGGAAACACACTGCGGCAGGTTGTCTCTGCAGGTGAGCATCTATGGGGTGCGATTACGCTCTTTGACGACACATGGACAGTTATCGAGCCGCGTCCGATACAGGTGCTCGACCGTATCGGCGGCGGTGACGGCTTTGCGGGCGGCTTGCTATATGGTATTTTAACCGAAATGGAGCCAGAAAAAGCAACAGGGTTTGCATGGGCGTCAGGAGTGCTTGCAGTAACCGTACTTGAAGATTATGCGATGCCTGTCGACGAGGATATGGTTTGGAGCATTTTTGAGGGCAACGCAAGAGTGAAACGTTAAAATCCTCCGCCGTCATTGCGAGCCGTAGGCGTGGCAATCCAGTATAAAAGAGAAAAGAGATATGAATTATGAATAAATCTGATATCGGGCTTATCGGGCTTGCCGTTATGGGTGAAAACCTTGCTATGAACATTGAAAGTAAAGGTTTTTCTGTATGTGTCTATAACCGCACCAAAGATAAAGTTGACAGCTTTTTAGAAAGCCGTGCCAAGGATAAAAATATATGCGGTGCTTACTCTCTTGAGGAGTTTGTAGATTGCCTGAAAACTCCGAGAAAAATAATGCTTATGGTGAAAGCAGGAAAACCTGTTGATGAATATATCGACGCACTAATCCCACACTTGTCAAAGGGTGACATTATAATTGACGGCGGAAATACGCATTACCCCGACACTATCAGACGTGTGAAATACGTCGAGGAAAAGGGGCTTTTATACATCGGGACAGGTGTTTCGGGCGGCGAAGAGGGCGCGCTCAAAGGCCCGAGTATAATGCCTGGCGGTTCGGCGGCGGCATGGCAGCATGTTAAGCCGATTTTCCAAGCGATTGCGGCAAAAGTAGAGGGCGACATACCCTGCTGCGAATGGGTCGGAAATGACGGAGCGGGGCATTTTGTAAAAATGGTGCATAACGGCATAGAATACGGCGACATGCAGCTTATCTGCGAGGCGTATTTTTTAATGAAAGAATATCTCGGCATGAGTGCCGACGAAATGCACGAGGTCTTTAAGAGTTGGAATAAAGGTGTTCTCGACAGTTATCTCATTGAAATTACACGGGATATACTCGCATATAAAGATGACGACAATACCCCGCTTGTTGAAAAAATACTTGATACGGCAGGGCAAAAAGGCACGGGGAAGTGGACTTCCGTTTCTTCGCTTGACGAGGGAATACCGCTCACACTCATCAGTGAAGCGGTTTATGCCCGTTGCCTGTCGGCACTAAAAGACGAAAGAGTTAAAGCGTCAAAAATACTGACAGGTCCAAAGCCGGAAGAAAGAATTTCAAGTAAAAACGACAGTGACTTAGAGCTTATTGTCGAAAAAATGGACTTTGTTGACAGCATTGGGCAAGCGTTATTTGCGTCAAAAATCATATCATATGCGCAGGGCTTTTCGCTGCTGAGAGCAGCTTCCGAAACGTACGGCTGGAACTTAAACTACGGGGATATAGCTATGCTCTGGCGTGGCGGCTGCATAATCCGTTCGGCATTTTTGTCAAACATTAAAGAAGCGTTTGATAAATCACCAAATCTTGATAATCTGCTGCTTGACCCGTATTTTAACGAAGCTCTCGCAAAGGCGCAGGACGGCTGGCGTAATGTATGTGCCACGGCAATAACAAACGGGATTGCCATACCTGCATTTGCAAGTGCACTGACATATTATGACGGATACCGCACAGCAAGCTTGCCTGCAAATCTCTTGCAGGCTCAGCGTGACTATTTTGGCGCGCACACATATGAGCGGGTAGATAAACCAAGAGGCGAGAAGTTTCACACCAACTGGACAGGCACCGGCGGCATGACGTCTGCAACATCATACGAGGTGTAGTGGCATGGTGAGTTAATTTACCTTTTGCAGGCTTGCGTTAATTACTTCAATATACTGACCCTCGGCAAGCTCTATCAATGTTGGCGCAGCAAGTACATAAAACACAGTATAATCATATAAGCATCGTTCAATAAAATCCTCAAATAGAGGTAACATACCTTCATCAAGCATACGTTCCGGATGAAATTGAACTCCCAACGCATTTCCGCGCTCCATGGCTTCTATAACAATACCCGCTCGTGCAGCAACAGTGAACCCCGCGGCTACCCCGTCGACGCATTGATGATGAAACGAGTTGACCTCAATTTGTGAGCCAACCAAATCATATAGCCATGTACCGCTTACAATGTCTATAATATGGCGGGCTTGTTTTCCATTGTGCGTATTATGTATGCCGGGCTTCAGATTGAGCAGAGCCGGTATATCTTGTATTAACTCCCCGCCCATAGCTATGTTGAGCACTTGCATACCTCTGCATATGCCGAGAACGGGTTTATTTAAAGCAATGAAAGCACGGCAAAGAGCTAATTCTGCGGCATCCAAAATTTCATCGGGCGGATTACTTGCAGGGTGGTGCTCTTGATTAAAGAAATGAGCGGCTACGTCACCGCCGCCGGATAAAATTAAACCGTCATATTGTTCTGCCAACATTTCGGCGTATTCAACCAAACCCTCACGCAGTATCTTAGCAAGTTCTTCATCATCGTCCGGTAATATCGGGATACCCCCACCTCTGCTTACAGCGTTGGAATATGTGGGGCGTCCTTCAAATTCTCCGCGCCCTGTAAGATAACGCGCTGTTATAATGATGTTTGGCTTTTCGGTGTTTGGGACGAAACTGCTTTTAACAATTACTTGAGAGGCGTCTGAGTCATCATTTGTTGCCATATATACACCGGCAGGAATATCTACTCCAACCACATATACACCCGGCTGATAAATAATAGCGTCGGGAGTCGGTTCCGGTGTTTGTACAATATCATCTTGAGGTCTGGGTGTGCCAGCCGGCTCAGGGGTATTTTGTGCGACAGGAGGGAGAACATGCGGAGGTAGAGCAGCGGGTTCTTCAAAATAGTTATATGTACTGTTAAAAATAACTAATAACACTAAAAGAAATGCTATTGCTGTAACTCTTTTCAAACTCTCTCTCCCTATTGCGCAGGCGTGTAATATGAACACCTGCCAATAAAATCATTAAAAATTGACTCTAAAGCTCCTGTCGGTAATCCGGTATTATTAAACTGAATACCAAGAACATTGCCTTTTTCCATAGCTTCAATAACGTCTCCAACACGGGCAACGACAATAAAACCGTCAGCCACCCGACCAACACTTTGGTGATGAGAGGAGTTTACGGTTAATGAACTGCCAAATAAACTATACAGCCACGTTCCTTGCTCAATCTGTATAGTATGGCTGTTAGCGCCCGAATGAACACTGTCGTCAATACCAAGTAAGTCCGGAATGTCTTGAATAATGTCCCCGCCCATTGAGACATTTATTACCTGCATACCGCGGTTCATACCCAAAATCGGCTTGCCTGCATTTATGAATGCTTGAGCTAATGCAATTTCTGCGATGTCACGATTTTCGTCCGGAGCAGCAGATGCAGGGTGCTTTGTCTGTCCAAAAAACCTTGCCGATATATCGCCGCCCCCTGTTAAGATAAGTCCGTCATAAGATGATGCAAGTGACTCTGCATGAGCACTGTTGCCGTTGCGAAGCATGTCTGCAAGCAGTGCATCATCACTCGGCAATATTGGAATACCACCAGCAGCTTTAACGGCACTTACAATCAAATCCTGATCTGCAAATGTATTGTTACTCGAATTATAACGCGTTGTTATAATAATTCTCGGGTTTTCGATAAAAACTACGGTAGGTGTCGGTTCCGGCGTTTCGGGTGGCGGAGCAACTGTTGGAGGCGGTGGAGGTGGCGTTTCATCAGGCGGTGGAGTTGTGTCCGGTGGAATTGTCTGTTGTATATCTAAGGGTGGAGTGTTAACGGGTTCATCATTGCTTTTGGAATCACTGATGAATCTAAATAAGAAAAATAACCCGACTACCAATACAACAACAATAGCGAAAACAATACCGATGATAATACCGGGAGAAATAGATCCCGATTTTTTCGGTGGGCGCGCAATTGTATGTGGCGGCGGAGGGATAAAAGCTTGTTGGTTATTTGCCACCGGAGGGCTATATTGCACTGCTTCGCGTGGAGGCGGTGGAGGTGCATTAAAAGACGATGTGCTCTTTTGGACACCGCAATTTGTGCAAAACGCATCATCATTGTGAATTTTACTTCCGCAGTTAGTACAAAACATAAAACTTATTACCTCCATAGGAATTATATACAAACAATGAATATATAACAATAGTTTGTGCAATAATAAATGCTGATATATAAGTATTTTTGTCTATTGACCGGGTGAGTAAGCCTATGGCTTTTCTATAGATTGTTGTACTAGGCTTCCGCATGAAGTGCAAAACTGATCATCTGTTTCTATTTGGGTTCCGCAACTCTTGCATAAGTCGATTTCTCTATCTTCAACAATAATACTCTTTCTCTTTCGCAGTATAAAAATAAGAACAAAGCACAGTAAAACAAGTATGATACCGGCAATTATAACAATTATTAAATCACGAATATTGTTTTGGGTGCTGATATCACTCGTTTCTGCATCAGCAAGATTTGCAAAGTTGATTTCTCCTTCAAAAATGTCGTCATTTGTATATTCTACTCTTAGATAGTGGTTATCTGTAAGCGCATCTAAGTATTTATCGTCAACAAGCCAACCTTCACTATCAGAAAAAATGAGTTCATCATCAATAACTATCTTGCTTGCATATGGCATTTCGTTTTCAACAATTAGAAACTGTTCTTCAACAAATTCACCATCAGAAAATGCTACGCTTAATGCATGGTAACCTTCTTCCAATGTGTCAAGAAAGCTTGGTAGAAGTGTGACTATGGTTGAACCACTTGTGAGAGTAAAATGTACATCCTGTGTTAACGGGACTTCGTTTACGGTCACACTACTGAATTGTGTGATGTCTTTATCAACAGATAATGCGATATTTTGATTTAACCCGGTGTAGACAACAAAGTCACCAACAAAAGTGGAGAAAGGTTTTGCGGGTTCGGGGACACGTTTGTTATCAAATATCCAAGGGTATGGATATCCATTGTTTTTTTGTGGCGAATTAGTCCAGGTGTTATTGCTAAAATTCCAGCCGACAAACGACGAGCGATTCTGCATTGCTGTATGTGAAAGCGGAGTACCGGTGCTGTTTATATTGCGCGCTGTTATTATTTGTGTATTCAAACGGTAATTGTTTCCTGTCGTTGTGTTTGGGTTTCGGCGACCAGACAATCCGCCTGCATATGAAAGGGGCGAGGAAGTGTTGACATTAAGTACGTCCTTTTTAACGAGACCAAATGTGAATACTTTAACAAAAGTATTCACGGTAACATTAGCAGCTTCGCGAATAAAACTGCTTGTTCCATCAGCTGTGACATTTGCGGTTGAATAGCTGTTGCCAATTGAAAGCGTAGAATTTTTTCCATCAGCTTTAAAGCCAACTATACCACCTGAATATGAGAATGCATAAAGATCCAATAGAATGCTATGAGTTGAAGCCCATGAATACACATTACCTCGGCTGTAACTATTGTTAATATTTACTTTTGCGTTTCCTTCAACTGCTCCTATTAATCCTCCGGCATACGCATAACTATTACCGTCTTTGATGTGGTCAAAGTACGCAGCATGCAAGTCTCCTATTAATCTGATTGCATCTATTGTATCAAAAATTAAACTTAAAATAGTTTCTTCACTTGGTCCCATACCAAGAAAGCCTGCGAACTGTTGTATTGTTTTAACCCAATTAAAAATTCTTGATTGTACATTTATATTTCCGTTGAAATAGCAATTCTCTATGGAAACAGTTCCTCCAATACAACGTCCTATCAGACCTCCTGCATATAGTCTTGTAGCGCCACTACTTGATTGGAAAGATGCGTTGACACTTCCTGTTCCGGTTTCAACACCAAGATTTTTAATTGTGACATTTCCTGTTGATATTGTTCCAAATAATCCTGCACTGTGCATGTTTGTGGTTACATTTGTTCGGAGACCAGTAATTTTATGCCCCGCACCGTCAAGAGTTCCTTGGAAATCATGTATTGGTGTCCAGGTGCTCGTAATGTTTATGTCATTTGCTAAAATGTAAGTTTTTCCTGCACTTTGCGCTCCGCCGATAGCTGCAAGTTCTGCAGCAGTGCTGATGTATGTAATATTGGAATTATCTGTGCTCGGTGGACTAACAGGAGTTGCGTTTTGTATAGTTGTTATCGGTACATACGAATCAAGGAAAATTATAATATCAGCGTCTGTAACTATGACATGAGACTGCGGTATATAGTCATTGTTTACCCAGGAACCTGAAGATGAAAACAAATCGCCGAGTATAGAAAATGAATAAGGTACTTCTTTATAATCAATCATTATATCATTTATTGAAGATATATATTCTGCTTCACTCACTTCAATATTATTAAAGAAATAGCTATAAATATTTAATTCTTTTTCAAAATCATAATCATACATTTCGGAATAACTTGCTATTATTGTATTGGTATATACTGTTTCATCAAAAATAGTTGCATCATCAAATATATTAACATTTACCCATGGGTTTGTTGGATCATAAGGCATTCCGGTGTCAAAGCGATATACAAGAGCGTTGTCGGCAACTCTGCGATATAGACTTAAGCCTTGTGGTGGCCAATCTGTAGACCAATTATAAATTAACAGTTCCAGATCGTTATTGACGACAGCCAGTATAGATGTGCTTCCCTCGTCGCCATTAAATATTAATTCTGGAGTACCGCAAAAGTTTAAATCTGCAAGCAAAAAAGCACCCAGGTTTACATAAGGTAATGCAGGGTATTCATAATCTCTATGCCAACATGAACAATTAAAATCACAATCCCGCCAACTGTGTGCCGCGGAATATTCAATTAATCTTTTTATCTCATCAAAATAAAGACGCTTCCATAACGGGTCTGTATCCGTATATGGGTTTCCAGTTTGTGCTGTCGCACTTTTTGAATGCTCGGTTATAAAAGGTGCTAACCCAAGTGCAAGATGTAATATTAACATAAAGGATAGTATACGTTGAAAAAACTTTTTGCTTAGCATATGTCAAGATACCTCTTTTTATAAATGTAACATTTTTATGTCAACTTTCGTTTAAAGAAAAGAGTATAAGAAAAATTCTCATAACCATTGGTAGAAGATGACACAAGTTCCCAACCCTCTTCGCCCAATTGATTTACCTCATTCATAAAGGCATTCATTCGTATTTTTGTGTTTTCATTCTGTCTATGGTGTAGAGATTCTCCAGCATAGAAATATAAATATGTATATTCCCAACGCTCTCCGGCAAATAACCCGCCTACAATCAATGTGCCAATATCTGCAGTAGGATTTGATGTTGGTGTTTTATTATCCTGCGTTAAGTTATTATGCGACAGCGAGTTTTCGTTGCCAAATGTACAAGCACAAAGTGAAAATGTGATAACCATTATTAGTAAAACTGTGAGTACTCTTCTCATAAAATTACATCCTTTCAATTGTTTACATAGGGTCCCCGCATTTGGCACAAAACCTTGACCCTGTGGGATTTATAGCTCCGCATTTACACGTGGATGACCCCGCTTTGCTTACACCGGTAACCATGCTCAGCTCTGACTCGATTCTTCCTAATTGGTCATGCTGTTCATCAATTAGCTGCAATCGATTTTTTATTTCAACAATAAATCCTATGAAATCATTTACTGTGACATCGTTGCCAGACATGTGTGTTTCGTATACCTTCATTCCGAGAAGCTCTGCAAGCTGCTTTCGTTCTTCATCTATATTATTTATTGCTGCATTTACTCTTGCTTTTTCTACCATTGCCTTAGAATTTGCGCTGACGACCGCAACTCCTTTGCCTAATCCACCTACCATCTTATCGAAAATATCAGCCATACCTTATTCTCCCCGTATAATACTTTTGCGAACAGTAATGAATGCCATTGCAAATATGCTGAATATTATTGTCAGATATACCCAAACGGAACCACTTATGGAAAGCATATCTCTAAATTCACGTGGAAGATCTAATAGGTTATTTAATTTTGAGTTTACGACAGCTATAGCTATGGCAAAAATAATTGCTATAATCAATGAAACTGTACTTCCGAGCTGCCCTAAAAAAGCACTATATCTGTTTTCTGAAAGCATTAGGACTATAAAAACCAAGAAGGATACTATCAATAAGAGAATAATAATTTTTATGACATTCGTTGTAATTGAAGCGACTCGGATGCTATTTACAGCATCTCGGATTTCCCTAAGTTCAGAGGCTGAGCCACCCCATAAATCACGCTGACGTTCTAACTCTGTAAAAGCTTCTCTAAAAATACCACTTGCAATTCTTACACTATTACTAAAATCAAATACTGTCATAGTTACTGTTAATTCACTGGGTATAACACCTCTTAATTCACGGGGCAAATTTGATTGGGGAATATATATGTGTACGGAAACCCAGCCAAGCAGCATTGTGATAATTAGTAAAGCAGATAGAAGAGTCGCAATCGCTTGTGTTATTCTTTTACGCTTAGGGTCTACCAGTAAAATAGGTGCATTAGATGATTGAAAACATTGTTGTTGAGATTGGTAAGGTTGATTTAGAATTGACTGCTTCGTTACATCATTATTTGTGAGAATACTTGACCCGCAGCTTGCACAAAATTTCTTACTACCTGTGCTTTCTTTTCCGCAATTGTTACAGAACATACTTATGCCTCCTAAAATAGTTTTTTATTAGATTATGATGGTGGTCCTTTTGAAACAATAATCTGAATGATAGAACCTGCCTGTATCTTCTCACCTGCCCTTTGCACAAACGCTATACTTCCCGCAGCTATAACCTCGTCATAGTCCTCAGACCAGTCTACTATAATATCCAAGTCCCTAATCGACTGCTCAACAACACTTCGCGTACGTC
>Ga0123356_10001319_pt1 | contig 27440 bp, 17 predicted proteins | sample TergutEmb28metaG_2_FD_92546 | JGI IMG/M metagenome (GOLD analysis project Ga0123356, IMG submission 92546) | Embiratermes neotenicus P3 segment gut microbial communities from Petit-Saut dam, French Guiana - Emb289 P3 | ecosystem: Host-associated > Arthropoda: Insects > Digestive system > Gut ...
CCTTTTGACATTGAATATCAGTTACTCAAGAAAAACAATGAATACTCATATTATCGTGCAACCGGTGAAACAATTCGTGATAAAAACGGAAACGCGATTCATGTTGCGGGAGCACTTATTGATATAACCGACGATAAAAATGCTATTTTGGAAATCGAACGTCAAAAGATGGAAGCCGAAACAGCAAACTTGACAAAGTCAACGTTTTTAGCAAATATGAGTCATGAAATAAGAACACCTATGAACAGTATTATAGGCTTTGCGGAACTTGCGCAATACGGCGACATTCCGGTCAAAACAAGAGACTATCTTGTTAATATACAAGATAGCGCGCAATGGCTTCTTAATATCATCAACGATATTCTTGATATATCCAAAATCGAATCAGGCAAAATTGACCTTGAGAATATACCATTTGAACTGCCTGATATATTTTCGCATTGCCAGGCGGCAATTATACCGAAAACAGTCGAAAAAGGTATAATGCTGTACTGTTATGCCGAGCCGTCTATCGGTAAAAAACTGCTTGGTGATCCTATCAGACTGCGGCAGATTTTAATGAATCTTTTATCGAACTCGGTCAAATTTACAAAATCAGGTACTGTGAAGCTTCTCGCGTCATTAAAGGATTCAAATGACACACATGCAACAATCCAGTTTGAAATTAAAGATAGCGGAATCGGTATGACAACCGATCAAATAGACAGGATATTTGAGCCGTTTAAGCAAGCGGATGAAAGCATAACGCGAAGATACGGCGGCACAGGACTTGGGCTGTCAATAACAAAAAATATTATTGAGCTTATGGGTGGTACGTTAAAAGTAGAAAGCGCACTTAATATCGGAAGCCGATTCAGCTTTGAATTATCTTTTGAGCTTATAGATAATGACACTGAAAAAATGATCGATAAAATCACGGTCAACGACTTAGAGCAGCCGACCTTTGACGGTGAAATTCTTATCTGCGAAGACAATAGCCTGAATCAGCAGGTTATATGTGATCATCTTGCAAGGGTAGGTTTAAAAACTGTCGTAGCATATAACGGAAAAGAAGGGGTTAATGCCGTTGCTGAGAGAGTAAGGGAAAACAAGGAGCCGTTTGATTTGATATTCATGGATATCCATATGCCGATAATGGATGGTTTGGAAGCAGCGGAAAAAATATCAGAGTTGGGCGTTAAAACACCCATTGTAGCTTTAACCGCAAATGTAATGTCAAACGACCTTGAACTGTATAAAGCAAGCGGTATGTCTGAAACCGTCGGCAAACCATTTACTGCAATTGATTTATGGAGATGCCTGATCAGATTCCTTCCTGTTGTTGAGTATAAGGCGATTGATAAAACACGTCAAAGTGATGAAGAAGAAAAAACACAGAAACTGTTAAGAACAAACTTTGTCAGGAATAACCAAACCACATTAAAGGATTTTATTGCAAGCATTGAAAAGGATGATATAAAAACAGCTCACAGGATAGCGCATACGGCAAAGAGTAACGCCGGGCAGATTGGTGAAAAGCGGCTTCAATCGGCTGCAGCTGTCGCGGAAGCCATGCTTGCAGACGGGAAAAATCAATTAAATAAAGAGCATATCCATAACTTTGAATCGGAAATGGTACTGGTTCTTAATGAGTTGGCTCCATTGCTTGAGGAGACGAAAATTATTGCAAGTTCAGATTCATTTGATATTGCAAAAGCATTTAGGGTAATCGAAAAATTGGAACCCCTGCTAAAAGAAAAAGATACCGACTGCATGGAAATGGTAGATGAAATAGCAGCGTTCATACCCGAATCAGAAGAGTTGATAAGGCTTGTTGAAGGGTGTAAGTTCAGACAGGCAATTGCTTCACTTAAAAGTATAAAGGAGAGTTTAATTTCTATAGATGAGTAAAACACACAAAAATACCATTCTGGTTATTGATGATGAATCAAATAACATAATTGCTCTCAAAAAAATACTGGAAGCGGATTATAAAGTATACGCCGAGGTAGACAGCCTTGAAGCGATGGAAACGGTGGACGAAACTTCACCGGATATCATTTTGCTCGATGTTATTATGCCCGATATGGATGGATATGAATTAATAACTACACTAAAAGCATCAGAAAAAACAAGGGACATTCCGGTTATCTTTATCACAGGGCTTGACACTATTGATGCCGAGGAAAAAGGATTTGAATTAGGTGCGGCGGATTATATATCCAAACCATTTCATCCCGCCGTTGTAAAAATGCGCGTAAAAAATCAGATAAAAATACTGGACAGGCTGCGGCAGCAAGCCCTGATGACTAAAATATCGCATAAGTTTTTATCCGATTCAAATGAAGATGTCCTTTTTAAGGATACATTACAAATGGTCGGCGAGTTTATGAACTTATCACAGGTATTGCTGTATGAGGTTGGCGATGACAAGGATGATTATCTATGCAGGCACGAATGGTTAAGTCCGGATATAGCTTCGGGATCACATATAAATGAACATTTTATTGTTGATGAACAGTTAAAAGTGCTAGTCAACAGTCTGATGACCAGCGAAGATTTATGCATTCATTCAAACAACCAAACTCATGTAGAAGCAGCCAGACGTTTTCGCGATAATTTCAGCAGCTTTATAACAACACCTATTTCTGTTAAAGGCAAAGTTTGTGCTATGTTGGATTTTTCAAGAGAAGATGACGGCACATATTGGAGTGCAAGTGAAATAGATCTTGCATTACACGTATCCGGTATTATATCAAGTGTATACGAACGCAGTGCGATGGAACACAGAGTTTTTGTTACGGAATACCGTGACATAATGCTGCATGCGGCAAACGAAATGGCAATACTATTATTTAATTCGTACGCGGGTGATTTCGAAAAGATAATAGATCAATGCATGAGTATTTTCGCTGTTGCTATAAGTGTTGATTGCATATATCTTTGGAAGAACCAGATAAAAGATGATAAGTTGTTTTGTACGCAGTTATTCGAGTGGTCACATAAAAAAACAGTTTTCGCAGATGAAGCTTTGCATAAATACAGCGAGGTTGTTCCCGGATGGGAGAAAGTTTTGCCCTACGGAAAATACATTAATAAAATCATAAGCGATACAACTCCGGAAGAACAAGCAATTTTAAATAAACGCGGAGCATTATCTGTTTTTATTGTTCCGATTTTTATGGACAATCATTTCTGGGGATACGTCGGTTTTAATGATTGTAATAATGAGCGGATATTTACAAATGAAGAAGAATCAATTTTACACTCTGTAAGCCTGTTGATAGCAAACTCATATGTCCGTAATGAGATGTTTCGTGAAATTCTCGGAAAAACTATTGAACTGGAAAAAGCGATTGATTTGGCGAACATAGCCAGTCAGGCAAAAAGTGATTTTTTGGCAAATATGAGCCACGAGATGCGAACACCGCTCAATGCGATTATAGGCATGACATTGATTGGAAAAGGCGCAAACGATGCCGAAAAGAAAATAAATGCTTTTAATATAATTGAGGATTCATCCTCTCAATTGCTCAATATGGTAGAAAATATTCTTGAAATGGCAAAAATCGAAACGAACGATATTGAATTAACCAACGAGGAGTTTAATTTAAATCAATTACTTGATGAAGTGCAAAGTGACGTCCGTCCCCGTGCTGAAGAAAAACAGCATAATTTTACCGTTGAAACGGATAGTAATCTTCCAAACTACATTTTCGGAGATAAACAACGCTTTGCTAAAGTAATTGAAAATTTGTTGGATAACTCTATCAAGTTCACACCGGAAGGTGGTATTATCCGGTTAGATATTTCTGTAAAAGAAAAGCATATGGATAAATGCGAACTGCTTGTTAAAGTTTCAGACAATGGAATAGGCATATCTTCTGAAAAGCAGGAAAAACTGTTTGATATTTTTGAACAAGTTGATAACAGTATGAGCCGTTCGTACGGCGGCACCGGATTAGGACTTGCCCTGTCACATCGTATAATCGAGATGATGGGTGGTATGATTTGGGTTGAGTCCGAACCGGGAAAAGGAGCGACTTTCTTTTTCTCTGTTATTGTCCGGTACAGAAACGAGGAAAAAGCGTGACAACCGCTCTATGTATCGGCGCTAATATAATGGGGTTTATTATCCTATGCTTCATGTATTACTACACGGGCAGGCAGAGCATTAAGCAGCTAATAGACTTAAAGCTGTTCAAGTTTCTGCAGCTGTCGGTTTTGTTGGTTCTGTTTTTTGATACCACAGCTTACTTTTCAATGACTTATAGTTTTCCATATAACAGGGAAATTAACATAATCGCATGTACACTATATAATGTAGTGCTCCCATTAACGGCGTTTATATGGTTTCTTTACTGCGAAAACGAAGTATATGGTGATACTAAAGGCTTACTGAAGCGTCTTTGGGTATATAGCATTCCTCTTATTTTTATTTCCTTACTTGCCATTACTTCACAGCTGACAGGAATAATTTTTTATATTGACCTGGATAACATATATTCCCGCGGTGATTATATGTGGCTCGCGTGGCTTGTATTATACGGGTACTCATTGGGCTCGTATTACCTTATCGGAATAAAAACCAAAAACAAACCGGCATTGCGTCCGATTAAAGGACTAAACGCCTGCTTCTATCTTTTTCCGCTCCCTCCTCTTTTTTTAGGAGTTATTCAGATACTGTTACCGGGCACCTATCTCATTAGCATCGGCATGGTCATATCGGTTTTCATTATTTTCGCAAATATACACAACAGACGCCTCACCGAGATTGCTATTGAGCAACACGAGCAGGAACTGACACAGAGCAGGATAACAACTATGCTCAGTCAGGTGCAGCCGCATTTTTTGTATAATTCAATTTCTGCAATAAGCGATTTGTGTGCAGGAAACCCGGAAGCTCAAAAGGCACTGATCTCATTTTCGGATTATTTACGCGTTAACATGGCGTCCATAAACCAGAAAACTTTAGTTTCGTTTGAAACAGAGCTAAATCACATAAAACACTATCTATATCTGGAGAAACTTCGCTTTGAAGAAAGATTACAGATTTTTTACGAAATAAATGTAACCAATTTCAAAGTTCCTGTATTATCAATCCAACCTATAGTAGAAAATGCCGTATCCCAAGGATTGTTTAATAAGCCGGGTGGTGGAACGTTAAGAATACGCACAACAGAAGAAGAATCAGAGCATGTCATTACAATAGTAGATAATGGCGTTGGATACGATATTGATACGTTGCAAAGCAGCGATAAAAGCCAAACAGGCATCGAGAATGTCAGAAACCGTCTTGCTTCAATGTGCGGCGGCACTATTACCATTAATAGCAAACCCGGAATCGGGACAAGGATTCATGTAAATATTCCAAAGGGGGAAATATAATGACTATTCTTGCGACAGATGATGAGCGCCACGCATTAAACACCCTTATGCAAGCTATTCAAAGTGCTGAGCCGGATGCATCTGTAGTAGGTTTTGGCTCCGTGGACGAATCGCTTGAATTTGCGAAAAATAACAGAGTGGATGTTGCATTTCTTGACATTCAAATGCCGGAAATGAACGGATTACTCTTTGCTATGAATCTTAAGGAAATCGATTCCAAGACAAACATCGTATTTGTCACGGGCTATTCTCATTATGCATTGGACGCAATGGAACTTCATCCAAGCGGATACGTTATGAAGCCCGCTACAAAAGAGAAAGTAGTTCTTGAACTGGAGAACTTACGTTATCCTGTTTTAATTGAATCAGATAAAAGAATGCAAGTGCAGACTTTCGGAAACTTCGAGGTGTTTGTAGACGGCTTACCGCTCAAGTTTGTAAGTGCAAGGGCAAAGGAATTGTTTGCATATCTTATCGACCGCAGAGGAACATCTGCTACACCAGTTGAAATTGCAGCTGTTCTTTGGGAGGATAAACCTTATGACAAATCACTTAGAAATCAAATACAAGCGGCAATTTCTGAAATGATGAAAACTCTTAAAGAACATAACCTTACTGAAATAATTAATAAAAGCTGGAATCAAATATCGGTTGACAAGTTGAAAGTAAAATGTGACTACTACGATATGTTGGAAATGATTCCAACTGCTGTCAACGCCTACTGTGGGGAGTACATGGCTAATTACAGTTGGGCGGAAATGACTGCGGCAGCGCTGAGCAGCAAACTGAATATGCAGTAAAAACAACTCAAAAATATAAATGCAAAAAGCCTTGAAGATACAACATCTTTAAGGTTTTATTCAGTTTCGTACAGATGCATTATAATATGAAAAATGTAGATTGCGTTTATTATGTAAAGCCTGTATAATGTACAAGTATCGTGCATAATTATGATAATGGAGAATGAAAGTATGCAAAAATTTGATGTAAAGGCAGCAATTGAATCAAGTTTTCCACAGTATAAAGAGGACTTGGCAAAACTTATTGCAGCAAACAGCAAAACCACACCCGCTGCCACGAACGCCCCTTTTGGCGAAGGAGTAAGAAAAGCATTAGATATCGCATTAAAACTTGCGAAAGATTTCGGGTTTAAGACAACAATTGACCCGGAGGGATATTACGGATATGCGGAAGTAGGCGAGGGCGATGAAATGATGGGCGTTCTCGGACATTTGGACGTTGTTCCGGCGGATGATGTCGACGCATGGAACACACCTCCGTTTGAACTCACCGAAAAAGACGGAATGATGTTTGGACGCGGTGTTATTGATGATAAAGGTCCAATGCTCGCATCAATTTATGCACTGAAGTTACTGCTTGATAACGGCGCAAAGTTGAATAAACGAATAAGGTTTATTTTCTGCACCGATGAAGAATCTCTTTGGCGCGGGGTCAAAAAGTATATAGAAAAGGAAGAGCATCCGAAATATGGATTTACTCCGGATGCGGATTTTCCACTCCTATATGCTGAAAAAGGATTAGTAGAGTATAACCTTATCGCAAACGATGAAAAAGCGATAGACTTTAAAGGCGGCACTGCGTACAATGCGGTAGCAGACAAAGCAAGTGTTCCATATAGTGATGAAATTACGGCAGCGATGGATAACCTTGGTTATAAATATGAAAAAGCAGGAGATAGACTTGTTGCAAAAGGCAAGGCAGCTCATGCAATGGTGCCGGAGGAAGGGATAAACGCTATTCTGCATCTGGCGGAAGCTCTTGTAAAATCGGGTGAATCAGGGAGCATGCTAAAATTCTTAACAGAAAAAGCCGGAGACCCATATGGTACAAGCATATTCGGAGATGTATCTGATGATGTATCAGGAAAACTAAAATTTAATGTAGGACTTGTTGACTTTAAACCCGGCAATCAGACAGTTGGCATAGATATAAGATTCCCGGTTACATATGAAAAGGAAAAAGTAGACAAAGCTTTGGAAGAAGCCGGCAAAGCATATGGCGTAAAAGTTGAGCAGTTTGACTATTTACGGTCAATATATATCGATGTGAACACGCCGCTTGTCAAGTCACTAATGCAAGCTTATCAAGATGTAACCGGCGACATGGAATCAAAGCCCATTTCAACCGGCGGCGCAACATTTGCTCGCAGCATGGAAAAAATTATCGCCTTTGGCGCGCTGATGCCCGGAGCTGCGAAGACAGAACATCAAGCAAACGAGTGTGTATTGGTTGCGGACATGAAAAAAGCAATAGAAATATATGCCAGAGCTTTTGAATTGCTGGCTGTAGAGTAATCCGGCAGCAGAGAAAATAAGAATTTCGGGGTGACAGATTTTGGATGAAAATACTAACGTAGAAAATACTAACGAAGAACAAAATAACATGGAAGAGAATAATAACGAAAATAAAAACAAACCGGAAGGCAAAAAGAAAAAACCTTTTAAAATGCCAAGCGCATACGTCATTGTATTTCTGGCACTTGTTCTGGTTGTAATACTCGCGTATTTTATACCAGTTTCCGTGCGTGACCCAAATACCGGAGAAGTTGCATATAATGCAATGATTGATGAAAAAGGATTTGTTATACACGGAGCCGGACCACAGCCTGGTGGTATATGGGATGTTCTCATGGCTCCGATTCAAGGCTTTCAAAGCGCCAGTGGTGTCGGAATAGCATTGCTTATGGCAGGTGGGTTTTTAAATGTAATGAGTGCGACAGGCGGTCTGGAAGCCGGTATCGGCAGAATGCTGAAAAAGCTTAAGGGCAGCGCTCTTATTGCGTTTATGACACTTGTGTGTGCTCTCATGGGAACAGTCTTTGGTTTCTGGGAAGAGATTCTGGCGTTTTCATTGGTTGTTGTTCCGATGTTTGTGCTTGCAGGCTATGATGTCATGATGGGATTTTATGTGCTCTTCATCGGTGCTACCGTGGGCAACATGGCATCGGTAGTAAATCCGTTCTCAACAGGAGCTGCCGTAGCCGCAATAGGAAACCAGGATATGACAATGGGTTCAGGCATTGTGCTGAGAATAATCCTTTTTGTTGTGTTATATGTCATTGCCGCGATTATGCTGATGAAGTATGGCGCAAAAGTAAAACACAGTCCTGAAAAATCAGCTCTAAACGGCGTAGAAGGTGTTAAAACAAGCGCCAGCGGTGAAACAAAGGAAATACCCGAAATGACACCCAGACGCATGGCGTCAACAATCCTCTTTGTACTTATGATTGTAATCTTAATCATAGGCTATATTCCGTGGGGGGATCTTGGTGGTGAGGCATTGAGTAATGCCATCAACGCACCTTTTACATTCTTTGCATCAATTCCTGTTCTTGGCGATATTCTTGGTGCGGCTCACGTAACCGTCTTTGGTGAGTGGGGATTTGATGAATTTTCTGTCTTATTCTTTATTGGTTCGTTATTCTTGATGATTATAGACCGTATTAAGATAGATGATTTTCTTAAAGATTTTCTGGACGGAGCAAAAGACCTGTTGGGCGTGGTTATAGTTCTGTCTATTGCACGTGGCATCGCGATTGTTATGGGAAGCTCTTCAGAGGGAATGTCGGTTACATTGGTCTATTGGATATCGCATGCATTGCAAAGTGTCCCGTTATGGACATTTGCGCCGTTTGCGATACTTGCGTTTCTGCTCATCGGTTTGGCTCTTCAATCAACGAGCGGCGTTGCGGGAATCTCAATGCCCATATTAGGAGCGGTGGTTGCAGCACTGTTTTCCGGTCAAGCGATAGGCACGGTAGGCGGCGGTGTTATACTAGTCAGTGCCTTTACAATAGGTCTTAACTTTACAAACCTGCTGTATCCCGGACCGACGACACTGGGTACATCAGAGTTATTTGGCGTACCGTATAATTACTATTTCAAGAATATGCTAAAGTACTCTATCCCATTGCTGATTGCGGCAACAGTTATACTTGCACTGGCTGCAGCCGTCGGTTTTGTATATTAGGAATATAAAAACTATACAATCATTAACCCTTACGTTCTGCGTAAGGGTTTTTGGCGAATTTTATGAATGCATGCATAGAAAGAAATTTCAGGCGACGGATTTTCTGTGTTGCATTTTTGTTTGTGTAATGTTATCATAGGCAAGCTTATACAACTCTATAGGGGCCTTTAGCTCAGTTGGTTAGAGCAACCGGCTCATAACCGGTCGGTCCGCGGTTCGAGTCCGTGAAGGCCCACCATAAGTACCCAAATGACAACTCTTAGTTCTAAGGAATAAAAGAGTTGTTATTTGTTTATATACAACACAAACGGCTGATATTGAAAAACCACATAAGTTATATTACCCCGATATTCCGCACATATATTGTTATAACTCTTACAAGTACAGTTTGAGAGAAATCGAAAACTGCGCACTTATACACCTTACAGGTGTGAGCATACCGTTTTTCTCAAAAGTCACAATTTGTTCATATTTGTTTTTATTCTGCGAAAGGCGTTTTGAATCTCTCGATTTCAAAAAAAGTTAAGGCGGATTTCTTTACAAAATGTCTTACAAAAGATATAATAATCATTCTGTGTGGGGTGCAATAATGGAGATTGATAATGATAGTGACAATGTACTGTCAACAATTGATGACCACTGTTTAATAGTAAAAACTCGCCAAAGCCACGTTGATAATGTCGGGCTTTATCAGGCGACGCGCTACGCTTGGGTTTTAAGCGAGAAAAGACTTAATGAGATTGATTATGTTTTAGCAACAATCAACGGGACTGTTATGGACGTATATACCAATTTATCATGGAATAGAGTTGAAGGTGGCAGATTTGAGTTTGATGGTATTGTTGCTAGAGATGAGATACGTAATAAATATTTGGGAAAGAAAATACCTAATATATATAGAAAAAAAGGTATGGCCTCTCCCACCTTGTATACTTTTTCAAAATCACGAAATAATAATGACTCTTTAGTTTTGTCAAAGCTAACGCTCAAACTTGACTCTGCGGTTACTGAAAATATGGCAGATGTGTTGACAGAACATTTCTCAAACGGTTTTCGAATTAATTCTCCGATTGAGATGATACGTTTTCGGTCATTCGCCGTAAAAATGTTTGGAGAGGAGCTTTCGCTACCAGACGAGGAATTGAAAGCTTATATCAGGGCTTGCGGAACGATACATGAAGGTAAGGTTTATACGATTTCCAATGAAACAAAAAAGCAATTGGGGAAACTTGTTGACGATTACTTCACCGATGGTGCACAAGCAATATTTTATGCTGAGTTTTACACCAAGAACAAAAAGTGGCTGTTCGATTCAAGCATTATTTCAGAAGATATACTGATTGGTATTTTTCGTGACGTTTTTTTTAAACTGTCATTCACAAAGACCTATTTCGGTCATACAAGCGAACCCCAATCTGTCGTATTGGAAAACGAAATGCTCCGCGTTTGGGGTGATGATATACTGCTCACCTACGACCAACTTGCCGAGCGATTACCGTACATACCACTTGATAAACTCAAACATGCCCTTGGTCAGAACGGTGATTTCATTTGGAATAGCGTGGAGACGTTTTCGCATATAAGTCGAATCCGAATCACCAACGATGAACGCGAAGCAATTCGAGCAGCCACCACTCGAGAATGTAATGCCCGCGGATATGTTTCAATAACAGAATTACCACTGGATGAAATCCATGAAAAGAATTGCGATCTATCAATCACGGCAGTTCATAATGCTGTCTACCGCATATGCCTGTTGGACAAGTTCGATAAAAAAGGAAAAATCATAACACGAAAAGGCTATGTCTTTGATGCACTAACCATTATGAAAGAATATTGTCGAACCATCGACAAATGTTCGCTGAGTGACCTGTTGGCTTTTGAAGAAGAATTAACCGGAGAAGTCCACCGATGGATTCCGATGGAAGCAGGCAACAGCATTCTTGTTCGAATTGATAAAAACGATTATGTAGCAGACAAATATGTCCACTTCGACATTGATGCAATCGACGATGCAATAGAATTTGTTGTTAAGAATGATTATCTCCCGCTGAAAGCGTTCACCATATTTAGTGCATTTCCTGATTGTGGACAAACATGGAATTTGTTTTTGCTCGAAAGTTACTGCCGCCGTTTTAGCCGGAAGTTTCGGTTTGATACTCCATCGGTCAATTCACGAAACGCAGGAGCGGTTATCCGCAGAAGCTGTGGGTTGAATTATACGGAAATTATGGCTGATGCCGTGGCAAATTCTGATATTTCATTAAACTCAGCCGCCGCGGGACGTTTCCTTTTTGATAGCGGATACACAGGCAAAAGTACGACATCCAAAGCCGGTGAAATCATAAGCAAAGCAAAAGCCATGCGAGGAGGAGTATGAGCGATGCGTGAAATTGACATTTTTACCAGTACTGCAATGTCTACTATTCACTTTATGTTAAACACTACTTTGTGGGATAGTTTTGACACAAATGTTCTTGGTATTATATCATCCCCACAATCATGGAATGAAGTTAAAATGCTTGCGCCTAATGGAAAAAAGAACCCGCAGCTCAATACAATACCAAATGATAGAGGCGGTATATATTTGCTTATAATCAAATCGGGCATATTATCGGAATCACATATATATTTAATGTATATTGGTCGTGCTCACAGAACAGCCACTCACAATTTGAGAAAACGTTGTTCGCGATATCCTCGTGAAAAGAAAAGACCGAAAATAAAACGACTAATTGAACAGTGGGGGCAGTATCTGTATATTCGATATCTTCCACTGGATGACGATGCAACAATAGATGCCGTTGAACGCGAACTTGTAAAAAAAATCCAGCCACCCTGCAACGACGATATACCTGATAAAGAAATACGCGATGCGGTCAAAGCGTTTACCATGTAAAGGAGTGACGATATGAAAATACCTGCGATACGCGCTAAAGTTGGGATATGGGTTTATTACATTTCAACAATGACTTATGCACAGGTTAAGGAACATGTTAAAAAGGTTGATAAGGAACTTAATAAATCGAGTGTGCTTCGCGAAATGCTTCAGCGTAGTATAACAGATAATTTCAAACAAATTGCCACTTACATCGCGCAACAAGAAGAACGATTTTTCAACTCTCTCGTTTTAGCAATATATGATGGTGATCCGATGTGGCGTGAAGTTCGTTTAGATTATGGCAACGATGAAGAGTATTATGATATAGGTTTGCTTGAGTTAACAGGTGAAGAAAAAATTTTTCCTGTTGATGGCCAGCATCGAGTTGAGGGTATCAAAAAAGTGCTTAGTGAATCTGAGAACTTTGATGAGGAGCGGATTCCTGTGATTTTTATTGGTCATAAAAATGACGATGACGGCATGCAACGCGCAAGAAGGTTGTTTAGCACATTAAATCGCTACGCAAAACCTGTTTCAAAGAGAGATATAATAGCTCTTGATGAAGATGACTCCGTGGCTATTGCATCGCGCGAACTAATTGAAACTCATCCGCTATTTGAAAATGAGAGGATATTAGATTCTAAAGGAAAGGCTATTCCCGAAAGTAATAAAATGGCATTTACAACAATAATCACATTTTATGAATGCAATCTTGAATTAATGCATCTTTTTTTGGAATCCAAAACAGTAAAAGATTCTGATGGAAAAACAATGCGAGGAAGTTCTAAGGCAAGAGAATACATTCGATTTAGACCTGAACCGCAAGAACTTGATGAGTATATTAAACTTTGTTTGAGCTTTTGGGACGCTATTTCATCAGAAATTACTTGTGTCTTTGATTATCTCAAAGCAGATCCTAATACCGATAATTACCGAAACAAGAATGGAGGTGCACTTCCATTTCGACCAGCTGCCTTAATTCCTTTTGTTAAAGCGGTCGTCTATATACACAAGAAAACTTGTTGCTCATTTATCGAAATTCTAAAAAAGATAAATACCTTGCCGTTGAAAATATCTGATAGTGTTTGGGTGGGAATCCTCTGGGATAATAATAATAAAAAAATGATTATGGGTCACAACAAAGTTGTTGAGCTACGCCTTATTCACCAATACGATTCAGCATTGCTGTCAGACAAAGAGAGGCAAAGTTTAGTGAAAGGCTACGCTTCCGCAACTCAAATGCGAAAAGAAGATGCCGAGAATGTATTAGGTATTGAATCACGGGGGACTTGAAGATGTACTCGTATACTTATGATAAGCAAACTGGTGGGCTACTTCTTAATTCCTCGCCGACCGGGTTTTCAAAAGAACCCCACCCTGTGTACGCACCGGAATTGGATGTGCTTGGCTTCGATAAATATTGGAAGTATGATAAACAAATCGAACTTCCTTATATGTGGGCAGAAGCAAATCAATATTGGTATCGCGGTAGGCTTGTGGCAAGCCTAAAAGGCGGCAATGCAAACACCGCACCAGAAATTCAACTTGCCTATGTTTGTGATGAATGGCGTGAAACGCCAACAGGAAAAACAGCTTTAAAAACAATCTGTGACTTTCCATCCTGCGGCGAAACTATTACCGACAAAAAAGGAAATACATTCGTCTTGAGTCCACCCGAACCCAATGGAAATCATTTACGCTCCATTGACATCGCAACGATGCTTGATGCAAACCGCGAGATGCTTGAAATCATTGAGCAAACTACGGTTAAAAAAATATTAGCCATCTACAACAAATACAAAGATGCGCTGGACTGTTTCCATGTGGCGTTCTCGGGTGGTAAGGACAGTTGCGTTCTGCTCGACCTCGTAAAGAAAGCCCTGCCAAGAGGTAGCTTTGTGGTGGTGTTTAGCGATACGGGTATGGAATTCCCTGATACCTACGAGGTGATTGAAAAGACCAAACAGCAATGCACAGTGGACGAGATACCATTTTACACTGCGGAGTCACACCTTTCTCCGAAGAAATCATGGGAGTTGTTCGGCCCCCCGTCGCGCGTTCTGCGTTGGTGTTGCTCTGTACATAAAAGCACACCGCAGACGTTGAAATTGCGTGAGATAACGGGCAAACATGATTATACCGGTTTGGCATTTGTCGGAGTTCGAGCCCACGAAAGCACAACCCGCGCGGAATATGATTATTTTAATGATGGAAAAAAGATAAAAGGACAATTAAGTCATAATTCGATTCTCGAATGGACTTCAGCGGAGGTATGGCTATATATATACGCAAACGACATTATTTTGAATGAAGCGTATAAAAAAGGAAACGCAAGAGTCGGTTGTATTTGTTGTCCAATGGGTGGCGGTAAAGCTGGATTTATTGAGTATAAGAACTACACCGATAGTGTAAGTGCTTACTTCGACATAATAAAAAGAACAAATGGACGAAAAATTAGCAACTTTGAAGAGTATGTCAAAAACGGTGGATGGGGAGCTAGAAAGAACGGCAGAGATTTAGCTAATAATCCTAATCACTGCATAGAGAGGTTTGAGGACGGATACTTGACAATTACTGTTGAAAATCCTACTTCAAATTGGCACGAATGGATTAAAACATTGGAGTTATCTATCGAATCTTACTCCGTCACTAAAACTAACAACGGCTATATTGCAAGATTAAATGAGGATGTAACTAAGCAAACGCCTTTGCTCAGTCGTCTGTTTCGTCAGGTTTTTCATAAAACTGCCTGCTGTAGAGGCTGTAAAGTATGTGAAGCCAATTGTTCTAACGGAGCACTACAATTTACAAGCAACCGCGTTCGTATAAATGGATGTGTTCATTGTTTAAGGTGCCACGCAATTGATAGCGGTTGCTTGATGTACCACTCATTACGTCACCCACAAGGAGGAGGAGTCCAAATGAAAACACTTAACACAATGTCGAACCATGCTCCGAAAACAGAATGGCTGACTGATTTTTTTGAAAGAAAGGATGAGTTTTTCATAGAAAACTCGCTTAATAAGAAAAATCAATTTGGTCCATTTTGTCGCTTTCTAAGGGATGCCAATCTCATTGACAAAACAAATCATGTTACATCTCTTGTAACTTTATCAGATTCACTGGGGTGGAGGAACGATGCAATTCAAGGGCTGGTTTTAATAAACCTTGTGGCTGAAAACCCGCAAGTTAAGTGGTATGTGGAAAATTTTGAACTCGGAAGAAGCTATCCTAAAAAAGATGTGGTTGAGATGCTCCTTGCATCGGGCGTTGAACCAAGCAAATCTGGGAAATATGATGCTCACGATTCGATATGCTACTCTTACAAGCGTCTTACGGAAACGCCGCTCGGCACGGTTCTTCATTTTGGCTACATATCAGACGATGGCGATCTCGTCCGTACTAAATGCTCTGTGCGCGACCCGCGTGTGGTACTTTATGGGTTGTTCAAGTTTGCAGAAAAGTGCAACGACTACAAAGAATTCACACTCGCTACTCTTCTCAATGACAGTCAAAGTGGTGACCGCGACGGTATCAGCCCAACGCGCATTTTTGGGCTTGACCGCGAGGAAATGATACCGATACTTTTAGGTCTTTCGGCGAAGTATCCCGGATATATCACCGCTTCGTTTACGCACGACCTTGAAAAAATAACTCTGGCAGCTGATAAAACGCCGCAGGACATACTGGATTTATTCAAGGAGGATAACAGTAATGCCTAACAATAAATACCGCGAATATTTCGACATCGACGAAAAATATTTTCCTCAAATTACTGATTCGTCTATTGCAGAAGACCCTGCATGTTGGGAAAGAACTTATCCCCATCTTACTTTTATTGAAATGCTTAAAAATTTTGAGCGGTGTTTGGCGCGTCAGGAAAAACGTTCATTATGGATACAGGGCACTTATGGTTCCGGAAAAAGCCAGTGTGCGTACACGCTCAAAAAACTTCTTGATGTTCCGGAAGATGAACTCCGAGAATATTGGACTGTAAAAGCGCTTGAACAACGAAATGACCTTTTGGAGAAATTTATAGGACACAGAAATAAAGATGGCGGCATCCTTACTGTTTATCGTTATGCAACCGCTGACATTAAATCGTCTCGAACCTTTTATTACGAAATACAGAAGTCCGTGCGAAATGCACTTAGAGAGAAAGAGCTATATGAAGGCGAACAAGCGCTTAGAGAAAGTGTAATTGCTTGGATAGAAAAGCCGGCAAATAAGAATTGGCTTAATGAATTGCTTGAGCAACCCCTGTACAAAAATAAATTTGCTCAGAACAATGCCGACGAAATCATAGGCGCCTTGAGTGGCAATTTGGTGATTACAGACTTAATGGAGAATATATTTGCTCTTGCCGATGAAGAAGGTGTAACTGCACTGGACTTTGATGTTGATAGGCTTATAAGCTGGCTTACACACGTTATTAATAGAAATAATATTAAGATTGTTTTCGTGTGGGATCAGTTTGGCGATTATTTCGACATAGGTGGCGGAGGGAAAGTTGATACATTTCAAAAACTTTGTGAATTAGTTAATCACAAACCGTTCTTTTTTGTGCCGGTAACTCATTATTCTGGTGATTATTATATAAAAGATAACGCCGCTTGGAAGTCAATAAGCGACAGATTTGTCCAATCTCCAATTACATTACCAAACAACATTGCGTTCAATCTTATTGGTCACGCGTTTAATGTGAAACCCGCTGCAAAGCAAAGCGGACAGTGGGACATTCTTGCCGATGACTTGAATGACCGCGTCAAAAATTCCCGTGTCAAGGTTATGGAAGTTGCTGAAATAACTGACCCGCAGGTGATGAAGGATATTATGCCTCTTCACCCGATGGCAGCATTACTATTGAAAAACATCGCTTCATCATTTCAGTCGAATCAACGAAGTATGTTCGACTTCATCAAATCTTCTAACACTGACGACGTGAAGGCGTTTCAATGGTTCATTGAAAATATGGGGCCGTTTGACGACCATCCATTACTCACGGTGGATATGCTCTGGAACTTCTTCTACGAAAAAGGCAGGGATAATTTAACCTCTGACATCCGGCTGATACTAGATACTTTCCCGCAACAGCAGAATTTGCGTGAGGATGAGGAGGCGATTCTTAAAGCTATTTTGATTATGCAGGCAATTGACCAACGTTTGGGAGGCACGATTGATCTTCTCAAGCCAACGGGACAAAACCTCAGCTATGTGTTTGAGGGCATCCCGGATTTAGAAGGCGCAACAAAGGCTGAAAATATAGCAAAGGGGCTGAAGGACAACGGCATTCTCGTTTCCAACCCAATCAGTGGTGGACGCTATGCCTATGCCGCCGCCGTGCTTGCCGGAGACCAAGCAAAAATTGACGCATATAAAGAAAGTATCAGAGGGAATCCTACAAAAAACATTATGCCCATCGCTACCACCACAAAACTAGTGAACGAGGGCGGACTATCCACAGTTCTCTCGCTTTCGCCTGCCCTGCGGCTTCGTTTTGAGTCCGAACCGGGTACAGGCAAGATTACTCCTGTAACAACGACAGATTTCACTCGCACAATCAATATTCTGCACGATGAAGCCGCGGGCTGGAATTTCAATGCCGTCATCGCCTTTGCCAAGGACGACGCTGAGGCTGCGGTGTTCCGCAGGACGCTCAGAATGGCTGTGGCAGACGAACAGTACAAGAATATCGTGTTTATTGACGCCCTTTCTACTCCACTTGGACAGGAAGCATTTGAGCAGTATGTAGATTATTCTGCTATGGCTATGTACTATCAAGGTAATCAAAACACATCATCACGCGAAAGTGCGGATAAGGCCAAACGTGTTTTAGACCAAGACTGGAAAAACCGTATCTATAACGGCCAGTTTACGGTATATACATACGATAATCAAGAAGGCGAAAAACTCGGCAACGGCCAAGGTGTTTCAAGTGTCCTTCAAACCATCGTAACTAATAGGTTCTCATATGTATTTGACTTTACCAAGCATCTGACTGAGACACAGTTAAAAATCACGCCTGCTATGAAACAATCAGCCAAGGCCGGCATCACGCAAACCACGAGCGGAATCGTTGTAGGCATTGAAAAAAATCTCCTTCCGACTGTTTGGAAGAATGATAAATACTGGGAAAACCCATCGACTGCCTCATTGCCCATCTCTAAAATTAAAGTCGAGATTGATAAGCGTGTAGAAACAGCGTTTACCCGTGACGGACAGATTTCGATTGGAGAACTTTACGATTTTCTTGAAAGCACTTATGGTTTTGCGCCGTGCAATCTTTCTGCATTCATTTCAGGATTTCTTATGAAAGAATACGGCAGCGAACCATTCCGTTACAGCGATTCCTCCGGCGGTCATGAGCCAATGTCCCCGGACAAACTCGCGGAAATGCTCGGTAATTATATCGGAAAATCTCCGAAACCAACCTATATTGTAAAAATGACCGCAAATGAAATGGCATTTTATGAGCTTACAGAGAAGGCGTGGGGCATACCCGCTAATTCATGTTCATCTGCCGAACAAGCGGCAAGAGCAGTGTCAAAAAAAATGCACGTATTGAAATTGCCGGTATGGTGTCTTGAAGAGGTAGACGCCATCGGTATCTTTGACGTTGTTCAAAAGTATATTCAGCTCGTTCAAAAAGAAGAGAGCAACGAGGCACACAAAATAGCTGTAGAAATCGGCAAGATAGCTTCCGCAAAACCCTCACTTGCGGACAATCTATTTGCTCTGCTTACCAGCGATAATTGCCAAAAGGGTATGCGGGAGTATCTTCGCACTTTCGAGAGAGGCAAGGTTATGGAACTCGCAACGACTATCGGTGCTGAAAATAAAGTCCTCGAAAATATACGCCGTTTATTTGACATTAAGCATTCCTGCCTTTGGAATAAAGAAATGGGCGATGATGAAATCCGCAAATTACTAACTGAGTTCGGAGTTGTAAAGGAAAGCAATGCTATTCTGAATGTGTCTGCTCATTCTTTGAACGAGGCGTATAAAGAATGGCGCGAAAGATTGAAGTTTATCGGTATATCGTGCGATGCCCTGCGCTCAAAATACCCTACTTTGATGAATACCCTTGATACTCTCCTGAAAATTTACAAACAGGAAGATATTCTGCCTGAACAGTTAAAATTATTCCATACCGATTTGGTGGAGCATGGTGCAGAAATCAGAGAACTGCTTAACAATGATAGACAGGTTTTTTCCGAAGTCTACGAGGTTTACCTTGAAGACCTAAGCGAAGACGATGTCGCCGTTGTTAAGACCAATGCAGGAACGGGTCTTTTCGAACTACCAAAAACAGATTGTAATGGCAAGGTGAAAAAAGAAGCAGATGAGTTTCGCAAGAATCAAGTGAAAACGCAGCTGTTCCAATTATGGAAAGATAGGACAACAACGAAAAACCCGCGTGAGTGGTCTAGTCGCTACAGAACTCCTATTTTATGTTTAGTTCCGGCAGCAGAGTTTGAGCGAGCGAAGAAAGCGTTTGACACCCTTAATAGAAGCTGGGGTACGGATTCTGAAGTTAAAACTGCGCTCGCATATCTTGAATCCACCATGTTGTTTAGTATGCTTTCCGATGAAAAAAAGAGGGATGCGGCTTTCAAACAGGATATTATTGGCACATACAGTGCGTTGCTACCAGACCTCAATAAAGTCAGGGACGCGCTTGACCATTTGTCAGTCGATGTTTACGATTGGCGCGACAATCCAAGTATAAAATCGAGGATAGCGCAACTCGCTGATGCTGAGTACAACGCCGGTGGTAGCGATAGAGTTCTACTGAAAATTGACAAGATTGATGAAGCTGATTTGAAGAAGTATCTGATGCAACTGGTTAAGGATAACATCACGGTTGGTATCGAAATCTTGACGAATGGAGGGCGAGAATAGATGCAAATTGAAGCAGCTAAAAGCTATTTAACATCCCCTGTCAAGACACCATATTTTATCTTTGTCAGCGATGAACAGTATCTTTCTGCAATAGATGAACTGAAAGTTTGTGGGCTCGATGTTGTACCGATGAGTAGATTTTGTAGTGATGATGACAAACAGCCCGACATTGACGGACTTTTCAATTATATCGAAGCTGCTGATATGAATGCTATAGGAAAAAAGTTTGTTGTGACGGGTCTTGGCGAGTTCCTTGCATTACGAGGAGCAGATGAAGCGAAATACACTTTATCGAGGTTGAAAGACCATAACATAGGCTGTGCAAAAGTCATTCTGCTTCTTCGTGGACTTTCTCCATTGATTGTCAGATTGGAAAGCGACCCGCGTTTTGACAATCGCAGGCATAGCGTCGTCGATGGTGCAGATTGCAACCTTTCGTTCACTCTCGCAGCAAAAGATGTTGGATTGTCAGCACTAACAAGTTTCAAAGCTATGCTTGTGGAGCTGGAGAACGGTCGAAATGGTAATATTGTCGTAAACACAGCTGTTAGTTTAGATGAAGCAATGTTTACAGTGTATTACATCGACAATGCTTATGAGGGGATCAAGTTCACCATAAGAGGCTTTTCTTTGGCGAGTTCCTGCGGAAGCAACAATCAATGGGCTGAACTGCTTTCCGAACTTAGTCAAAACAATGGTTCGCTTGATGCAGTTTTTGACAAATATGGACTTAATGGAAGTCTTGAGTCTGATTTTTATGTCCGTATCGCAGGGGATGATTACCGCAACTGGCTTTATTTCATCTGCCTCAAGAGTAAAACTGATACTCTGCATAATAGCTATCTACAATTTGTTTTGGGCAAGACATATCGTTTTGAGGAACTTGCCGAAAATGTACTTAATGCAATAATCGAGATTTCTCACACAGACAAACGATTTTCCGCATTCTACCAAGAGCGCAAGTCGTTGGTAGAGAAATTTCCCGAATCGGATATTGCGAACTTTGTTGTGAACAATCGCCGAATTGCCACTGAAAGCATTTACAAACTTACGGACAGCACAAAAGCTGAGCGTGAGGAAATTATCGCATGGGTTTCAAAAAATGGGATTATTCCGCAACTTGAAAATATCTATCCTGCGTTGACATTGTATTTGAAAAAGTATGCTTTCAAAGGATTTGAACTTGCGGAATTGTTAACTGATTATTTTGAATCATATAGATGCCAAAAGCTGTCCAATCAACTTGATACGGAATTTCTCGAAAAAATAAACGAGCTTGCTATTTCAAGAGAGTTCAACCGCCTACCTACCAGAAACGAAATTATTGATAACATAGAGAAAGAGGGAACATATTTATATTGGCTTGACGCACTTGGTGTGGAATACCTTGGGCTGATTGAATCGTTAGCTCAAAAGAAAGGATTATCGATTAATATTAGCATCGCTCGTGCAGAATTGCCGACAATAACTCCTGTTAACAGAGACTTCTTTGATGCGTGGCAAGGCTCTAAAAACGGGGATAATGGTGACAAGGCTCTTGACGATGTTAAGCATCGGGACGAAGGTGGTTACAATTTCTCTAATAGCGAGCTTCCTATTCATCTTGCAAAAGAACTGGATATTATAACAGAACTGATGAATAGGGCGGCAACAGAACTGGCACTCAGAAAATGCAAGCGGTTTTTAATAGTCAGCGATCATGGTGCCTCGCGTCTTGCCGTGTTAAGACGCAAAGAGGAGAAATATGACACAGACACATCCGGGAAACACTCCGGGCGTTGTTGTAAATTGTTTCAACCCTATGACCTTCCGTTTGCTGCTGAAGAAAACGGATACCTTGTACTTGCTGATTATGGCCGTTTCAAGGGAAGCCGTGCGTCAAATGTCGAAGTTCATGGCGGCGCATCGTTGGAAGAGGTCGTTGTTCCGGTTATTGAGCTTTCTTTGAGAGACGGTAGAATAATCGCTAAATTGATTGAAGAAACAATAACTGTGGACTCTCGTACAGGAACTGAAATCAATATATTTATCAACTCTTCAGCAAACGAAGTTTCTGTTGTTATGAATGGCAAGGTGTATCAGGCAAACCAAAGTGATAGCAATCATTACAATGTAAAGTTGCCAGACTTGAAAAGGGCGGGCAGCTATTTGGCTGACGTTTATTCAGTGGACGACCTAATCGGTACAATAACAATTAAGGCGCAAGGAAAGAGCGGCAAAGTCAATGATACTTTTGAAGACTTGTTTTAGGGGGATAAACGATGATTGATAAACTTAGATACGGATTCGACGAGATGGTCGTTTATAAAGACTTAAAAAAGGGGAATTTTTCTGCTTTAGGTTTACCATCCTTTATGCGCGACTGGCTTTTAAAGAAGTTTAGCGACGAAAACGGCAACTTCGACTCTGATGACTTAGTTCGTTTCGTCAAGACATTTTTGCCACGCAAAGATGACTGGACGTCGATTAAAAATCGAATAATAGTTGAACATGAGCGAGTTAAATTCCTTGCCAAAGTTTCGGTTGACATAGATATTAAAACTGGCGAGGTGTCTTTTGCATTGCCTGATTTTGGATTGTCGAGCAAAGACACTATTATCGAAGAAATGATATGGGATACTTGTAAGGACGACATGGTAAAAGGTCGTGAAATATGGGGCATGGTGGAGCTTGGCTATCGTGCTCCCGATGAAGGTGATAGTAAAAGCAGAGGTAAAATCAAGCTAACAGCGTTCAAAACATTCTGTCCGTACACAATTGACATCGAATATTACAAAGATGCTCGCCGCGAATTCACAATCGATGAATGGATAAACGTTTTACTCGGGGCTGTGGACTACAATGCCGCAGGGTACTCCATAAAAACGAAAAGCACAGATGATTACATTAATACTGTTGATCCTGAAGAAAAGAAACTGACAATGCTTACGCGCTTACTTCCGTTTGTTGAAAAGAATCTGAACCTTATCGAACTCGCCCCAAAAGGCACGGGCAAATCTTATCTATTTGGTCAAGTAAGCCGTTTTGGTTGGCTTGCGAGTGGTGGTGTTATGAGTCGTGCTAAGATGTTTTACGATATTTCCAAAAGAACCGACGGTCTTATCGCCAACAATGATTTTGTGACACTTGATGAAGTGCAGACTATTACATTCCCTGATGTCGATGAGATGCGTGGCGCATTGAAGTCTTTTTGTGAAAACGGCTACTGTAATATAGGCAATCATCGCGTTGACGGTGATGCGGGCGTTATCCTATGCGGTAATATCAAAAAGGAAACGATGGATGCGGATGGGTTTGGGAATATGTTTGAAGAGCTTCCGTCGGTGTTCCACGAATCGGCGTTAATAGAGCGGTTTCATGGGTTTATAAAGGGTTGGAATATACCTAGAATGAACGATGACCTAAAAATAGCAGGGTGGGCGCTAAACTCGGAGTATTTTTGTTCTATTATACATGAGTTACGTGATGATTTAAGTTATAGAGCCGTCGTAGATGAACTTGTTGAAGTGCCAGAAGCTGCCGATACCCGCGATACAGAAGCTGTTAAACGTATCGCCACAGCATATTTGAAATTGCTCTTCCCACAGGTTCGTAGTGCTACTGACATAACTACCCGCGAGTTCAAGCGTTATTGCCTTGACCGTGCACGAAAAATGAGAGATACGATAAAATACCAACTAGGAATGCTAGACATTGAGTATCGTGGCAAAGATATTCCCGCGTTTAGTATCAAACCTGACCCTGAAGAAACGGTATAGAGTATATGTCTAATAAAAACTGCTATGCCTGCAATAAAAAATCTCTTAGCAAAAATGAAATTGGATTAACAAAAAAATTCTTAGATAAAAACGCCAAACGTTTTTATTGCCTTGATTGCCTTGCTGAATATCTTGAAGTAGACACAGAGTTCTTGATTTACAAAGTCGAGGAATTTAAGGAGCAAGGATGCGTATTATTTTAGGAGGTGAAGCCATGATTTACGCCGATAACGCGTCCACCACAAAAATATCGGAATCAGTTTTTGCAAAAATACTCCCGCTTCTGCAGGAACAATACGGTAACGCCTCCAATCTATATTCGTTTGGAGCGAAAGCAAAACGAGCCATTGAACAGTCCCGGCAGCAAGTCGCAGAAATTATCAGTGCGGAATCATCTGAAATAATATTTACTTCCAGTGGTTCGGAGGGTAACAGTTGGGTGCTTTCCGGTATAGCGTCACTTTATGACAAGCAACTTACTCATATCATTACTTCCGCTATTGAACACCCCTCTGTGCTGAACGCTTGCTATGCTCTAGAACAACACGGAGTATCGGTGACATATCTACCTGTAAACTGTGATGGTCTTGTTTCTATTAGCGATATTGAAGCAACGTTACGCCCAAATACCAAGCTCGTTTCGATAATGTTAGCAAATAATGAAATTGGCACTGTTCAGCCAATAGCTGAAATTGGGGAGTATTTAAAAAAACGGAAGATTCTTTTCCATACGGATGCAGTGCAGGCAGTCGGACATATTCCAGCAAATGTTAATGATTTACAAGTGGATTTTTTATCAGCTTCCGCACATAAATTCAACGGAGCAAAAGGGACAGGTTTTGTCTACATAAGGTCGGGCATAACTCTACCAAACATGATATTTGGAGGAACGCAGGAGCATAATAAACGGGCAGGGACAGAAAATGTTGCTGGCATCGTTGCGTTGGGAGCTGCACTTGAAGAAAGTGTCTCTACAGTAATCGACGAGAGATTAAAGAGAAATATACTTGTTCAAGAAACCATTGCAGGACTTCAGGCAGGCATTCCTGAAATCAAATTCAACGGAGAAAATACAGAGAGGTTGCCGGGTATTTTGAACATCACTTTCCCCGATGTTTCTGGAGAAGCGATGATGCACATGCTAGACTTAAAAGGTGTTTGTGTATCTACTGGTTCAGCTTGTTTTTCTGGGAAAGATAAACCGTCACACGTTCTTCTTGCGATAGGACTAACTGAACAACAAGCAAAATCATCAATACGAATATCCTATGGACGGTACAATACAAAAGAAGAGGTAAAAAAAATTATTTCAGCTATCTGTGAAGCTTACAAAAAAATCATAGCAGCTAAAGTAGCAGGGAGAAATTAATAATGTCAAATATTATCACTCTATATCATGGCACGATTTACGAATTTGATAAAATCGATGTATCTAAAGGAAAAGGTAACAAGGATTTCGGGCGAGGTTTTTACACTTCGCGCGACGTAAGTCATGCTAAACGGCTTGCAGTTCGGAATAAATATATCGAAGAAGAACGCTTTGCAGTGCGAGGAATTGAAAAAAGTGTCACTCCCTTACTGTATACTTATAAGCTTGATACAAGTGAGTTGCAGTCACTTAAGATAAAAGAATTTTTCTCCGCCGACAGAGAATGGATGCGATTTATTGTTCTAAACCGCGAAAGCAAAAGCAAAAAACAAGAACACGTGTTTGATATTGTAATAGGCCCAACAGCGAATGATAATACCCGAGCAGCAATACAAACAGTTATGCCGTTGACTAAGGGACAGGTTATGACTGACAAAGCCATTGATGCATTGATAGCTCTTATTGAACCTGATAATCTTCCGGGTCAGTTTTTCTTTGGCACACAAAGTGCAGCCGACTTGCTTTGCTTAACCGATAGGAGTATAATTCGATGAAAGAAGTTAATGATAATGTTAGGGATGTTTGTATAGAATCCATAGCTGCTCAGGTCGCTGATGCTTATGCAGAAAAGCAAAACACTTCTGTAACCGATGCAATGCGTTTGTTTATGACCACAAAAACGTACGAACTTCTTATAAACCCTAAATCGTACCTATATCTTGAAGCGGCACCTTATGTAGAAGATATGCTCAGTGCAGAATTATCAGGTGATTGGGATAACTGGATGGAGGTGTAAAATGATCACTCGGAAATTTAATGATGTCGCTTATTATCAAATTGGAATTGCTCGAAAATATATGCAGCGACACAACCTAACTCCTTTACAATTTGTTGAAAGGGATAAGCAGTATCGTATCCTGCACTTTCTCGAAATCGGTTACGAACCTTTTCACCTCACCGGGGACGAGGGTGTTCTCGACGAACTTGATGAAATAGTAGCCGAACAGCAAACTACACAAATCAGCATTTAAATATCATTACTTACTTAGAAAGTGTTGGATTTGAGTTATAAAGTTAAATTATTCAGTTTATCGAAGAGATGATGCTTTTTGTAAGGGTAATGCTAAACAGGAAAGTTTGCTCAATTCATGAGGAAACAAAAATGCAGATTAATTGCTATCAATAAAACAGTTTTATGTCACTAAGGACAATGCAAACTTTTGGTCTGCATTGTCCCTTTTCAATATTATAAGAGTTGTTCCGTTGTCAATGTCGGTAGTATTCTGTGCGCATGGGAGCACAGAATCTCCACACTTCCATTGACAAGGAGACTGTTACTGTAAGCTTAGGGTGTTGATATGCACTCTTAGTTTTTTTGCATTTTGAAAGAAAACCAAAAATATTTCATAAAAGCCACGAAATATGCCTTTTTTATACGTGTAGTAGTAGAGGGACAAATTGCTAAAATCGCAATTTCTAAAAATAATTTACAAAAAAATCGGAAATTTAGCTCTAAAAACCAGATTAGTAATAGAGGGACAAAAATATTTTTCTGAGAATTTGGAAAAACAGCGATTTTGGATTGTCTATGTATAGAGGGGCAAAATTACTCTCTCTCAATAAAATTGAAATGGAGTATTTACCCATGACCAAATTTGAAAAGAGAAGCAGACTGCAGCACACAGTTAAAATCGGCATCATTAAACAGCTATATAAGGACAATAAGATAACTGATGTTCAGTATAAAAATCTGTTGCAAAAATACAGCAAGAAAAAGCCGGAATAGCTAGTAATTGCAGTTGATTATCGCCTCTGCATATGGTATAATATTTATATAACTTATGTGGGGGCAATAGTCAGCCGTCTTATTGAAAGGAGAAGATGATATGACTACCAGAGCAGCGGCATACTGCCGCGTTTCCACAGACAACGATGACCAAAAGAACTCACTTGAAAACCAAAAGAAGTACTTTTCGGAGTACATTGAGAGAAATCCGGACTGGGAGCTAATCAAAGTGTATGCGGACGAGGGTATTACCGGCACATCAACAGCAAAACGTAAACAGTTTAATCAAATGATTTCAAACGCACTCGCCGGAGGAATCGACCTTATTCTTACAAAAGAAGTATCAAGGTTCGCTCGAAACACAGTTGATACACTACAGTTTACAAG
>Ga0123356_10001320_pt1 | contig 27429 bp, 24 predicted proteins | sample TergutEmb28metaG_2_FD_92546 | JGI IMG/M metagenome (GOLD analysis project Ga0123356, IMG submission 92546) | Embiratermes neotenicus P3 segment gut microbial communities from Petit-Saut dam, French Guiana - Emb289 P3 | ecosystem: Host-associated > Arthropoda: Insects > Digestive system > Gut ...
TTCGCTTACGCCTGTTTCCTCAACGATTTTGTTAGTCAATCCTCCCACGATGAGCGGCAGTATAGCGGCATATTTGTTTTCGTCCATACCTATATCCCCCCAATCCTATGTAGTATAAAATCCCTCGCCAAAGTCTAATTTTCGATTGCTTTTCAAAATCTTCGGCACTTCGACGGGTACTGTACTGCCGTGATAGATAATCATTAGCATCACACTCCGTTCTCCCCTTATTATACCATTTTACTCGCATTTTGAGTTCAGCTATTTCTCTGCATCCGCTCCATTTTGAGCCATGACGCCAGCGCCATTATGTTCGACACGACAAAAACAAAAGTGCAAATCACGAAATTCAAGTTGGCGATATCCGCCAAGGCGGCAAAAATCCAGAGGATAAGCCCAGTTATATTCGCGGCAAGATTGAAATACCACTGTTCGACAAAGCGCAGGGAGAGCAGCAGTGTCCCGAATGTCGCCAAGGAAAGCGTGAGGCCGTCGAAAAACGCGTTGGAAGAAGCCGCGGCCATGAGGATCAGATAAGCGCAGCCAAACCCCGCCGCCGCCCCCGCCAGCACAAGGGCCAGACTTTTCGGGGACAGCCGCCGTACAGAAACCGTATCGCCGCTCTTATGCTTTTTCCATGTAAACAAACTGACTATATACATCGGCAAACCGACAACTAAGTTAAAGACCATTAAACCGTAAAATCCCTTTGAAAAGCATATCAGCGAATAACAAACGCAGTATATCACCCCGCAGGCGCAGCCCGCGCGTTTGCCCTCGACCAAATACATCAGCATAACGACCGAAAAGGCCGATATCGCGATTTCCATATATTCCTGCCCAAACAAAAGCCCGCATACCGTCATTATGACGGCGGATACAAAGGCGAACAGCAACCTGCCGAAACCAAGCCCGAAATATTTCTTTTTTGACATGGCCCTTACTCGCTGATGTTGATAATATGACCGCCCAACCCGGCAACCGGAACCATGAGCCAGCGAAGGCCGTCCGAGTTTTTGTAAATGGCCCGGACGGGGTTCCCATCCACGGAGACCAAGGCGGATTTTTCGGCTTTCCCGGCCGGAAAACGGATGATCAAACCGTCTTCGCAATTGCATTCGACGCGGCAGATCACCCCGCCTTTTTGCCGCATATAATTTTTGATTTTCGATTTGTCCCGTCCGTGCCAGAACCGGCATACCTTGTCGGGCGCGCTGTGAATGACGTTCAGGGATTTTTCTTTTATATAATTTAAAACTTCGTCGAGGGCGGCGAGCGTTATGGTGTTGTCATAGCCGAAGTTGTCCGAAACGTAATGCGGGTGCGTGAATAAATTTATCATGCGCCCGAAATACGCTGCGTCGTCTATGCACTTGTGTATTTTTTCTTTCCCGCCCGCATATCCGCCTCCGATGCGGGGTTCATAATAGGCGATAGGCAAATCGGCAAAATTCAGTTTCCTGTTGTCATGGCTTTGGTCTTCGTATAAAAATATCGGATAACTTGTGCCGAAAGCGAAGCCGTACAGATTAAACTCGTTGATATTTTCGGCATATTCCCCGCAGCGGCAGCTGTCCCCGATAATGCCGAGCCGCTCCAAGTAACGCCCGCGCTCGGCCCAGCCCCTGTGGGCCAAACAGTGTCCGACCGTGCTGACGGTGACTTCTCCGTAATTTTGCAGATAGGCGTGATACTGCGCTTTGAAATTCTCTTCGCAAAAATCACAGCCGACCATGTTGTAATGCAGGGCGAGCTCGTGTCCTCTCGCTTTGATGGCGCCGTATTCATCCAAAGTCGTGACAAAGCGCAAATCCCCGCCGGCAGGCATCAGATTGATATGATACGGCAGCCCGCGCCCGTGCATGATTTCCGAAGCGCGAAGGGATATGTGCGGGGTCGCGTCCTCGTCGCCGGCATAATAGAGCATCAAATCCGGCACGCCTCCGTTTTCGTCGGGCGGCAGGCGGTGTATCATGGGCTGCTTCAGGCCAAACCAAATGGATTGAAGGATATAGAGATAGTAGTCGCCGTAGGCGACAGTCGTGTCGTAATCAAGCGGCGTGATCCGCGCGTCGGATATCCGCGTGAAATCAAGCCCCCTCTCGCTGTTGTACACCGGTTTGCCCTGCGCGCTCACCCACATCGTCTGCGTCAGGTCAAAGGCGAAATAATAGGCGTTCGAATATTTGAAAAGCGCGGGTAGCGTTTGACCCCCTGCCGAAATATCGGCGATTATTTCCGCGCCTGCCGCTTCGGCTATGCATACGGGCGAAAATACGGGCATATCCGGGGCAGTTTCCAAAACGGGCAGAATTGCCCCGGCGCTTTCGCGGATTTTGAAATAGCCGTTGAAACCAAAGCCGCCATCCGGCTGATCTATCGCCTGCTTCGATATATTCACGCCGAAAAGCTCGCCGGCGTCTTCCGTTTTAAAGCCTATCAAAGTCATGCCCTTTGCCAGACCGGCGCGCAAAACCGGCAATAATTGCGGAGGCAACGCGTCCGCGCCCGTGAAAAGCACGTCGTCCGGACCAAAACTTGCAGCTTCGGCCTCCTCCGCGAGAATCGCTTCGCCGCCCGCGCCGAGGCGCGACAATATTTCCGTTATATAGGAAAACCAATAATTTTCGCCGCTTCTGTTTTTGTCTATTCTGATTTGTTCGTTCCAAAGATAATAAATACCCATAAAAAACTCCTTTGTGTATTAATAATCCAAAGAAATTCAACGCTTGCGGAAGTCCGGAACTTCCAGCATAACGCCGCCTTTTTCGCAGGACTCCGCCGCCAATATGGCCGGGGCGGCGGTTTCAACCGCCTTATAAACGTCCATCGGCGGCGTTGTGTCGTTGAGGATTGCGTTGACCATGGCGTCGATCGGATAAAAGTCGGCTCCGCCGTGCCCGCTGCTTTTGATATAGTCCTCGGCTTCGTCATCCTCGGTATGCTGGGGCATTTCGCTCCAGTTATCGTCAACCGTCCATTTTTTGCCGCCGTCGATCGTACTGCGCGGAGTTTCAACCGACGCCTTTGTCCCCTTGAGCTGATACCAATGCGTCCCCGTCAGGCAATTGTCCCCGTGCGGCATCGAAAAACTGGCGCGCACGGAAAACAGTATATCGTCTGAATTATACATGATCGCGTGCTGCATATCGCGGTAATTAAACCCTTGGGCGGCATAGCTGAGCGGGCGGGTGCCGAAACAGGCCACTTTGGTTATCCGTCCGCCCGTGACCGACAACAGAGGGCTCAAAGTGTGCGGCAGATAAAATATCGGGTTGCGCAGGCAGCGCCCGCGCCATGACTGGCGCAGTTCGGGGTCTGCGAACAGGCCGGGGTCATGGCTGCCGATATGGCGCCCCGTTTTGAGCTCGACAAAGTCGTCATATGCGGGAATATGATGCTGATAATGGCCCTCGGCATAGACGATTTTTCCGAATTCGTCCCTTTCGGCCATTTCACGGAATTGTTTTATGAAGTGCCAGTAGCGCGTCTGTTCGCCCAACTGATATTTCACGCCGTTCTTTTCGACTGCGTTCACGAGCGCGCGGCATTGTTTGACAGAGAAAGCCGCCGGAACTTCCGTCATCACATGAATCCCGCGGTTCATGGCGTCTACCGCGTAGTCCGCCTGTATGTCCGGGTCCATCGCAATCATTAGAAGATCAAAGCCCGGTCCCTTGAGCATTTCTTCATACGATTTATATGCCTTGACGCTTCCGTCCGGGAAATATGTCGCTGCGATCTGTTGTGCGAGCCCGTCCTGGCTGTCGCACAAAGACACGAATTCTATCTTGTCGTGCATTTTGTATGTACCGATCAAGCCCTGTCCGCGGGGTCCCGTGCCCAAAAATGCCAATTTTACTTTTTTCATACTCATGTCCCTCCGTTTTTTTGTTTTTTAAAATTTCTGAAATCCGGAACTTCCAGCAAAGCCCCGCCCATGCGGCAGGATTCTGCCGCCAATATGGCCGGGGCGGCGCTTTCAACCGCCGTGTAAACGTCCGTTTCAGGCGCTGCGGCTTTGTTGATTGCCCGGATAAATTGCAGTATGGGTTCCATATCCGCGCCCCCGTGCGAGACGCTTCGCGTAAATTCGTCCGCGTCTTCGGGCACGCAGCTCCAGTCGGCGCCCTCCCAGTCCCCCTCTTTCGTCCACAATTTCCCGCAGTCGAGCGTGCTGCGGGGGATTTCGACCGAAGATTCGGTGCCTTTTATTTGATACCAGTGCGCCCCGGTCAGCGGATTAAATCCGTGAGGCGTGGTAAATCCGGCTTTTACCGAAAAAACGATATCTTCTGTGTTGTACATGACGGCTTCCTGTAAATCGCAGACCTGAAAGCCTTCGTAACAATATCCGCCAACACGCGTGCCAAAACACGCGACTTTTGAGATTCTGCCCCCGGTTATCGACAAAAGCGGGCCAAGCGTATGGGGCAGATAGAGTATGGGTTCGGCGAAAACCCCGTAACGCCAACGGCGCCCATAACGCGGATTGCCGTGATAGATTGCATCTGCGGTTACGACCGGGGCGCCGGTTTTTTCGTCGGTAAAAAAGTCCCATTGAGGCTCGTAATGCAGATACGCCCCTTCCGCGTAAACGATTTTCCCGAAGCTGCCCTCTTTTGACATTCTGCGCCACCGGCGGATGAAATCCCAGTATCTCGTCTGTTCGGCCAGAACATATGCGACCCCGGTTTTCGCGGCGGTATTTACAAGCGCCCAGCATTCGTCAATGGTAAACGCGGCGGGGACCTGGGTCATGACATGCACGCCGCGTTCCATTTCGAGACAGGCGATTTCCACCTGTATGTCAGGCGGGCACGCGATATAGGCGGCCTCATAGGCGCAGCCCTCCGCCATCGCCTTGCGCGATGAAAACGCCAGGGCATGGCCGCCCGTCTCACGGTTGAACTGCGCGGCGGCCTCTTCGGCCCTGCCCGGCATTGTATCGCAGAAAGCGCTTATCTCCAAATCCGGGCACCGCGAATAAAGAAGTGAGGTGTGCATGCCCATGCCGCCCGCGCCGATTACAGCCATGCGGATTTTTTTGCTCATTTTAACCAACCACATCCCTTTCTGTAGTGTCAATCGGAATTTTGCATCATTTCAATGGTTTTTTCCATCGCTTTTTGAATTGCCGGCGCGTTCTTTTCAAAAACCGAAACATAGTCTTTGGTTCCGTCTTTGACGAATTGCTGATGTATAAACCACAGGTTTCCCCAGTTGTATATCGAGCCTATATCATAAACGACCGTATCAAATATCATTTTCAGCATTTCAATCGATTCCTCGTCGCGGGCGATCTTGTTGTTTATGAGGTTGTCATAATAGGCGGGCATCACGGTATTTGTGCCTTCCCTTGCCAGCGCGTCTATAACAGCTCCGACGGTTTCGGTATTCGCGCAGGTGACGGGCACGGCTATGAACCTCGAAACATACGGTGACATCGGCGTTATGTAATCTTTTTGCGCCTCGTCGTATTTGGGCATGGGAATGATCCCGAAATCCTGTTCCATTGCTCTCATCATCAAGATGATGCACAGCGCGTTCGCCTGCAAAAAATTTCTGTTGTTCATGAAAGTTTCGACGTATTCCTCTATCGTCAGCGCCAAAATCCTGTTTTCTTTGTCGTGCATGATATCCAATATTTTATCCCAGTCCGAAACGGCTTTCGGCGTGTTTGCCGTTATATACGGAATTCCGTTGTCGTCGAGGGCCGCAAGGCGGTTTCCGCTGCTCACCGAAAAAATCCATCCCGTGAAATCCTCCGCCATGAACCCCCACTGGTCGTCTCCGAGCGTCATTTTGCCGTCGCCGTTTAAGTCCCTGCTTGTCGCCCTCATCAGTTCCTGCAGTTTGTCAAGCGTCCATTTGCCGTCGCGGACGGTTTGATACAAGTCCTCCAGCCCGTAATCCGCAGCCATTTTTTTGTTGAATACCGTGACGTCGAGGCCGGATTTGTCGCTTATCTCCATATCGCCGCCCAGCGCCGTCACTTTTTTGTTGATTGCCAAATCCTTTATCAGATTTCGGTTATACCACGGGGCCTCCAGCGTAACGCCGTCGATTTTATTGAAGTCATACAGATAATTCTGCGTTCCGAGGGTCTGCTGAAGAAAAATCAGTTTTTCCTGAAGGATCTGATACGCATCGTCGTTTGCCTTTACGTTTTTGGCAGTCAGGGCAGACGGATCGGCGTTGTATGTAATGTCAAATTTTACGTTGTATTTTTCTTCGACGCGCAAAGTCCTTGTGTAAACGGCGTCGTTTAAGACTTCCCCGTTCATTTCCTCGACGCAAATGTCCTCAAAATCCTGTTGTCCGTTGGCTCCGTCCCGGCGGGCGAGTATCTTAATCGTACCGCCGCCGAAATCATATTCGGGATATGGATAAAGCTCCTCGATGGAAGTTGTGATTTGCGCCGCGGTTTCCTTCTGCGCCGGGTCGTTTTGCGCATTTGACGCATCGGGGGCATTGCATGAAATCAAAGAGGCAAATAAAACGATCGGCAAGATCAACAATACAAATTTTAAAATATTTTGACTTTTTGGCATATTATATTATCTCCTTTTTTTATTTCAATTTCAATCGGATTCAATCGGCCGAAGCGGGGGAAGCGCTGAAGCACTCCGTCACCGTAAAATTGCCCGAACTCTCCCTTGTCACGCCCGCGCGGGCGGTTTCGTCGTTGAAATGCCACCACTCCGAGGCGAGCGGCGTCAGCCCCGCCGATACGCAGTACGTCTGCAAATTCTGGGCAGGCACGCAGTTTTTGACGCCCTCGCTGTAAGTCCTGCTTCCCGAGCTCGTATAGAGAATGGAATTGACGCTCATCTCATGGATGACGGTGGGCATGGTGTACTCGAAATATTCCAGCTGCTGGTATTTATATTTGCCCGTTATTTTTTCTTCTTTTTTGACCACCTGGGCAAGGCTCACATCCATGGCGTAGCCCACCTGATGATTGGATTTGCCGTATGCTATAAACCACGACTGGCTCCACGAGCCGAAGTTTTTTTGCGCGTAGGGCAGTTTGTTTACTTCGCTGTACACCAACTGCTGGACTTCGTAAGGCCGGAATCCCTCATATATGACCAACGTGTCGCCGTTTGCGAGCGCGGCGGCTTGCGCGGCGCGGATTGTTTTGGCCATCGAATACAGCACCGGCACTATGTATTCGTATTTTTGCAGGCGTTCGTTATACACCTTGCCGTCGCTTCTGTCCGAATACGAATACAGCCGTTTTCCCGTCACGTTCGGTATCGCTTCCCCGCTTGCCCGAAACACCGCTCCGTACGCGTTGGTGTTGTCGTAGACTATGGACGGGATCACGTCGGGCAGGTTGATAAAACACAGATTGTGGCGTATCCAGCCGGTGATTTCGCTTCCGTCGGTTTCGGCCCTGAAATAGACCTGCCACCACGACTCATATTCCCTCAAAATCATAAATCCCTGACCGGGAGCCAAAACGCCGAGCTTTAAGCTCTGATCGGCGGTATATACATCGATTGCAACGGAGGCGTACCCGGTGGCGCCGTCTACCGGAAGCTCCAGGACTCCGTCGTAATTCACCGCTTCGGAGACGTTCACGCTTGAATTGCCGCTGGGGACGGGATGGGTGGTCGAATTGTTGTCATCCGCCGGCGGCAAAATCTCCGAAGTTTCGGGGACGTCCGTGTCCGGGAAGTAGTTTTGCGATGTGAACTGCTCGTCGTCGTCGAATTGGGGAATTCTGTCGAATACCTGCGATTTAAAATTGACGACGATGATGAGAATGATCAGAATGACCGAACATCCCACAAGAAGATATGTTGCCCCTGAAATTATTCTTCTCATATTTTCCATTCACCCTTGTGTTTTAAATGTTTAACAACGTGTATGTAATGCAGATTATATCTTCGCCCTCCAAATCAAATGTGAGCGCGGTCCCGTTTTTGGAATATTGGAAAACTCCGGGGACGGACTGATAATCTGTGCCGTATACGGAAATCATTTTGTCTTGTGTCTCCCCTATGTACAGTCCTTCCGGGGTGGATACGCTGTCGTCGGTCAAAATTATCGAAAATATCCGGTATTCGTCCCCTTCGGTTTTCGCATACGCCGAAATTTCCGCCCCGCTGTAATAATACGTTTTCATCATGCCTTCCGAGGTGCAGCTCTCAGATTCGAGGTAATCCGAAGCGGATCCGAGCCTGTTTACGACGCCCTCGATATAATCGCCCATGTAAATCGCCTCGCCGTTATATACAAACCAAAACCCCTCTTCATCCATTGGAGCAGCCGGGCCGTCCGTTTCCGCGCTTTTTTCCTCGGTTTTTGGGATTTCGGTTTCTTTGGCTTTGGCGGAAGTATCTTCGCCGGGCGATTCGGACGGCACAAAACCGGCCGGAGTTTCGGCCGCGTTTTTTTCGCAGCCCGCCGAAAACAGCAGCAGGGATATCGCAATAAATATTATTTTTACAAGTTTCAAAACAAAGCCTCCCCCGTTTTAAAATTCAGAATGTATCAAAATGTATCAGAATGTATCGATGATCTCCTCGCACAATTTTACCGTTTCGTTTGAAATATACACACTGCCGGCGTCGTCATAGCGCGCTTTTTCATATGCGGCAAACAGAGGGTCTTTATTTTCGCCGCTTATGCCGTTTTTGATTTCTTCCGGCGTATGCGAATATTTGAATTTATAATGTCTTTCAATCAGCTTCAAAATGAGCTTTATATACAATAGCCTTATTTTTTCCATATTCGACGAACTGTGCTTTAAATCCGGTTTTTTGCGCAATTTCAATTTGTTTTTCAGTTTTTCGATTATATTGAAATTGAAAACAAGTTTTTTTTCGTCTTCACCCTTGGCGAACCTGCGTTTGCGGCCGGATATTTCCCTGATTTTGGCGATAATGGGCCCAAGCGCCTTTTTCACCAATTCTTTTAACTTTTTGCCGATGAGTTTGACCCGGCTGCCCGCAAGCGACAGGACAATCCGCAAAATCAAAATCATCAGGACAACTTCGGCCACGGTCAAAAAACGCGCCGCGCTTTGATTTTTGACATTTTGCGCCATAAAATGGAGAATTATTGCCATGGCCGCATATGTGATTATTTTGATTATCTTTTTTTTGATTTTATAACCTCCCGGCAAAGTTAAAAAATTTGTTGTATTCTTCGTTTTCAAGTTCTATGACTGTCACCGCGTTGTTTTTACTTTTGAGCGCCGCCACGCCTTCGTCTATGCTCCGGTCGACATAAGGGGTCATGACAAATATTTCCGTATTCTGGATTTCGGCCCTTGTCTTGCCTTCGAGCAGCCACGAAAAGGACACTCCGCATCTGATTTGCGCCTTTGCCATCTCTTTTAGTATCGCCTCTATGTTATACAGCCCGCCCGCTATCGGAAACACTATCTGCCTTTCCCCGTTTATCATGCGGCAATTGGCCGCCAAACCTATTTTATATCCGCTGTGCAGCGCCTCGCCGATAAACGAAGCCGCAAACGACAGCGCCTGTTCCATCAGACGTTCGTATATGTCCGTGGGGATGCCGATTATTTCGGGCGAAGTCTGAAAATTGATATAGATCATAAAAATACGGTCCGAGCAGTAGTCCAATTTATTCACTTTTATGCTGTGTACGCCCGAAAATCCGCTTTTCGCCGTGGCTTTGAAATTTATCGTGTTGAAGGGGTCGCCGCTTGTATAGTTTCTTATACCCGATATCGAAAAGGGGTCGTGTATCACCCTGCGCAACGAAATGCTGTCCCCCTGTATAACATTTACCGGGTAGGATATCCGGCTGAGTTCAAGCGTTTTCGGGTACACATACAGTTCCGCGTCGAAATCAAAATAGGCGGTTTTTTCCGCTCCGATGCTTTTTGTGACGATACAGGCGGTATTCAATTTATAATAGCCCCTGTGCGTGCATTTTATTTTGTGGCGCCGCGTCACCTGCATAAAAGGCATGAGATGAAAACGGCTTATTATCAGCTGCATCGCGCCGTCCTCGCCCAAAAGGGGAGAAGGGGAACCGAGTAATTTCAAGTGGCCGTATATGTACGATTCGACGTCTGCGAAAAATATCGGAAGCGGGCTGTTGTTATATATCGTCTCTATGATAAAAAGTTCCTCTCCCTCAAATACGCCGTACTCCGAAAATTCCCGCCGGTATTTCAGCCGTTTTATCAGTTTTATTTTTATATTGTAATACAGGGTATACACCACGAAAAAGACAAACAAAACGATCAGAAGCGGCGAGATGAAGACCAGAAACTCAAACATCAAAGAAAAAAATTCAACCAAAATCAAAACGCCCCTTTACAGCCTGTAATTGTCGAAATCTTCCGTCGGAACCGGCATGTTTTCGATTATGTTTCTTATTATCCCGATATCCGCGTTTTTTTTCATATTGGCCGAGGTTTTCAGTATCAGCCGATGCGCCAGGACGGGAACCGCCGCCGCTTTTATATCATCCGGGGTCACGTATTTCCGGTTGTGAGCCGCGGCTATGCCCTTTGCCGCTTTGAGCAGCGATATGCCGCCCCTCGGGCTCACCCCGAGCACGACGTCGGGATTTTGGCGGGTCATTTCGATCAATGAGGTGATATAACCGTACAGATCCCCGTGTACATATATATCGTTTACTTCTTTTTGAGCCTTTGATATATCTTCTTTTGAAATCACGGGTTTGAGGTTTTTAATCGGGTTGGTTTTGTCAAATCTTTCGAGAATGCCGATGTTTTCATCGCGCGACGGATAACCCATTCCCGCCTTTATCAAAAATCTGTCCAACTGGGCTTCGGGAAGCGGGAACACCCCCATATTTTCGATGGGGTTCTGCGTCGCTATGACCATAAACGGAGAGGGCAGTATATGGGTTTCCCCTTCTATGGTAACTTGTTTTTCTTCCATGCATTCGAGTAATCCCGATTGCGTTTTGGGCGTGGCCCTGTTTATTTCGTCGGCCAAAACGACATTTGAAAACACCGAACCGGGTATAAACTCGAACTCCGATTTCTTCATGTTGAAATATTTTATGCCGGTTATATCCGAAGGCAGCAAATCCGGGGTGAATTGTATGCGCCTGAATGCGCAGTCCAGCGATATGGCGAAAGATTTCGCGAGCATGGTTTTGCCCGAACCGGGCACATCTTCTATCAGCACATGGCCGCCGCCGAGCAGCGCGACTGTCAAAAGCTCCGTCACGCCGTCTTTGCCCACGATGACTTTGCCTATATTTTCCTTTACCGCGTTTATCAGTTCAAAAGCGTTCATATCCGCATAATACCCTTTCTACTCCACGACCTCGGGGACGGTGGATTTGTCATAATCGTAATAATGGTCCCGCCCGGTTATGAGCTGCGTGTAGCTTTGCGCCTGGCTTTCGGTGAACATAAACCTTTCATCGTATCCCACCGCGCCGCTCGGCGTGGGGCAGACGTCGAAATGGTACCAGCCGGACCCCGTATTCACAAGGTTCCAGTAGTGCGCGCTCGAAGCTTCCGGTATCCTCTGAACAATTCTGTTGTCTATTCCCGCCCTGGTGAGAAGCACGTGCGAAGCCGCCATATATGTGTAGCAGTCCCCCGACCCCTTTGTAAAACAGTCGTAAGACCTCTGCGCTATTTCTCTTTTTGTATTGGTCGCGGAGTATTTCATCTTGCCGTCAACCCAGGCGTATATGGCCCTCGCTTTGTCCGTGGCGCTCATGCCCGCTTTGATTATCTGGCCCAGCAGCTCGTCGGCCATGCCGTTCACCAGAGCCATATTTATCTCAAACACGGTCACATAGCCCGTCACTTCGGCCCTGTTCCCGCTCTCGTCCGTGGCCGAATATATCACGGCATATACTCCGGCCCGGTTCAGGTTTACCTGGCTGCTGTCCACGACGAGCTGTACATTTTGGTCGTAATCGTCTGTCACGGTAACCCCTGCCCTGTATGAGAGCGTGCCGCCCTCGGCGACGCGCCTGTCGAGTTCCCCAGATATGACGGGAGGCGCGGTGTCCCAGACCACGGTTAAAATCGCCGCGAATTCGGCTTTATTGTTATATGCGTCCTCTATGATTATATACGCGGCCGCATTTCCCTCGACGGAAAAATCCGGCTGGGTTTTGTATTTTATCGTCACGGGCGAGACGTCTTTTATATTATACACAAAAGAGGTTGCCTGTACCGGTTTGTTTATATATGTCCATATATTTCTCACATCGGCGGTGGGCGGAATTGTATCCTGTATTTTGACGACGGCCGGAAATTCGTGTTTCCCCGCTTTGAGCTTTACGGGGTAGCTGCCCGGAAGCGAAAAATTTATCGAACCCGCCCCTTCAAGCAAAAGGCCGCTCTCCTCGATGTAGTTTTTGACAAAATCCCTTTCCGAAACGGCGTTTCTTGTGCCCGCCTCGATTGTAAGTTCCTCCGCGGCGTCAAACACGTAATACCTCGAAGTCACGGCGGCGCTGTTTTGTCCTTCGTCGGTGAGCCGAACGGTTATGTTCTGCCATCCGGGGGCATACGACAAATTTTCGTCTTTAAAAACGCAGGAAACTTTGGTGGCGTCCTCTATTTCAGTCACAAAGTCTTCCGGATTTAATGCGCTGCCAAAAAATATATACTGATATTCCGGAGAGGGTTTGCCCGATGGGGGGATGGTGTCCCGCGATGCGACGGTTGAAAACGTCGAATAACCGCCCAGCGTGAGTTTTATCCGGTAACTGCCTATAGAGGGAAAATATATGTCCTCATCGGCAGAAAAAGGCAGTTCGCCGGCCTCGATTTCTATTTTTCCGTCCAAACCGGCGACGGAGCTCACATGGTTATCCATAAACTCCGAAAACGTCAAACCGTTCATCGGGACCCCGACTTCAAATACAAATTCGTCAAAAAGGGATTTGTCGAATATATACAGCCTCGACTCGATTTCCGTTTTGTTGCCGCCCTCATCGGTGAGAACCGCCGACACATTCTGCCAGCCGTATTTGTTATAATCCGGCAAAGCCCCGAATGCGCAGCTCACAGAAGTTTCATCCTCGATTTCGGCGGCCAAATCCTCCGGGCTTATTTCATTGCCGTGAAATATATATAAATCGACGGGTTTGGCTTTTGGGGGAGTGGTGTCCTTTATCGTCAAAACCGAAGTGTATTTTTTGTTTTGGATTTCGATTTCGACTGTCACGGAACCGATTTTTTTGGTGTCGATATTTGCCATATCCGTCATATATCTGCCCGCGGTTTGGGGGTTGATATAGAAGTCGGCGATATCGGGGACCAAAGAACCCGCTTCGATTGTTACGTTTTGCACAAGCTGCGCATTTTGGCACGAAGACAGACAAACGAAAAAAAAGGCGGCAAAGATCGCATATATTATATTTTTAACTTTTTTCATAGCTCGCCCTCGATTATATCCCAGACTTTATCGGGTGAAAACTGCGCCGCCCGTTTTTTGTTCGGGTCGTTTTCCTCAAACCTGCATACGCGCCGCATATCGCAAAACGCGCAGCTGTCGAATCTGCCCTTAAACGGCTGTACATGCGCGTTGCCGTCGTAGAGCTGCGCAGCTATGCCCGCGAGCGATTTTGTGATATATGTTTCAAGTCTGCCGATCTGCTCAAGCGAAGCCAAAACGCCCGAAGCGGTGCTTTTTTTGAACATCAGGCTCGCTTCCGGTTTTAATTTCACGGGGATATACCTGCCGGCGAGATTATGCTCCATGGCTTCGAGTATTTTTTCATCCCTCAAAAACAGCCCGCTGCGCGTGAATGTTTTGTTTTTTTGCTCATATGTCTCCTCATTTGACATGTCAGCCGATCTCACGTACTGCGGAATGCGCGAGGGCATATACAAAACCCCTGCGGGAATGTTGTCATTTTCCGCGTTCCCGGCCGGATTGTACCGCCCCTGCCCGTTGTGCCATACCGAAAACAGGTATACAAACATCTGCAAGTTGATCCCCGCCAAAATGTCGGACAGATTGAATTTTTTGGCGCCGGTTTTGTAATCCACGATTCTTATGTACACATTTTTGCCGCTTTTGTATATGTCCACCCTGTCGATGATGCCGGTGACTTTCAGCGAGCCCTTATTTGGTATGTTTATCTGTATCGGTTCCACCGAATTTTCGGATTTTCTGTCGCTTATCTCGAGCTCAAAATCCGCAGGCACAAAATCGCACGTCATAAATTCGTCGCGCAGGTTTTGTATTATCTCGAATACCGTTTTGTTCAGCCTTTTTAAAAGGTATATGAACCTGTCCGTTTTAAATTCATAATCTTTGATTATGGTGCTCAGATAATCGTCGATGATCCCCTCGGCTTCGTCTTTGATATATTTGTCGCTTATATCCTGAAACCCGATATTTTCATCGCGTATTTTGCGCATGAAAATCTCCAGAATCTTATGTATGAACCTGCCTATGTCGTTCATTTGCATTTTGGGGTTGCTTTCGGGCCTCAGCTCCAGCACATACCTGCAAAAATACGAAAACGGGCAATTGACGTAGGTATCCAATTTCGTCGAAGACATATGGAGGTCGTAAAACAATTTTTCCGCGAGTTTTTTGTCAATTTGCAGTTCAAAATCCTTGAAACCGGGATTTTGGGAGTACGGCTCATAGCCGTCGCGCGAAAAATAGTTTGTCAGGGCCGCGTTTAATGTTTTGTTTTGCGTTACGCCCATTTCGATGTATCCGTTTTCCCTGCCCTCCAACCAAAAAAACAAATCCCCGAAATTATCTTCCTGACGGTATGTCTCAAGGTTCGGATATATTCCCCTCACTTTTTCAAGCGCCATGGACGGCCCCATCGCCTCCCCGTTTATATCCGCTTTTCTGTACGTCAAAACGACACATTCGGAGGCCTGCGTGAGCGCGTTGTAAAAATAATAGAGCTGGTCGTATGATTTCTGCATGCTGTCGGGCGAAAAATCGATCCCGTACCCGCGGAGTTCCTGCTTTTCCCGGTCGGCGAACAAGCCGTCGTCCGAGGGGGTTTCGGGGAAAATATCGGAATTCAAGCCTAAGATAATCGCGCATTTTTTATCCCCGCCGCGAAGGCTGCCCGCGTTTATGGCGGTCACTTCATCGACCGAAGTCGGAATTTTGCTTATGTCTATATCGTTTAAAATAAATCTGAAGAGTTCCGAATATTTTCTTAAATCGGTTTTTTCATCGCCGCAGACGAGCGCGATCTTCTGCAGAAGCTCCATCAAAATATTCCAGATCTGCACGGTTTCGGCGGCTTCCGTCAATTCGCCGTTTTGTTTCTGCTCGCTCTGGAGCTTGTAAAGCCTGTCGTAGGTGTTGATTTCCCCCAAAAAATCCACCACTGCGGCGGTTATGTTTTTGACGGTATTTTCGCCGGACTCGCTGTATTTTTTCAGGTTTTTCATAAAATTCGCGACCGGGGCGATAAATCTTTTTTTGGTTTGGTTCAGATGGCCCAGGGCCTCTTTTATATCCTCGTCGTTTTCATCGTATTCGATATAGCCGTCGGGGTGCATATTCCAGTCTTTACCCGTATAGCGTTTCAGCCCGTTTATCTGCCAGGCAGTTATATATATGTCCAATTCGTCGATTTCGCTGTCGTCGAGCCCGCACAGCCCGTTTTTCAAATAGCTGTGGATATTGTGCAGCCTGAAATCATATACGATCATATCGAAAAGCGCCAGCAGCATCGACATGAGCGGTTTTGTGCTCAGCTGCGTTCTGACCGATATAAAAAGCGGGATGGAATATTTTTCAAATACGGAATCCAAAATCCCCTTATATGAGCCGATATCGGCCGCCACGATCTGTATATCCGAATATCTGTATCCTTTTTCCCTCGTGAGATACAGCGTTTTTTTCGCGGCGGCTTCCGCTTCGTCGAATATTTTGCCGCACTCGTAAATTTCGAGCGCGTTTTGGAATGCTTGCGCGGGAATTTCGAAATTCTTGTTGTTTTCCCATATGTTTTTTTCAAGCCAGGCGAGTATATGGTTTTTATATCTTTTCGATTCGAAAAGCGAAATGTCGACGGGCTCGATATTTTTATTTTCGCACAGCCCCGCTATCGCCCGGGCGGATTTTATAACCCTGCCGAAAATACTTCCCTCGTCGAAATCGGCCGTTCTGCCCGTTTCGGGCGGCGGGCATTTGAATGTGAAATACACATTTTCCGCCTGGTCCACAATGCGAAAAAGCGCCGCCATCTGGCCGTTGGAGAAAGAATCGAAAGAATCTATGAATACGTCGGTATTTTCAAAAAACCGGCGTTTTTTTTGATTTTTATCGCTATAATCCACATATTCCGTGTCGAGCAGCGAGCACAAATAAATCATCTCGTTTGAAAGATCGCGCAAATTGCCGTCTTCTTCCAAATTTTTTTCATAACCCGAATAGATAAGCCCTATTTCCCTAATTTTTTTTGACAACTCCGCATCCGCCACATTATGCTCCGCGCTTTCCAGCGTCTCGGGCGAAACCAACCCCAATTTCATCTCATCGATCAGTCCGACCAATTTTTCCACGAATGTCATATCGTTTGAAACTTTGGAATAGATGTCCAAACAGGGCGCGAGCTGGCGCAGCGTTTTGTTCATCACCAATTTTTTTAAAGTGGAATCGGCCCAGTCATAAATCACCCCGCCGGTTTTGCGCGATACCCTGTTTGCCATCCGCTCAAAACTCAGCGCCTCCACGCGCAAATTCGCGGCATTGCCGAAGCGCTCCATGATTTTGCGCTCTGCGGACAAAGTGTACTGCTCCGGCACGACAAAAAACATATCAAACCGCCGCTCAGGATTTTCTTCGATTTTACTTTGTATCACATCAAACAAATATTCGCTTTTTCCGCAGCCGCTCCTGCCGAAAATCCTGCAGACCATAAAATTACATCTCCCGCCTGCCCTCAAGCGCCCTAAACAGCGTCATCGAATCGGCATATTCGAGCTCTCCGCCCACAGGTATCCCGTAGGCGAGCCGGGATGTGATCACCCCCAGCGGTTTGACCAATTTTGAAATATACGAGGCGGTGACTTCGCCTTCGACGTTTGAATTCGTGGCCAGAATTATCTCGTGTACTTTCATTTCCGGGGTTTCTTCGGCTGTCACGCGCGCGATCAGTTCCTTTACGCGTATGTCCTCGGCGTTTATCCCGTCCATCGGCGAAATCACGCCGTGCAGCACGTGATATACTCCGTTATACTCCTTGACCCTCTCGAAAGTGAGTATGTCCTTCGCGCTCTCGACCACGCAGACAAGCCCGTGATCCCTGCTTGTATCGGCGCAAATCGGGCAGATTTCCTCGTCTGATATATTTTGGCAGATTCTGCAAACCGTGATTTTGGATTTGGCCGCCAGTACGCATTCGGCGAAATCGTTTGCGTATTCCTCGCCGGAATTCAATATATGAAAAGCCATCCTCACGGCGCTTTTGTTTCCGACCCCGGGCAGCGACCTGAATTTGTTTATCAACGCTTCAAGCGTCGGTGAATATCCGCTCATAATCAAAACATCCCCATAGCGCCGGGAAGGCCGAGCTTACCGGTTACTTTTTCCATTTCATTGTTGTTTGTGTCCTCGACTTTTCTTATGGCCTCGTTGATGCCCGCAATCAGCACGTCGGCGAGTGTCTCTATGTCGTCGGGATCCACAATCTCCGGCGCTATGTCGATGGACAGCACTTCTTTTTTGCCGTTTATCTTTATTGTCGCCGCTCCGCCCCCCGCGGAAACTTCATATTCGCGGGCGTCCAAATCTTCCTGGAGTTCCGCCATGTCTTCCTGCATTTTCTGCGCCTGTTTGAGCATACCCTGCATATTCTGCGGGCCGCCTTTCATGCCTTCCGGCAATCTGACCTTCATAGTTTGTTTACCTTCCATTACTGAATTTAAATTAATTTTTACCGCAAGTGGCTTATTATATCGTCTATTCCGCTTGTATCGGAGTGTTTTTCTTCTGTTTTTTCCAATTTTACGTCGATTGAATATTTTTCGCCCAAAAATTTGCCCAAGTTATTTTGTATGACAAAAAGGCTCTTTTCCTCGCTTAAAATATTGAGTTTCAATTCGCTGTCGGTATATATCGCGGCTTTTTTCGCGAGTTTGTCGACTATGCATTTGCCGTTTTTGAGATTCGCCGCTATCATCTTGTTTTCCTTGCCGATTTCTTCGGTCAAATCGGCGTATTTGTCAAAATAGAGAGATGTGTTTTTTTCCGCCTCCTGAAGCGCCGGGAGAGCGTGGCCGCTTCCCGCAAAACACATCTCAATCAGCATCAGCTCGACTGCGACCCTTTTGTTGGATGTATATCTGCCGAGATTTACTATGACTTCGCCGACGGCCGTGTTGTATTTTATCAATTTTTCGCTGTCAAAGCCTTTCGATATTTCGATTATCCTTTCCGCTTCGCTTTTTTCCAAATCTATGTGCCCCAGGGGATCCCCCACCAATTTCGCCACCTGGATATTTCTAAACATCTCCAAAAGGGAAACGCAAAAATTGCCGCAGTCCATCGAATTGTCGTACATCTCCCAAAAAACGCGCAAAGCGGCCCCCGCGTCGCCGTCTTTGATATGCGCGCACAAATCGACCATTTTTTCGGTGCCGAAATAGCCGGTCACTTTTGATACATATTCAAAACTGATAGTTTCGTTTTCGCTGTCGCCGACGCAAACTTCGAGGATACTCAAAGCGTCGCGCAAAGCCCCGCCCGACAATCTCGCAATCAAATTCACGGCCTTTTCTTCAATTCTTATATTTTCCCCCCCGCAAACATGATTCAGCCTTTTGGCGATTATCTCCGGGGGTATCCTTTTGAAGTCGTGCCGCTGGCACCGAGACAATATCGTCGGGGGAAGTTTATTTATTTCGGTGGTGGCAAGTATAAAAATTATATGGGGAGGAGGCTCCTCGAGAATTTTCAAAAAGGCGTTGAAAGCCTGTTGGGTCATCATGTGGACTTCGTCGATTATATAGACTTTTTTCACCGATGAATCGGGGGTGTAGGCCGCTTCTTCGCGCATATCGCGGACGTTGTCGACCCCGTTGTTTGAAGCGGCGTCCATTTCTATGACGTCGATGATCCTGCCGCTTTCGATTCCGAGGCATGACCGGCATTCGTTGCACGGATTGCCTCCGGCGGGATTTTCGCAGTTTACCGCCTTTGCCAGAATTTTGGCGCAGGTGGTTTTTCCCGTGCCTTTGGAACCGCAAAACAAATACGCGTGAGAAACCTTCCCGGCCGCTACTTGATTTTGCAGCACTTTTGTGATATGTTCCTGGCCGTAAACATCGGTAAAAGCTTTCGGCCGCCATTTTCTGTACAGAGATTTGTATTCCGGCATTTTGATTTTCCTCACTATTTGATCCAAAACAAAAAACGGGTGGAAAAATAAAACCGTACACCGCAGCTCGAACGTATGATTACACGCGGACGCCGCACCCCTCACTCTAAACAGGCGACCTCGCGGCACATCGAAGAAATCCGCTTAATGCTGCTCGGTTCCCCGCCTGACATGGTTCACAGCTCACGATTGCGCAAGACCTATTCTTCATCGTGAAAAAATGACGGCCCAGTTTCCATACAATCACAGCCCTTACTGACGGAATTAGCCCCTGCTGAGCGGGTTGCAGGTTACAGGGCACCGCTGGCTCCCCGGTTAGTACGGCTTTATTTTCACACCCGTTGTTCTGATTGCCTTTTAATTTATTGATGGCTCTCTACATAATCAACTATATCCTGCACCGTTTTCAAAGCCGGTATATCCTCGTCGGGAACGGTGACCTCAAATGATTCCTCTATCGACATGAGAAGCTCGACCACATCCAACGAATCCGCTCCCAAATCCTCCATCACGTTTGTTTTCGGAAGTATTTTTTCCGGGTCCGCCTTGAGCTGCTTTGATATGATTTCGACTATTTGTTCAAACATTTATTCAATCCTCCGATTTTTTATCGTTCCATATAATTTTACCACAATTTTAATGCGCAAATCATTTGGAAAATGTAAATATATTTTAAATAATATTCCCGAATTAGCCTAAAATTTCGCCGGCGGGGTTTTTTTCCAAATTGCAAAACGTTTCTAAAGTGAATATAATATTTTATTTATGTAATCCGGAATTGCAATTTCCGCTTCCAAACGCCTGTCAGAGAGCTTATAGCAGCATATGTTGCCTCTTCGATATATTGAAACGCCCGAACGAAGTATTCCGATATATATATCTTTGTCGGGGCAATCAGCGCAATTCAAGCATGGTAACACCGCAACCATCACGTTGCTTTTATGCAAAATAATTTCAAATGCATCGGGAACTTTTTCCGGCAAGCCGTGCATCGGGACATCAAGAATAACGGAGATACAGTTTCTGTTTTTTAAAAACACATCCGAAGCGGCATTCGAAAAAATGGGGATACCGCGGAAATTTTTTTCAAGCGTTTCGGGTGGAGATGCGTACCGCAAAAGAGCTTTTCCGCCGGACACCAAAACTTTGCGCTCCGGTTGATTACGGTAAAATTTGCGAATAGCCGGGTCTGTTTGCTGCTTTGTCAGCAGCCGTCCGATAATCGGGGTGTGGCCGCTTTCCTCAACCAAACGGAATGCGCCCATATCGTTTACCACTATTTCTGTTTTATCTTTTAGTTTCATCAGAAGTTTTTTAAAATTTTTTTCTCTTTCAGGCATCAGGAACGGTATAACAAACCCAACGGAAATATTTCTTTTCCGTAAATATTCAATATCTTCATACAATGAGCCGGATTCCATAAAAATGCCGCACCCTTCACTGCCGAAAAACACATTTTTTATATCTGTATCAGCTGCTTTTGCGACTTTGTCTATCCAAACATACTTTTTATACCCTTCCGTATTCATATCAATACCCCTTCATGTTTTCATGTTTGGTGATTTATAGTAACAATTTTCCGAGGTACAATCTTCTCCAAAGAAATCACGGTATAAATTTTTTTTGTTCCGGTTATCTCCGCCGATGGCGGAAGTCAAAAACTGCACTCCCGCAAGCCTTGTTTCTAAAGATCGTCCCCTGCCGCCCATTTTAAATACATTTACTCCCGCATTTGACATATCCGCAAGACTGCAGGCTGCGCATGCCGGCGTTTTCGAAGGATGCCCGAACAATTCAAAACAGGCCGGTAACATATAATCCGTATCGTGAGAGTATATTATTTTTATGCAGTCATCTTTTTCACTTTTTTCTTCGCAGGTATTGTCGGATATATAACCCACGCTGTGGATAAACCGACAAAATCCATCAATAAACCTGCATTTGTCAAGCCAGACAATCGCTTCCCATTGAATGCCCGAAAATGAATCTTTCAACGCCTTCATTTGGGCAACGGACAAAAATCTCGGAAAGACTATACGGGTTACTCCAAGTTCCTGATAAAAACAAACGGCTGATACGCTGCCTGCAGCTGCAATCAACGATAAGCCTCGAACAAGTTTGCTGTTTCGTTTTTTCAATTCAACCAACAAACCCAAATCGCACACCATAACCCCCGTTCCGCCAATCTCTTCGAAAAACTCCTCCATTTCAAGAATGTACGGCAATTGCTCTTCCGTATAATATCCGTTCAGCGTTAAAAAAAACGGCGCTGACAAATTTTTAACTTCCGCGGCGATTTTTTCCAATTCCGCCTTCGTCGCAATATTTGCCCTGCCCTGCCTCCGCGAAACGCTGTCGTGATTTCCAAACATATTTTCCCAAGCGGAAGTTTGAAGACCGCAATAAAACTCTGACGCGCCGGCATTATGTAAGATCCACGCTTCGCCTGCCGCAGTCAAAGGTACAGCCAAATTCATACAATCGCTCCTTTACTTTCTCCGCCGTAAGTTTGATTTTTTCATCCGTGACGCTGTTGGTATCCATAAGAACCGCAAATGTCAAAGAATCGAGCCGGGATAATTCTTTTTCAATATTTGAGGTTCTTTCGGCCGCCGTTTCCGAATCTTCCAGATATAAAATGGAATACTGCCTTGGAACATCTATCGCGCCTATAAGCCATATATCATACAGCGGCGCAACTTTTGAAGTCACAGCGTTATAATATTCTTCGATTTCTTTCTTTAAATTGATATTTTGTTCTTCTCTCACTAATCCGCAACCCGGAAACAATTGCAATTTCGCCATCACGATTTTTGTCGTAAAAAATCCATTTTCCCATAACCGAAGCGCTTCGGTTTTGACACTTTCAATAGTAGAAAGCGGATGCCATAAAATATAGCCTATGTGAACGGCAATTCCGGCGCGGCGAATAATTTTAAATGATTCAAGTGTCTTTTCCGGATTTAATTTTTTATTGAAATACGACAGCGTTTCTTCGTCAAAACTTTCCAATCCTATAAATACTCTGCTCAAACCACCGTTTTTTAAGCGTTTCATGATGCAGCACAAATCCGGACTGTTATATTTGCATATTTCGGCGGCTCTCAATTGCAAAGAAAAAGCGCACCGGAGATTTCTTTTTTCGAGTTCGGCTATAAGTTGTTCCACCCGATTCAACGGTCCGAAATCGTCGTCGACAAAGTTAAACGCATGAAGCGCGTATTTTGAGCACAAATCCGCCATTTCGTCCGCCAAATCACCAATTTCGCGGCCCTCCCACTTACTGAGGTTTTCCGGAAGGAAAGGAGTCGCGCAAAATCTGCATTTACCCCGGCATCCCCGCGAAGTGCGCATATTGATAGGTGCTCCGATATTCAAATATTTTTCCAAGTCCGGACGATACATCCACGGCCATTCATTCGGAGTCAGATATGCGGTTCCGGATTTTACGGCAGGCTTTTTCATTAATTCAAAACAGATATTCAACAAGGTAAGTTCGCCTTCACCGACAACCAGTCTGCTATATGAAGGGAACAACGCTTTGGCTCTTTCAAAATTCAGCGTAACAAACAGACCGCCGACGACAAAAACGGCGTTCGGCAATAAAGTTTTAATTTTAAGCATCATTTTCAGCGCGTCACCTGCGTTGTCCTCCATCATTACGGAGAAGCCGATGAGCGCAGGCCCATAACCGGCAATCGCGTCTACCGTTGCGCCGAAAGAATCTATCTCGCGGTCAAATAGCCTACATTCAATTTCATGCTGCCGGAGATAAGCGGCTAATGCTTCAATACCAAGCGGTTCGGCAGGCTCTTTGTATTCTGACTGTGAAAACGTTCTTACAAGAGATACGCGAAACATAAAAACCCCTTTCACTTTAACCGTATTTTTTGCAGTCCTTCAAGATACGCCAACAATTCGGAATAATCCGTATCTTCAGGCGATTTGTCTTTCATCGCACGAAGAATATTTCCAAATTCTTCCATTCTTGCATATATTTCGTCTTCCCCAATTTCCGCTTCCATATACGCATAAACATAATTATATAAAAACGCATCGTCAATTTCATTGAACGAATCTCCCGCGCTCCCCGGATTATAGGCCGGACTCTTAGGCAACCCGGCATCTTCCAGAATACCGGAAGTGCTTTTGCCGTCATACCCCAAAGCGTATAGCGGGATAAGTATATTGACCCAGTTTCCTTTATATTCGGGATGAATCAATCCAAGCAGTATAAATTCGGTCAATGATGATCTATATTCTTCAAGTTGGACAAGCGTCAATGCATAATTATTTCTCGCCCCCAAATGAACAGGGCAATCGGAAAGAATTTTTTCGTATTTTGTTTTTGCGTCGGAAAACATTCTTGATTTGTATAAATCATTTGCTTCTCTGAAAGCGTCGGCGAATACAGCCGTATCAATCTCCTCAGTCAATGCCGACATGAATCGGTCAATATTTGTATATTTCGATTTTGCCTCGAGGATAACATCGCTCAACAAATTTGAGTTTTCAGGTTTGTTGGGATAAAAAACAGAATCGGGAATTGCCGTTTCCTGCGGCTCGTTTTCTGTTGTTGCCTCCGGATTTGGCAAAATTTCGTCGGCCTCATCTTTTTTCAGGCATGAGTTACATGTTCGGAAACTTATCATTACAATCGAAGAAAATACGATAAATATTATAAACCAACAACCGCATCCCTTTTTTCTGTTGGCATTTGAATTCATTGTTGGAATCTTCCTTTCAACTTATTTGGATCTCATTTGAATCTCATTGTTTTAATGCACGGGGACGCACGAACAATAGCTTCTTGATTGGGACTGGCATGTACACTGGCTGTTGCACGTGCATACCGTATCGCAGCTGCAATGTCCGTCGCATGTGCATACCGTATCGCAACTGCAATGAGAGTCGCATGAACACATCAGATTGCACCCGCAATGCCCGACGCATGAACATACCGATTCACAAGTGCAAACACTCTCGCATGTGCATACTGTATTGCATGTGCAAATATTGACGGAGTTGCAAGAACAATAACCGGTACCCGTTTTTTCACTTTCAAATTGACCGATCGAAACTTTTTTATCGTCTTCGATGAAAATACTTTTCATCCCCGGCTTGAATATCCTGTTGCCATCTACAATAATACTGATCTCCGGCTGCGGGATTTTTGAGTTATCCCCGATGTCTGAGCCCGATTCGTCAGCCTCGATTTCGGTTTGCGCCAAAGCTTGAATATCAATCTGCGCTCTGTCGTTATACGGAATTTCCATATCCATTACACCTCTTCGTTAAATAAAAATCGGTTCTGCCGCTAAAACATCATCTCCAATTTTTTGCAACAATTGGCGATATGTCAAAGCCCTGTTTATGACGCATCTTTCGCTTCCGGCGTGTTCCGCTACGGGTTTGTCTCCCAACAGCTTTGCCGCACAATCGCCGCAGCAATGCCATTTGCAGAAGCAATCGTTACAAAATAAAATGTTTTTGACCTGTAATTCCTTCAAATCAGACATGACTTCATTGTAAAAAATAAATTTACCTGATTCTTCGTCGAAGCGCCCGTAAATATATTTTTTTGCGCGTATGTCTTGATAGGTACAGATTTCGTAACATGATGTTACGTTGCCTTCAGCGGTGACGGTAAATCCGTTGCTGCAAACGCTGCAAAAGCATTGACATAGGGTATTGGCCCTTTCTCCCGAATAAACCACACGGGTTTTGGTTCCGGAAAGTTCTTCTTGCGCTTTTACGTATTCGCGCACAAATGTTTTTGGCTCTGGCGTAGCCTGGTGCGTTTCAAGAGCGCGTCCGACTTCAAACATGGGTTCCAAATGAAGCATATTACAGTTGGGATAATTATCTTTTACGAACGCCGCCATTTCGCGTAGTCTTATAACACTGTCGCTTGTGATTGTCGCGCGGATGCCGTATTGGATACCCGCTTTATCAAGACGCCTGAGAGTATGGTCAACATAATCAAAAGACCCGCTCCCATCTGCCATCGGACGCTGACGATTTTGTATATCCGGCAAAATATCGGAAGAAACATTGACATCCGAAATCCAAGCCGTCATATAATCCAGTCGATCTTCGGACATTACGCCGTTGGTAGCGGTGCTGATCACGTATTTCAGATTATTATTTTCGGCAATACTTTCGATATAATCACAACATTCCCGGACAACTTCAAATGCAGCGAAAGGTTCTCCGTTTCCATGGAACCCCACATTTAATTTATCATATTTCTTCTTTTTAACATTTTCCGCAATAAAATCAACCGCCGCGCGTGCGGCGATTGCCGAAAGTTTATGGCCTCCGTCCTCGGCGGAAGCGTAACAATAACGGCATCGAAGATTACATTTATCCGTGGAAAAAAGCGTCACTCGGGTAGGGGAAAATTCTTCATCTACTTCCGGATATTTAAAATCCTCGGAGAAAACACCCCGTTTTTCCAACACTTCTACGATATTCCGCTGCGTTTCGCGCAATGGCAAATTATTCAATCTTCTGGCGACGGCATCTTTTGCGTCGCCGTTCACCACAGCCAAAAAATTTTTAAGCGGTGCGTATAAAATATAGTCGTCCGCATAAGGAAGAAAAAATATTTCCGGCTTCATACATATTCCTCTACAAAATTTTTATTTTCATACAATTTTATTTCAATTCTGTTTTTCAAATAACCCGCCTGCCCCAAGGTAACGAAAAACATGCCAACATCGGATGCGTTTTTATGTAAATCAAGTTTATTTATCATTTCATTGATAGTTATTACGCCGTCAGCCATAATCAATAGCCTTCTCCCCAATTCATTTACGGTAAACACCTTTATTCCGTTATAAAATACCTGCGCGCCCGTTATATAAATTTCATTTGTTTCGTTGTCGTAAGATATCGACGGTTTTATATACAGTCCGTCCCGCAGTATAGGGGCGGCAGAAATATTTTCTTTTAGTTGTTTTACTTGCTCATCAGCACAAACCAAGAAGTTCGCAAATGCGTCTTCCTGAACAAACAAATATTTTTCATTGCGATTCTTTTCGCATTTTCTACATCTGCAATCATTTCGTTTATGATTAATAAAACAAGCCATCAATACATACCATCGTCTTTTTGTTGGATTTTAAATAATATTCCCGAATTATCCTAAAATTTCGCTGTAAACCCCTATTTCCCTGAATTTTTTGTATCTCTGGGCGTATATTTCATCGGGACTCATTTTCATAAGGGGCCCAAGCTGCGCTTCCACCGAAACTTTTATCGCCGCCGCGGCGAGAACATAGTCTTTGTGAGCGCCCTCTTGCGGCTCGGGGACGACAGCATCCACCACACCCATCGCAAATAGATCATCCGAAGTCATTTTTTGGCATATTATCGCCTCTTTTTCGCGTTTGGGATCCTTCCAGAGCAAACTGGCGAACCCTTTGGCCGATATGACCGAATATGTCGCGTTTTCGAGCATCAGAACCTTGTTTGCCTGCGCTATCCCGAGCGCCCCGCCGCTCGACCCTTCCCCGGTTATGACCGCGACCACAGGAACCAAAAGCCGCGACATCTCCATGAGATTGCGCGCTATCGCCTCCCCCTGCCCTCTTTCCTCCGCCGCGACGCCGCAGTCCGCGCCCGGGGTGTCGACAAGGGTTATAATTGGGCGGTGGAACTTTTCGGCCAATTTCATCTGGCGCAGCGCTTTCCTATAACCTTCGGGATGGGGCATGCCGTAATTGGAATCGATATTCTCTTTTGTGTTTTTGCCTTTCACGTGGCCGATGACGGTGACGGGCAAACCGTTAAAGCGCGCTACACCCGTTATTATCGCCTTGTCGTCCGAATATCCCCTGTCCCCGTGGAACTCTATAAAATCCTCGAAAATATTAGGGATATAGTCGTTGATCGTGGGGCGGTTTTTATGTTTTGATATTTCATAGCGTTTTATCGCCGATTCCTCTTTTAAAGTAAAATTCACGAGCTGTATCTCATTTCCCATATTGCTCACCTCCTCGTATAATATAATAGCGAGGATTTTTTGTGCGCTAAAAGGAGACCTCGCAAAGCTCCAAAAAACAGTATGAAATTTGGGGGAATGGAGTGGAGCGGAGCGGAACGGAAATCCCCCAA
>Ga0123356_10001321_pt1 | contig 27424 bp, 24 predicted proteins | sample TergutEmb28metaG_2_FD_92546 | JGI IMG/M metagenome (GOLD analysis project Ga0123356, IMG submission 92546) | Embiratermes neotenicus P3 segment gut microbial communities from Petit-Saut dam, French Guiana - Emb289 P3 | ecosystem: Host-associated > Arthropoda: Insects > Digestive system > Gut ...
GCGAGGTAGGCAGAGCCGAAACCACCGTCGAAGCTGGCCACGTCAGCGTCGGTCTGCTTGAAGCGCGCGTGCTCACGGCTGGCGAGGGTGAGGTCGCAGACGACGTGCAGGCTGTGACCGCCACCGGCCGCCCAGCCGGGCACTACGCAGATGACGACCTTGGGCATGAACCGGATGAGGCGCTGTACCTCCAGGATGTGCAGCCGCCCGCTGCGCGCCGGGTCGATGCTCTCGCCGGTCTCCCCTTCGGCGTACTTGTAGCCGTCCCGGCCGCGGATCCGCTGGTCCCCGCCCGAGCAGAAGGCCCATCCGCCGTCCTTAGGCGAGGGGCCGTTACCCGTCAGCAGCACGCAGCCCACGTCGGAGGACATCCGCGCGTGGTCGAGGGCGGTGTAGAGCTCGTCCACCGTATGCGGGCGGAAGGCATTACGGACCTCGGGCCGGTTGAACGCGACGCGGACGGTGCCAGAGTCCACTGCGCGGTGGTAGGTGATGTCCGTGAAGGAGGAAAACCCGTCAACCGCGCGCCACCGTGCCGGGTCGAAGATTTCAGAAATCATGGCCCCCATTTTCACAGACCGGTCGGCCGGGGCGTATCGCCCTGGCATAGGGACCTGCGATCCGGACCATCAAAGACATGCCCGGGGGCAGCCGCGGGGTTACCTCGGTGCCGCGCCTGGAGTCCGGCCGGTGGCGAGCGCCGCGTTGAGAAGCACCTCGGCCGTCGCCCGCGCCGCGATCGCGGCCGACGGGTCGTGATCCATCCGCGCCGACAGGGAGGCCCCGTCGTAGATCATGCGCAGCTGCCGGCCGAGCACCTCTGGCGCGGGCGCGCCCGCCTCCCGCGCCAAGTCGGTCAGCAGCGTCCGCACCCACCGCCGGTAGTCGTCGGATGCGTGGCCGACGAGCGGATGCCATCCCAGAACCATCGCCCAGCTCAGGGCGTCGTTAGTGGGGAAGGGGACTGGCAAGTCGTGTTTACGCCCCGCAACCAGGATGGAACTAGCTCACTGTCGGGGGCAGGTGCATGACCTGGTTCAGGCCACCGTCGACCGTTATGGCCGCGCCGTTGACGTAGCTGGCTTCTGGACTTGCCAGGAAGGCGACGACAGCGGCAATTTCCTCGGGCGTGCCTGTCCGGCGCATGGGAATGTAGGCCGAGTACGACTCCAGCGCACCGGGGTAGTCGCCGAGTGGCCCGGTCATCCCGGTGGGGTAGATCACGCCGGGGTGGACGGTGTTGGAGCGTATGCCGTCGGCGCCGTGTTCGATCGCGACGCTGGCGCTCAGGCTCTCCGCGGCGCTCTTGGCCGCGCCATAGGCGGGCTGGCCGTAATTGTTGCGCAGCGAGTTGGACGAGCCGATGTTCACGATGTTGCCTTTGGTCTTCTTCAAGTGCGGGATGGCGGCTTTGGACACGAAGAAGACGGCGCTGGCGTTGACAGCGATCGTGTCGTGCCAGGTCTTAGCGTCCAGCTCGGCGAACAGGCCGGCGTCACTGACGCCCGCGCAGTTCACGAGCACGTCCAGCCGACCGAATGCGTCGGCGGTCTCGTTGACCAGTGCGACGACGGCCGCCTCGTCGCGGACATCCACGACCCTCTCGACGATCACGCCGCTTTCGGGTGCTTGCTTCGCCGTCCGGCTCAATTTCTGCGCGTCGCGCCCGGCGATGACGACTGTCGCGCCTTCCGCGGCGAACCGCAAAGCGATCGCGGCTCCCATGCCGGATCCACCCCCGGTGACCAGTGCGACACGGTCAGAAAAGCGATTGAACCCCATGAAACTGCCCCTTCCTGTCACTGCGGGCTGGCCGACTCAGGTCGTTGCGGCCAGGATTTCCGGGGGCGTGTTGAACATGTACGAACGTTCTTGGCAGCGGTCCGCGATCCGCCAGCCCTGCTCCGTGCGCACGAGGCGGTCCCGGTACCACAGGCCGCAGAAGAAGACGTGCGGCTCGCTGCCGTCCTTCCGGTCGATGACCATCGGGTTGAGGCAGCCGGTACGGCCGCGAGCCTCGTCGCCGTCGATTTCCAGCACGATGTTGGTGATCAGGTGCTGATAGCTGGAGAAGTGCGGCATCGACGCCTCGAGGAAAGCCCGGACTGAGGAGAAGTCGCCTCTAATGCCACCGAACGCCGTGTAGTCGATCGTGGCGTCCGGGGTGAAGACCTGTTCAAGGAGGTCCCAGTCTCTCGTGTCCACCGCATGGCTGTAGCGGACGAGCAGTTCCTGGATCTCGAGCCGGTCGGAGATCTCTTGCAGCGACAGCATGGGTGCCTCTTTCTGTGCGAGTGCGCGTGACCGGAATAGTGCTGGTCCATGGTTCTTTCTTTAAGGTGGTGCCAGACGACCGACGGTGCTACTGCCGTCAACCGTAGGAAGGCCGTGCCGGGAGGCGCTTGGACCGACGCGTCATCGATGGAGGACATTCGCGCCACGCCCCGGGCACCGGCAGCGAAGCGAGAAGGGAGTGTCTCCGGCTGATGAACAGCACTGGCTCGCGGGCCGACGAGTCGCGCGGCACGTTCCTCCTCGACTCCGCGGGCCCGGATGCCGGGCGGACGGGATTTGATGCCTTCCGGCGCGCGTGGGAAGCCCAGGTCGGCGATGGCTTCGAGGTGCCGGGCTTCACCCCGGACACGATCGGGGACGTCGGGGTCAAGGGCCGCGCTACCCGGGTTCGTGACGTGGGGATCACTGACTTCCACGCCGTCTCGGCCCTGCGGAGCAAAGGGGAGCTCGACGGGATCGAGGATCTGGTGCGCATGTTCGTCGTGCGGCGCGGCGCGTGGACTCTCGGCGGCCCGCGTGATCGGGGCGGCCAGACCGTGCCGGCCGGGCAGTTCCTCCTCCGGCACACCGGCCGGCCGATGCATTTCGAGACGCTCCCGCACACCACGGTGAAGGTCCTAGTCCTGCCATCCACCATGCTCAAGCCCCTGCTGGGGAACCGGGTCGTGATCGGGCCCGCGGACTCGGCCGAAGTGCGGCTGCTCACCGCGCACGCGAGCACCCTCGAAATGACCGCACCCGAACTCGGCCAGGCGGGCGTGGAGGCCGCGCACGGCACGATCATCGAGCTGGCCAAGGCGGTGGCGAGGGGCCGGTTCGACGACGCCGAGCCCTTGCTGGCCCCTGCGCTCGCCCAGGCCGCGAAGGAGCTCGCCGAACGCCGCCTCGCCGACCCTGACCTATCCCCGGCGATGCTTGCGGGTGAGCTGCACGTCTCCGTGAGGACCCTGCAGCGGGCATTCGCCTCGCTAGGAGAGCCGGCCGCGGCCTATATTCGGCGGCGGCGGCTGGAAGAGGCGCGGCTCGCCCTGACCGCGCCGTCCAACCGCCTGAGCATCACCGAGCTCGCCGCCTACTGGCAGTTCGCTGACAGCAGCCATCTCGCCCGGGCCTTCAACAAGCGCTACGGCTTGAACCCCTCCGCGTTCGCTCGTGCAACCAGGCGCCGCGGAGCGGGCAGTACGTAACGGGTTCTAGGCCGAGGTCAGGAAGGCGGCCCGTACCGCCGCCCAGTACAAGTCGCACGCCGTCGTCCACGACGATGAGCAGCTAGCCGACGCCGTGCGCAAGGAGAAGGCAAAGGTCACGCAAGATCAACATGTCACGCGCGGCGAGAACCTACAGGGAGCTGGTACTCCCAGCCAGGCTGCCAGCCGAAATCCGCCGCGGCGAGGTCCTCGAGCGCGGCACCGTGCAGGAAGCGGTCCAGTCCCCATCGGGTGGCGACATGCCCGATGACGACGATCCGCTTGCCGCTCCAGCGGTACGGCAGGTCGGCGAGGAACCGGCCTGCCCGGTCGGTCGCCTCCCGCCAGCTCTCCCCGCCGGGATACGGCACCTCCAGGTGGTCGCGGCGGTGGTCATGCAGCTCCGCCGTCGGCATTCCGTTGCGAGTCCCGTAGTCGCACTCGCGCAGCCGCCAGTCCAGCAGCACCGGAATGCCCGCTTCGCCGAACGCGATCTCCGCGGTTTCGACGGCCCGCCGCAGGTCCGAGCAGAACACCGCGGCGATCCCGTCGTAGGTCCTCCGGCGCCCGAGTTCGGCGGCCTGCAGGCGTCCCTGGGACGACAAACGCCCGGGGAGCCAGCCGGTGGCCCGCCCCGCTTCGTTGTCCTCGGTCGTTGCGTGCGTCTCGAAGACGACCTCGATCATGATGAGCGGACGATGTGCGCTCGGACCTGTGAGCCGTCCGCGCTGGCCCAGCCGTTGCTGGCCGCATACGCCAGCATCGCGTCGAACCCCGCCATCCATTCGGCGGAACCGTTCCCCGCGGCGCGCAGCGCGGATGTCTTCAGCCAGGCGTGATCGCCGTCGACGACGCCAATGCCGGTGTCGCGCAGTGCCCTGGCCGCGGTCTCGTCATCGACCCGGCGGAACTCAGCGTGCAGTTGCTTCAGGTTCTCCGGCTCCGTGATGGTCGCCCGGACCCCATTACCGTCACCCGCATCCGATACGAGCACGAACATGCCGGCCAGCCCTCCTAGATGATCGCTCCCAGCGGGTTTTCCAGACGGGTCGTGAACGCGGCGAGCCAGCGGGCCGCGAGGGCGCCGTCGATCGCGCGATGGTCGACCGACAGCGTGCACCGCATGACCGTGGCTACCGTGACGGAACCGTCAACGACTACCGGCTGCTGGCGGGCAGCGCCGACCGCGAGGATCCCGGACTGCGGCGGGTTGATGATCGCGGAGAACTCCACCGTGCCGTACATCCCGAGGTTCGAGACCGAAAACGTGCCGCCCTCGAGCTCGTGCTGCTTCAGCCGCTTCCCCCGCGCGCGCTCGGCCAGGTCCGCTGTCTCCCGCGCGATCTCCGACAGCCGAAGCCGCTGGACGCCGCGCAGCACCGGGGTGACCAGCCCGCCGTCGGTCGCGACCGCTATCGCTATATCGACATTTTCGTGCGCGAGCAGGCCCTCTTCGGACCAGGTGACGTTCGCCTCGGGCACGTCCCTGAACGCCGCCCCGGCCGCCATCACCACGAAGTCATTGACGGACACCTTGACCGGGGAGGACGCATTGACCCGCGCCCGCAGCGCGAGCAGTTCATCCACTGCGCACTCGGCGACCATGTAGAAGTGCGGCGTGGTCGCCTTGGACTCCGTCAGCCGCCGCGCGATCGCGCGCCGCATCGGCGTATGCGGAATCAGGGTGACCCCGTCGACGGCGATGGCTGCGGCAGGCTGCGGGCGCGTTTGATCAGTAACGGTCCCGCGCTCAGCGCCAGCCGCCGCCACGGCTCCCGCAGCCGGGGACGGAGCCGTCGCGCTCGCGGCCTGCACCGGCAGACGGTCTTCGCCAGCCAGCCAGCGCTCCAGGTCCCGTCGCACGATCCGGCCGTTGGGGCCGGTCCCGGCGATCGCCGCAAGATCTACGCCCTTTTCACCGGCAAGCTTTCGCACCAGGGGCGAGGCGAAGACCCGTCCGCCGACCGCATCGTGCTGCCCGGTGGTGTACGAGGCACCTGCGGTGTCCGTGGTCGAGCGGGCGAAAGATGCGGACGGGACTGCCTGGGCGGGCGGCTGCGCCACGGGCTCAGGCGTCCCCGCGGGCACCGGCACGCCGAGCGCGGCGTCGATGTCGGCGTCGGTCTCGCCCGCTGCGACCAGGACGGCGATGGGGTCACCGATCTCCGCGCTGTCGCCGACGTTGACGACGAGCCGTCCGACGGTCCCGGCGTCTTCGGCGGCGTACTCGACGAGTGCCTTCTCAGTCTCGATCTCCGCGATCGGGGTTCCCACCGCGACTGCGTCCCCGGGCTTGACGAGCCAGCTGGCGAGCGCGGCTTCCGTCGCGCCGGCCAGTACCGACGGCATCCGGATGACGGTCGCCATCAGAGGCCCGCCTTCCCGAAGCCATCCCGGACCCGCTCCAGCCCGAGCACGACTTCCTCGGTCTTCGCGATCGCGGCGCGCTCGAGGACCTTCGAGATCGACGGTGACGACTCGGTTCCGTGCACCCGCTGCACCGGCTGGTCGAGCCAGTCGAAGAACCGGCGCTGCACCTCGTCCGCCAGCCACCCGCCGTAGGACGTGCCGAGCGATCCCTGCTCCACGATCAGCACGGCGTTCGTCTTGCGGATCGACTCGCCGACGGTCTCCCAGTCAAGCGAGGCCCTGTCCAGGAAGCGCAGGTCGATCAGCTCGGCGTCAACGCCGGTCCGCTCGATCGCCTCGGCGGCGTGCGCGACCATCGACAGGTAGGTCAGCACGGTGACATCAGATCCAGTCCGCCTGATCGCCGCCTTGCCGAACGGGATCTGGTAGTCCAGGTCGTCGACCGGGATCTCGCCCTCGGCGCCGTACAGGTCGACGTGCTCGAGCATGAGCACGGGGTCGTCGATAGCCAGGGCCGCGTTCATCAGGCCGACGTAGTCGAACGGCGTTGACGCCGCCATGATCCGCCAGCCGGGCGAGCTGGCGAAGATGCCAGCCGGGTCCATCAGGTGCTGCGACCCGTACCCGGACCCCATCGCGACCTTGGTCCGCAGCACCAGCGGGACCGGGTTCCGGCCGCCGAACATGTGCCTGGCCTTGCCGATCTGGTTGAACACCTGGTCGGCGGCGACCCACAGGAAGTCGGGGTACATGAACTCCACGACCGGCCGGAACCGGCCGTCCAGCGCCAGGCCGCCGCCGAGTCCCGCGAACGCGTTCTCGCTGATCGGGGTGCCGAGCACCCGGCCCGGGTACTTCTTCGGCAGCCCTTTGGTCGCGCCGTTGGTGCCGCCGTTGAGCTTGTGCACGTCCTCGCCGAGGACGATGATGCGCGAGTCCTCGCCCATCCGCCGGTCCATCACCGCGGCGACCGCCTCGATGAACTTCCCGCGCCGCAATGCGCCAGTGAACGCATCCTGCTCCGCCGTGCGTGCCCCGGTGATCTCCGACAGGTCGCCGCGGACGCCGACGTTGACGAAGGCCGGGTCCGGCCACAGTTCGGGCCGGATGCGCCGCGCGCCCACCTTGGCGTCCGGCGCCGGGTCGGGCTCGACCAGCGCGGCCGCGGCGGTCTTCATGGCCTCGACGGCCTGGGCACGGACCGCGGCGACGCCCGCCTCGTCGATCAGCTTCAGCTTGATCATCTCGGCGGCGACCCGGTCCAGCGGGTCACGGTCGCGCCAGGCGGCCTCCTCTTCCTTGGTCCGGTAGCCGAACGCGGAGCCGGGGTACGGCCCGTTCTGGTGGAAGAACCGGTAGACGAGGGCCTCGACGACGACCGGGCCGCCGCCGGACCGCAGCCGTTGCGCTGCCCGCTCCATGACCAGGTGGACCGCCAGCGGATCCATGCCGTCGACCTGCCAGGCGGTGATGCCGAAGCCGAGGGCGCGGGCGGACAGCCGGGGCTCGCCGGTGGCTTCCTCGACGGTGGTGGACACGGCATAGCCGTTGTTCTCGATGAAGAAGCACAGCGGCAGCTTCCAGGCCGAGGCCAGGTTCATCGCCTCGAGGACGGAGCCGATGTTGGCGGCGCCGTCGCCGAAGTAGCTGACGGTCAGGTCGGTTCCATCGGGACCACCCGTGTTGCGAAGCCCCGGGTTGCTAAGTCCCGCTGAGTGCTGCTTCGCCGCATGCTTCTGGGCCCATGCGTTGCCTGCCGCCATCGGCACTCCGCCGCCGACGATCGCGTTGGTGCCGAGCGCTCCGGCCTCGAACCACTGCAGGTGCATGGAACCGCCCCGGCCGGAGCAGTACCCCTGGGCGAGGCCGAGGATCTCCGCGAGGGTGCGCTGAAGGACCTCGGCGACCTCTTGCGTCACCAGGTGGTCAAGGTCGAGCGACCCTTTTGTGACGTGCGTGAGGGCCTTGGCGAGGAACTGGTGGTGGCCCCGGTGCGAGCCGTTGACCGCGTCCGTCGACCGCAGGCCGACGATCGATCCGACCGCGCCGCCCTCCTGGCCGACGGACGAGTGGGCCGGGCCGTGCACAAGCCCTTCTCCCGCCAGCTCGAGGACGGTCTCCTCGAAGGCCCGGATCAGGTGCAGCTGGCCGAGCATGGTGGCGAGCAGGGCGGGGTCCGCGGCCTTCCAGTCCGCCGCCGTGGTGGACAGCTCGGTCCACTCGGCGCTCGGCGCGAGCCGCTTGACGCGTGGCATCCGTATCTCCTGCATGGGTGTCTGAGGCAGTGTCTGAGCCCGGGTGTCTAAGCACTGGGAACGTTGCCACGCTAGCGAGAAAATGCATACATTTCAACAGGAACCTGGGTTCGTTCGGTGGAAAATGTGTCCTGAGTACGGCAGATTGGATACAACTGACCCGACAAGCGAGTGATTAGGGAGGATCCATGGGCGGCGGAAACGGCATCCCCGGGCTGCGCGGCGGCGACCACGTTGGCATCACGGTGCCGGACATGGCGCAGGCGCACGAGTTCCTGGTCGAGGTGCTCGGCTGCGAGTACGTCTACTCGCTACCCGAGATGCGGCACGACGATGACTGGATGCTTGAGCACCTGAACGTGGACCCCCGCCGGGTGGTCAACGAGATCCGGTTCTACCGGTGCGGCTTCGGGCTGAACTTCGAGGTGTTCGAGTACGCAAAGCACGAGGGCCAGCGGGACGTGCCGCGCAACAGCGACCTCGGCGGGCACCACGTCGCGCTGTACGTCGAGGACATGGACGCGGCGGTCGGCTACCTCAAGTCCAAGGGGGTCAGGTTGCTGGCTGGCCCGGTGGCGAGCAGGAACGCCTCCGCCGGGCAGCGCTGGCAGTATTTCCTCGCGCCGTGGGGGATGCAGTTCGAGCTGGTGTCTTACCCCGGTGGCAAGGCCTACGAGAAGGACGCCGCGGTGAAGCTCTGGCACCCCGCGCATCCCGGCCAGTGACGGATAACACAGTGACGGACAACAGGGGGACTGGCAGCCGTGGCTGACAACGTCGCCAGCCAGCGGATCGCGGACGCGCTGCGCGCCGCCATCCTGGACGGCAGTTACGCCCCCGGCGAGCGGATCAGGCAGGAGGAGGTCGCCACCCGGTCCGGTGCGAGCCGCATCCCGGTGCGCGAGGCGCTGCGGGTGCTGCACAGCGAGGGCCTGGTCACGCTGGTAGCCAACTCCGGCGCGTGGGTCACCCGGCGGTCGCTGGCGGAGTGTGCCGAGCTGTACCAGATCAGGGAGCGGCTGGAGCCGCTGCTGCTGCGCGCATCCATGCCGCAGCTGGACGCCGCGGCGCTCGAGGGGCTGGAGCGGCTCGCGACGCAGATGGAGGGCACCGCAGGCGACGTCGACGCGTTCCTGCGCGCGGACCGGGCGTTTCACCTGGACAGTTACGCGGCCGCGGCGGGGACGGAAACCTGGCAGATCATCGCGCGGATGTGGAACACGACTCAGCACTACCGGCGCGAGTTCACCCGGCTGTCGATGAGCGCGGCCTCTCGGGAGGCAGCCGGGGCCGCCCACCCGGGTGACACCACCCCGGACGGCATGGCGGTCACCCACCTGGAGCACCGGCTGCTGCTCGACTGCCTCGCCCGGCGCGACGCCGACGACGCGGAGCGCGTGCTCGTCACGCACATCAGGCGGACACGGCTCGAACTGGCGCGGCACCCGGAGATTTTCGGCTGATGAAGACAGCTCATGAATATAACGGTGGGGTCGAAAGACCTCGAAAGCCTTGACAAGAGGCGCTAGTTCTCGTCAGAGTTGCAAACGATTGCAGTTCATACCCGATTGACCCAAGGAGCACGCATGACCGCCGCCACGCCAACCGTCGGGTGGATCGGTACCGGGCGAATGGGCTACCAGCTCGCCCTGCGCCTGCTGAGGGCCGGTTACGACGTCGCCGCGTACAACAGGACCAAGGCGAAGGCCGAGCCCCTCACCGAGCACGGCGCGAAGATCGTCGACACCCCCGCCGACCTGGCCGACCGCGACATCGTCTTCATCATGGTGTCAGCCGACAAGGACCTCGAGTCCGTCATCTCCGGCGCTGGCGGCCTGCTTACCGGGGCGGACGTGCCGCGGATCGTCGTTGACTCCTCGACCGTCTCCACCGAGGCCTCCCTGCGGATCCGCGCCGTGGTCGAGGGTGCGGGCGCGCAGTTCCTCGCCGCGCCGGTTAGCGGCAACCCGAAGGTGATCGCGGCGGGCAAGCTCACCGTCGCCGCCTCCGGGCCGCGGGATGCGTTTGACGTCGTAGAGCCGTTGCTCGGGGCCTGGGGCCGCGGCGTCACCTACGTTGGCGAGGGCGAAGTCGCCCGGCTGGTGAAGATCGCGCACAACGTCTTCCTCGGCGTGGTTATCCAGTCGCTGGCGGAGATCACCGTGCTGGCGGAGCGCGGCGGCGTCTCCCGGGCGGCGTTCCTGCAGTTCCTCAACGACTCGGTGATGGGGTCGGCGTTCTCCCGCTACAAGTCGCCGGCGCTGGTCAACCTGGACTTCCACCCGACCTTCACCAACGTGCTGCTCCGCAAGGACCTCCAGCTCGGCCTGTCGGCGGGCAAGGAGCTCGGCGTGCCGATGCCGCTCGCCGCCGCGACCGACATGCTGATCGCGCAGGCCATCGGGGCCGGCTACACCGCAGAGGACTTCGCTACCCTGGTACTCGAGGAGGCCCGCCGGTCCGGGTACTCGATTGAGCCGGAGAACGTGCCGGTCGACGACGGGCTCGCTCCCGAGGAGGCGTAGCCCGCGATGCAGGACCCAACCGAACGCCGGTTCGAGCGCCCGTCACAGCGCCCCGCCGGGGTGCGGCCGATCGGCGCGCCCGGGCACATGGGCGTGGACTACGAGGCGCGCGTCGACTTCGACCGGCTCCGCCGGTACCGGCTGGCGCGGGCGCAAGAAGCACTGCGCGCGTCGGAGTGCGGCGCCTTCCTGCTGTTCGACTTCTACAACATCCGCTACACCACGCAAACGTGGATTGGCGGCGCGCTCGGCGACAAGATGATCCGCTACGCGCTGCTCTTCCGCGACCGGGAGCCGGTGGAGTGGGACTTCGGCTCGGCCGTCAAGCACCACAAGCTGTACTCGCAGTGGCTGCCGGAGGAGAACTGGCGGCCCGGCTTCCTCGGCTTCCGCGGCGCGGTCGCCCCCGAGGCCGGCCTGATGCGCGACGCGGTCACCGAGATCAAGTCGCTGCTCGCTGAGGCGGGCGTGCTTGGCGAGCCGCTCGGCATCGACATCGTCGAGCCGCCGTTCCTGTTCGAGCTCGAGCGGCAGGGCATCGCGGTGCGCGACGCGCAGCAGCCGATGCTCGACGCGCGGGTGATCAAGTCGCCCGACGAGATCATGCTGCTCAACCAGGCCGCCGCGATGGTGGACGGCGTCTACCAGGACATCGCGGAGTTCCTGCGCCCCGGCAGGCGCGAGAACGAGATCGTCGCGCTGGCCAACAAGCGGCTCTACGAGATGGGCAGCGACCAGGTCGAGGCAGTCAACTCGATCTCCGGCGAGCGGTGCAACCCGCACCCGCATAACTTCACCGACCGCCTCATCCGCCCCGGCGACCAGGCGTTCTTCGACATCATCCACTCCTTCAACGGCTACCGGACCTGCTACTACCGGACGTTCGGCGTCGGCTGGGCGACTCCGGCGCAGCAGGACGCCTACAAGCAGGCGCGGGACTGGATGGACGCGGCGATCGACGCTATCAAGCCGGGGGTGACCTCCGACGTGGTGGCGCTGACGCTGCCTCGTGCCCAGGACTTCGGGTTCGACAGCGAGCTGGCGGCATTCGGGCTGCAGTTCGCGCACGGGCTCGGCCTCGGGCTGCACGAGCGGCCGATCATCTCCCGGCTGAACTCCCTGGAGCACCCGCTCGAGCTCAAGGCGGGCATGGTCTTCGCGATGGAGACCTACTGCCCGGCCGCGGACGGGATCAGCGCCGCCCGCATCGAGGAGGAGGTCGTAGTCACCGACTACGGCACCGAGATCCTCACCAGGTTCCCCGCCATCGACCTGCCCATCGCGGCTCAGTACTGAAAAGGCCCCGTGCCGAGGGCCCGCGCTGAGGGTCCGTGCTGAGAGCCCCATGACGGACCCCGTGCTGATGGCAGAGTACTAGCGCGGTCAGGGGTCCCCGCCGCGGTCGGCCGCACGGTCGCGGCGGGTACCGCTGCCCTTCCTCCTGAAACGGTCCCGTGGCTTCGCCCCTCCCGTTGCCGGCACTCCCTTGCCGGGCGGGGCGGGTTGTGGTCCGCTAATAGGCAACGCGATGACGGCGTTGTCTGCCGCGGGTTCCTGCCTGGAGGTGGGGCGGATGAAGGTCAGCTTGTTCGCGCAGGTGCCCTACCGGTACCTGCCTGACGGTTTCGAGGAGCGGTACAACTCCGCGGTCACCGCGCCCTACGGGCTGGTCGAGCCGGGGCGGGCGCACGAGTCGCTGTTCTCGTCATATGCGGAGCTGATGGCGGGCGCACGGGCCGGGTTCGACGGGATCTGCGTGACCGAGCACAGCCAGTCGTCCTACGACATGTCGCCGAACCCGACGCTGATGGCGTCAGCCGTGGCGGCTGCCACCAGGGCGGAAGGGCTCGACACCGCGGTCGCGGTGCTCGGACGGTCGCTAGGCAAGACACGGGAGCCGCTGAAGATCGCCGAGGAGTACGCGCTGCTCGACGTGATCAGCGGGGGGCGGCTGATCGCGGGCTTCCCGGTCGGGCTCAGCTACGACGCCAACCTGAACGCGGCCCTTCCGGCGATCGAGACGCGCGAGCGCTACCGCGAGCACCGGGAGCTGATCCTGCGCGCGTGGACCGCGGCCGAGCCCTTCCCGTGGAACGGGCGATTCGAGAAGTACGGGCAGGTCAACATCTGGCCGCGGCCGGTGCAGCAGCCGCACCCGCCGATCTGGATCCCCGGTACCGGCACGCCGTCGACGCTGCGCGACATCCTGCGCAACGACTACGCGTTCGTGTACCTGAGCTGGGACGGGCCGAAGCTGGTCGGGCGTGAGGTGTTCGACAGGTACTGGGAACTTGCCGATTCGCTGGGCCGCGACCGGAACCCCTACCGGGTCGCCTTCCTGCAGGTGGTCGCGGTCGCGGAGACCGACGAGCGGGCGGAGAAGGAGTACGGCCGCCACCTCGAGGCGCACTACCGGTCAGGGCCGGGAGCGATCCCCGGCACGATGATGGCGGTGCCCGGCTATGTCGAGCCCGCGGGGATCGAGGCGATGCTGCGGTCCGGCGGGCCTGCCGGGATGCTCGCCCGGATGCGGACGGCCTCGTTCCGGGACCTCGTCGAAACCCAGGTCGCGATCGTCGGGTCGCCCGCGACGGTCGCCGACCAGATCGAGGCGTTCGTCCGCGAGTACCGGATCGGCAACCTGCTGGTGATGCTGCAGAACGGCTCGATGCCCAGGGACCTCACCGAGAAGAACATCGCGCTGTTCGCCTCCGAAGTGCTGCCCCGGCTGCGGCCGATCTGGGACGAAGAGGGCTGGGACAACCGCTGGTGGCCGCGCGGCCTGCCGCTGGCGGCCGTCCCAGTGCCGGCCAACACGGATGATGGGGGGAGCGCGCGATGACCACGAGCGCCGCGGCGGTACGCGACCAGGTAACAGAGGTCTGGGCCGGCCGGCTGCGGCTGCACGTGAAGGCGGCCGGTTCCGGGCCACCGCTGGTGTTCTTCCACCCGCTGTCCGGCCTGGGCTGGGATCAGCTGCTTGACCGGCTCGCCGAGCGGCACACGGTGTACGCGCCCGAGCACCCCGGCACCTCACCCGGCGACCCGCGGGCGATCGACGAGGTGCGGACGTTCGGCGAGCTGCTGCTCGTCTACGAAGAGCTGATCGGAGCGCTCGGCCTTGACCGGCCGGCCGCGGTCGGGCAGTCGTTCGGCGGCATGGTCGCCGCCGACCTCGCGGCGACCTTCCCGGAGCTGTTTTCCCGCCTGGTGCTGCTCTCGCCGGTGGGCCTGTGGCGCGACGACGCCCCGATCCCGCTGATGGAAATGGTGGCGGGGCCGCCGGAGAACGTGCCCGGCTACCTGTTCGCGCACCCGGACAGCGCTGCCGCGCAGGCGATGCTCGCGCCGCCCGCCGATCCTTCGCTGCTCCCCGCGGCGATCGCGCAGGGGGCCTGGAACATCGGCTGCACGACCAAGTTCGCCTGGCCGATCGCCGATCACGGACTGGATCGCCGGCTGCACCGGGTGGCGGTGCCCACGCTGATCGTCTGGGGCCGCGACGACGCGCTCGTTCCGGTCGCTTACGCGGATGAGTTCGGCAGCAGGATCACCGGCAGCAAGGTCGAAGTCCTCGACGACTGCGGCCACGCCGTGCAAGCCGATCAGCCGGCCAGGACCTGGGCAGCGGTCAGCGATTTCCTCGACGGCTAGCTAAGCTTGGCCGGTATGACGACCCCCGCCGCCCCGGAACCGCGGGACATGCGCGCCGCCGACGCCGACCGGGAGCGCGTCGCGAACGTGCTGCGCGAGGCCGCCGGCGACGGACGGCTGTCCATGGACGAACTCGACGAGCGCCTTGACGCGGTGTATGCGGCTAAGACTTACGCAGAACTCGAGCCGATCACCCGCGACCTGCCCGGCAGCGGCGCCGCGACCGCGCCGGCTCCGTCCGCGGCCCCCTCTCCAGTCCCGGCAGGCGATCCAGCCCGGTTCGGTGGTGTGGCTGGATCGCAGCGCGAGGTGGCCGTCTTGAGCGGTATCGACCGCCGGGGCGACTGGACGGTGCCGAAGGATTTCACCGCGGTCCTGGTCCTCGGCGGCGCCCAGATCGACATGCGGGAGGCCCGGTTCGCCGGGCGGGAGGTCACCATCAACGTCGTGGCGATCCTGAGCGGGTGCGAGATCATCGTGCCGGCCGACGCCACCGTTCATATCAACGGCGTCGGCATCCTGGGCGCATTCGACAACGCGGGCGGCAGCGGCGGGAGCCCAGACGGCCCGGTGATCACCATCGAGGGTGTTGCCTTCCTGAGCGGCGTCAGCGTCCAGCGCAAGCCGACCCTGGAAGCCTCCCGCCGGGCGCGTCAGCGAAGGCTTGACGCCAGGGACGAGTATCGCCAGATACGGCGTGATTACCGAGAGCGAAGGCGGGACGCGCGCCGGAACGGCGAACTGGAATGAGGCCGCGCGGTCACAGGCCGGCCTTGTCCAGGGCGGACTGAAGCGAGCCGATGTACCCCTGGGAGGTGTAGGTGGCGCCGGAGACCGCGTCGATGTTGGGGCTGCTCACGCCGATCGTTTCCTGCTGAAGCTGCGGGATCGCGTAGGCGTTGATCTCATAGTCGCGCGGGGTGCCGTCCGGGTACTGGATCGCCTGCGCGCTGGTGACCTTTCCGTTGGTAACGGTGAGCTTCACCTGCACCGGGCCGTAGATCGTCATCACCGAGGCGCCGGTGACGGTGCGGGTGCCACCGGACGTCGCGCCGGAGATCGCGCCCGCAGTGCCGGACGATCCGCTGGCCGGCGGCGCGACAGCGCTGCCCGTGCTCTGGCTGCCGGCGCCCTGGTCGGGGCCGGCGCCCACCGCGGCCGGCAGCAGGGCGGACGTGCTGGTGTGCGACTTGAACGTCAGCAGCAGCACCAGGACTGCCGCCGTGGTGACGATCGCCAGGATGACGCGGCGCATGGGATCCCTTCGTGCCGGGCCCGAGACTAGCAGCCCCGTGGTTACTAAGCCCAGTGGTTCATGGCCCGGTGGTTCATGGCCCGGTGGTTCATGGCCCGGTGGTTCATGGCCCGGTGGTTCATGGCAAGGCGCTCAGAACTCGAACGACTCGTAGTGGATCTGCCGCCGCCGCAGGCCGGCGTCGAGCAGCTCACGGGTGACGGCGTCGGTCAGTCCCGGCGGACCGCACACGTAGACATCATGGTCGATGAGGCCGGGGACGCGGCGGGTGAGCTGCCCGGCGGTCAGCGGGTTCCCGCCGAGCTCGTCCCGGCTGCCGGCCACGAACCACACCTGCGCCTGGCGGTGTTCGGCGAGTTGCTCGAGCTCGTGCCGGAACACCACGTCGCGCATGTTGCTGATCCGGTAGATGAGGGTGAGATCACCTGGGCCGGCTGGCAGCGATTCCAGCAGCGCGCGCAGCGGGGTGATGCCGACGCCCCCGGCGATCAGCAGCACCTTGCGGTGGCGGCGGACAGCGCCGGTCAGCGCACCGTACGGCCCTTCGGTGACCACCGGGGTGCCCGGTCGCAGGTCATGCAGCGCCTGGCTGTGCTCGCCCTGTGCCTTGACGGTGATCCGCAGCCGGTCCGGCGCGGGCGGCGCCGACAGTGAGTAGGGGGCCGACGTCCACCACAGGTCGCGGTTGAGGAACCGCCAGCGGAAGAACTGCCCGGCCTCGGCGCGCAGTTCGCCGACATGCCGCCCGCCGATCACGATGCTCATCACATCGGGCGCCTCCGACTGCACGGACACCACACGCAGCCGATGCCGGAAGGCCTGCCGGACCGGGGTGACGAACCGGAACCAGAAGATGCCCACCGCGACCACGATGTAGAGGGCGGACCACGCGAACCGGGCGGCGGCGTTCGTCAGGAACTCCGCGCCGTCCGCGAACTGGTGGCTGAACGCGAGCGCCACCGCCACGTACGTGTACAGGTGCAGGTAGTACCAGGTCTCGTAGCGGAGCTTGCGGCGCGCCGCATTGGCCGAGGTGATGCCGACGCCGACGAGCAGCAGGCCGGCCACCGTCGCCATCAGCACATCGGGGTAGCTGTCCAGCAGCGTCCACGTCTGATGGACCACCGTGGTGTGCTCGGTGATCGCGTACCCCCAGGTGATAAGCACCGCATGCGTGACCACCAGGCCGACCGTGTACTTCCCGCCCATCGCATGCCAGCGGGCCAGCCGGTCGGCGCCGACGCCGCGCTCGAGCGGCGGCAGCCGGGCCATCAGCGCGATGAGGATGACCACCGCGTAGCCTGCCTCGAGCCCGGTGATCCGCCCCGCGTTGGTCAGCCAGTCGCCGAACCCGTTGACCGACGGCGTCCCGTGCCACCACAGCACGATGACCGCCAGCGCCCCGGCAGCGATCAGCGCGAGCACCAGCTGGGGATGCGCACGCGGCCCCGGCGGCGCGTCAACCGGCACCCCGGCCGGAGATGCCCCGGACCGTGCGGTCACCGCGGTCATGCCGGGATCACGGGCTCACCGCTTCCCGCGGCCGCGGTGCTGCCGCGCCCGGGATCACGGGCGCAGTGCGGCTCCCGGATGGCTTCATGGGCATGATTCCAGTTTTGCCTGAGCTACCTGAAGCCTGCCTGAACGCGGTCCTTGGGTGACATCTCAGCCTCCGCTGGGCAGGAACGGGCGGGTGGAGTGGAATCACGGTTCGTTCAGTATCGATCAAGTCTTACTGCGAGGTCGCCCGCTTCTCGGTCCGTTGCCGCCGGTCCGCGGCGCGGGCGCGCTCCCCGATCAGCGTCGCGATGACCGCGCCGAGTACGCCGAACTGGATGGCGAGGTCGGCCAGGTCGAGCGAGCCGCCACGGCCGGCGAAATGGATCCAGTCCACCACACCGCCCCGGCCCAGCCCGGGTGCGCGGAAGACGCGGTCCGAGAGGTTGCCGAGCGCGCCGCCGACCACGGCGGCGAAGCAGATGGCGGTCGCGCGGCCCCGCGCGCGCATGCCGAGGGCGAGCGCTAGCCCGGTAACCGCGATGGCGGTGAGGGTGACGAGGACCGGGTAGCCGGACGCGATACCGCCGCTGGCCCCGGTGTTCCGGACCAGCCGGACGGACACCCACCCGAAGACGGTCCCGTCGGCCGGGTGCCCGGCGAGCACCAGCGACTTGGTCACCTGATCGGCGGCGAGCACGGCGCCCGCCAGCCCGGCCATCGCCCACCGGATGCGTTGGGACCTGATTGCGGCGCCGGCCGGGATGAGTGCCATGGCCTGACCATACCTGGGGGAGCCGCGTGCGCGAAGCCGGCCAGCGGGCGACAAGCCGGCCGGCGGGCGGCGGGAACGCGTGCGAAGATGGGGTCAGTGAAGCCGGATAAGCCCGTCAAGCGGTCGGTGGCCGTGGTCGTGCGCCGCGCGGATGGTTCCTTCCTGGTGGTCCGGCGGCCCGACGACCCCGCCGACCCGCTCGCCGGGGTCTGGGGGTTCCCCGCCGTGACCCTGGCCGACGGCGAGGACGAGCGGTCCGCCGTGGTCCGGACGGGCCGGGACAAGCTGGGCGTGGAGCTCGCCCCGGGCAGGCGGATCGGCGCGGCGACCGCGGACCGCGGCAGCTACCTGCTGCACCTTGCGGACTACGAGGCCACTGTCGTCGCCGGCACTCCTGCGGTCCCGCAGCCCGACCCGTCGGTGACCCAGTACACGGCGCTGCGGTACACCGCCGACCCGGCAGCCGTGGCGGAGGCGGCCGGGAAAGGCTCGGTGTGCAGCCAGATCTTCCTCGAGGATAACAGCAAGAAGCCGGACGCTGAGGCCGCCCTGGTGGCCGCCTTCCGGGACCGGGCCGGGCTGTCCGCCCTCATCGACGTGCACACCCACTTCATGCCGGAGCGGCTGCTCGCCGCGGTGCAGGCGTATTTCGACCGGGGCGGGCCGCTGATCGGCCGCGACTGGCCGATCACCTACCGGCAGGATGAGCAATCGCGGCTTGCGGTACTGCGCTCGTTCGGGGTGCGGGCGTTCACCGCCATGCTGTACCCGCACAAGCCGGGCATGGCCGCCTCGCTCAACGACTGGGCAGCGGACTTCGCCGCGCGCACCCCGGACTGCCTGCACACCGCGACGTTCTTCGCCGAGCCGTCGGCGCCCGCCGACGTCCGCCGGGCTCTCGGCCAGGGTGCGCGGGTGTTCAAATGCCACCTTCAGGTCGGCGACTACGACCCGAACGACCCGCTGCTGGACGACGCGTGGGGGCTGCTCGCCGAGGCCGGCGTCCCGGTCGTGACGCACTGCGGGTCGGGCCCGGTTCCGGGCCGTTACACCGGCCCCGGCCCGATCGCCGCGCTGCTCGCCCGGCACCCGGCGCTGCGCCTGGTAGTGGCGCACCTGGGCATGCCGGAGTTCACCGAGTTTCTCGACCTGGCCGAGCGGTACCCCGGCGTGCTGCTCGACACCACGATGGCGTTCACGCCGTTCATTGAGCAGTGGGGCCTGGTCTTTCCGGAGGCGGAACTGCCCCGGCTGGGCGCGCTCGGCGACCGGATCCTGCTCGGCACCGACTTCCCGAATATCCCGTACCGCTATGCCGACGCCCTGGAGGCGATGGAGCGGGCCACCGTCACGCTCGGCACGGACTGGCTGCGCGCCGTCTGCCACGACAACGCCGCCGTGCTGTTCGCCCTCTGAAAGACGCGTACCGCCACCAAGGTCACGACAAATATGAGCACGGATATTCAGTGGCCGGCCTGCAACGCTTCCGTTGAGCAGACTCCGTCGTTGACCAGGACCGTTTCGGCTCTATATCAAGGAGCAGTGACTACTCCGATGCCTGGAGGCGCCGGCTTCTCAGGCTGCTTGCGCTGCCTGAAGGGCCAGCCCGGCCCTGAGTATGTTCGCGGCGGCGTTCTCGTCTGCGTGCGCGGAGAAGCTGCACGACAGGCAGTTGAATTCTGCCTGGGTGATGCGGTTTTCCTTCGCGGTGTGCCCGCACCGGGAGCACCGCTGGGAGGTGTGACGGGGATCGACCTCAACGACGACTCGTCCGGCGCTTTCAGCCTTGGCGTGCAGCACGTTGAGGAACACCCCCCATCCCGCGTCGTGGATCGACCTGTTGAGCCCTGTTTTCTGGGCGACGTTCGTGCCGGGAGCCTGCAGCGTCCCGCTGGCGCTGCGGGTCATGTTGGTGACCTTCAGCGCCTCGTGAACGATCAGGTCATTGCCGCGTACGAGAGCAAGCGCGGTCTTGCGGGCGAAGTCGATCCGCTGGTTGCGGATCTTGCGGTGGACCGCGGCGACGCGCTCCCTGGCCTTGCGACGGCGGTTGCCGCCCGGCTTCTTACCCGACAGGTTCTGCTGCGCGGCAGCGAGCTTCCCGGCAGCAGCCCGTGCGTACCGGGGGTTATCGGTGTGCCGGCCGTCGCTGGTGGTCAGGAACGAGGCGATGCCCATGTCGATTCCGACGGCAGCGCCGGTCTGCGGGAGCCGGGACGCGGGCACGCCGTCGCAGGACAAGACGGCATACCAGCGGCGCCCTTCGCGCTTGACGGTGATCGTCTTGACGGTTCCCTCGACCGTGCGGTGCCGGTTGACCTTAACGTGGCCGACGCCCTGGAGCCTCACGCGGACCTGGCCGGGGACGCAATCCCAGCGGCATCCGTCGCCATCCTTGGGGAACTCGACGGCGTCGAACCAGCCGCGTCCCTTGAACCGGGGATAGCCGGGAGCCTGGCCGGCCTTCACGCGGCGGAAGAACGCCCGGAACGCCTTGTCCAGGCGCCGCAGCGTGGCCTGCTGGGAACTGAACGACCAGCGTCCCTGTCCGTCGGGATCCTCCCGCCGGATGTCCTTCAAGTCAGCGGACTGATTGCCGTAGCCGATGCTCGCCCCGGCCTTCTGGAACGCGGTACGGCGGTGCTCAAGGGCGGCGTTATACAAGACCCGGTGATCCTCAAGCATCGCGCTCAGCGCGGCTGCCTGCCTGCAGGTCGGGCGCAGCTGGAACTTGTAGGCGCGTCTCACGGCTTCCTCCACGGCCGCTCGTACTGGGTCTCGATGTACCGCTGCACGGTCTGCTCCGACACCGCGCCGACCGACGCCACGAAGAACGACCTCGACCACAGCGTGGGAAGCCGGGTCCGCAGCTGCGGGAACTCTCCGCGCAGCACACGGGAGGTAAAGCCCTTGAACTGGTTGGCGACATACGAAGGAGAGTCAGCGGGATGAGTTCTCACCAACAGGCGCACGTGGTCGGGCACGATCTGCAGTGCCACGATCTGCCAGTCATGCGCGGCCGCCTTCTCCCGGATGAGCTCATCGCAGCGAAGACGCACAGAACCAGCCAGAACCGGGCGGCGGTACTTCGGGCACCACACCACGTGGTAGCCGATGTCGTATACGCCACCCGCGGAAGCTCGCACCTGACGGGCCACGCGGCCCAATATACACACCGCGTGTATCTAACGGGGCTCGCGACTCACCTGCCGCCCGAAGGCGACAATCCCCTCACGAGGTTCTGATGGAGGAGCCACAGCGCGAGCGCGACCCAGAGAGCTACTTCGCCGCCGGGATCGGCGGGGGAAGCGGCCTGTTCACCGCGGGAGGCACGCCGGATGGGCTGCGCTCCCCGGCGCCCGCCGCGCCGTCGGTCGCCACGGTCATCGAGCCCGCCCGCGAGATCCCGGTGCACGAGGAGACCGACGTACTCGTGGTCGGCGGCGGTCCGGCCGGCACGGCGGCCGCGGTCGCCGCGCGGCGCCTCGGCCAGCGGGTGACCCTCGTCGAGCGGTACGGCGACCTCGGTGGACTGTCGGCGGGCGGACTGGTGATCTGGATCGACCGGATGACCGACTGGGAAGGCACCCCCGTCATCGCCGGCATCGGTGCCGAGCTGCTGGACCGGCTGCCCGCGGGGGCCCTGGCCGGGCCAGGCCCCGAGCTGTGGGGCTCGACCGACCCCGAGCAGGTGGCGTACTGGCGCGAGCGGCTGTCGGCGTTCCGTGAGACCGTCTGCCGCTCGCCGATGATCGACCCGGAGTGGCTCAAGATCACCTCCCACGAGCTGCTGGTCGGCGAGGGAGTGCGAGTGCTGCTGCACTCCTGGGTCGTTGCCGCGATCAACGACGAAGGCACCGTCCGCGGCGCGATCTTCGAGAGCAAGCAGGGCCGCCGCGCGATCCTCGCCAAGGTCGTGGTGGACGCCACCGGCGATCTTGACGTCATCGCGCAGGCCGGCGGCGCGTTCGTCACCGACGCCGGCAAGGACGGCACGGGCGGCAACGTCCAGCACTGCATCAACACCGCCTTCACCTGGACGGGCGTCGACACCCGCAGGTGGCTGGCGTTCAAGCGCGACAACCCGGCAGCCCACCACGCCCTGATGAACCGCGGCCGGGACCTGCTCGGCTTCGTAGACACACCGCATATCGGCTGGCGCGACGACGTCGTGGTGTTCATGGGTCCCCGGTTGTCCGGCTACAGCGGGCTCGACGTTGAGGACCTCAGCCTGGTCGAGCTGGAGTCCCGCCGCCGGATGGTCGCCCACCTGGACTTCTTCCGCACGCAGGCGCCTGGTTTCGAGAATGCGTGGATCATGCTCGCCGCTCCGCAGATCGGCGTGCGGATGACCCGCCGCCTGGCGGGCTTGCATCCGATGACCACCGGCGACTGGAAGGCCGGGATCCGCCACCCCGATGAGGTAGGGGTCTCCCCGTCCCCGTCGCAGCAGTTCCCGACGATCTCGGTGCCGTACCGTGCCCTGGTGCCGGAACGACTCGACGGGGTGGTCGTCGGCGGGCGCCACGTGGCCAGTGACGCAGCCACCCAGGCCTTCATGCGCGAGATCCCGCAGTGCTGGATGACCGGGCAGGCCGCAGGAACCGCGGCCGGCCTCGCGGCCGGCACCGGCCTGCCACCCCGCGCACTCGACGTGCAGGAACTCCGCAAGGAGCTTCGCCGGCAGGGCGCGTTCCTGCACGAGCCGTAGGCCGCAACGGTTCCCGGCGCTGCGCGCATTGCCCTTCACGCGAGGACCGGGCGCCAGCCCGACCCGTACGGCCTCCCGGACGGCCCGGCTGCCCGGGCCCATCGCCGCATTGGCGTGGCTTTGCCGCGCGAGTAGCGTGTGCGGCGTGGCTGAGACGACATGGCTGGACGCGACAGCACAAGCCGATCTTGTGCGGCGTGGCGAGGCAAGCCCCGGGGAACTGGTCGAGGCGGCGATTGCCCGGATTGAGGCGGTCAACCCGAAGCTGAACGCAGTGATCCGGACCAGGTTCGAAGCGGCCCGGCGCGAGGCCGCCGGCGACCTGCCGGATGGGCCGTTCCGTGGTGTGCCCATCCTGTTCAAGGACCTGGGCTGCATGGTCGCGGGTGAGCCGACGGCATTCGGACTGGGGCCCATGCGCGACGTTCCGTTCCCGGTGACGTCCTACCTGGCGGGACAGTTCCGGGCCGCGGGCTTCGTCCCGCTCGGCCGGACCAATGTGCCGGAGCTTGGCAGCGCGGTAACGACCGAGCCGCGGAGCTTCCCGGCGACCCGCAACCCGTGGGACCTGGGTCATTCGGCTGGCGGCTCGTCAGGCGGGTCTGCCGCCGCCGTGGCGGCGGGCATGGTGCCGGTGGCGCACGGCAACGACGGCGGCGGTTCCATCCGCATCCCGGCCAGTGAGTGCGGGCTGGTCGGGCTCAAGCCGACTCGCGCGCGGGTGAGCCAGGGGCCGCTGATCGGGGAGACCTGGGCCGGCGGCGTGATCGACGGGGCGCTCACCCGTACCGTCCGCGACGCGGCCGGTGTCCTCGACGTCATCTCCGCGCCCATGCCGGGCGAGCCGTATTACCCGCCAGCGCTGCCCCGCCCGCTGGTCCGGGAGGTTGGCGCGGACCCCGGCCGGCTGCGGATCGGGGTGCTGGACCAGGCGGGGGCCGACGGATATCTCGACGATCCGCAGTGCCGCGCCGCGGTGGCCAGCGCGGCTCAGCTGCTGGAGTCGCTCGGCCACCACATTGACCGATCCGCCCCCGAAGCCATGTTCGAGGAGGTGTTCCTCCGGCATTTCAACACCGTCATCGCCGCCGAGACCGCAGAGACACTGCTGGCTTTCGAGGGACTGCTCGGCCGCCCGATCGGGGACGATGAGATCGAGCCGCGCAACGCCGACTACCGGCGCGTCGGCAGGGGACTGAGCGCCGTGGCCTACCTGGAGGCCCGGGCGTGGTTCGGGATGTGGGCGCGCCGGATGGCGGACTGGTGGAACGGTCATGACCTGCTGTTGACGCCAACCCTTGGCGCGCCGCCGCCTGAGCTGGGCTGGTTCACCGCTGCCGGGCCGGAGCAGGAAGGAGCGCGGATCGCGAGTTTCATCCCCTACACCCCGCAGTTCAACATGACCGGCCAGCCGGCTATCAGCCTCCCGTTGCACTGGACGCCCGGCGGCGTGCCAGTCGGCGTCCAGCTGGTCGCCGCCTACGGACGTGAGGACATCCTCATCCGGGTCGCCAGCCAGCTTGAGCAGGCCGCGCCGTGGAGCGAACGGCACCCGCCAGTACACGCGTAACAAATCGCTGTGCGTACCGGCCGCGTCGCGGCTGGCCTGGACAAAGTCCCGGATCGCGAGCCTGCGGTCGGCGCGCCTCCAGGCGACCGCGAGTTTGGCCGGCTCAAGGCCGCGGACCGGGATGCAGACGATCCCCTCGCGCGAGTAGATGCCGGCGTTGCCTTCGGCCAGCAGGGTTATCGCCGCGCCGGAGGACACGATCTCGAATTTCTCGTCGGCCGCGCTCACCTCAGCGGCAATCCGCGGCGGCCGGCCCGTTCGCGCTTCCATGGCCAGCCAGAAATCGCGTTGGGAGCCTGCCGACGCGGGCAGCGCGGCAACGGGCTCGTTGATGATCTCGGAGAACTCAATGGTCTGGCGGTCCGCGAGCGGGTGGCACGCGCTGATCGCTACAAAGAGCGGTTCGGTGGCGATTACTACTGTCTGAACCTCGGCGGCATCAATGGGCAGCCATACGAATGCCGCATCGGATGTGTGCTCCCGTAGACCCGCCGTCGGGTCGCCCCATCCATAGGCATGCAGTTCTACGTGCCAGCCCGGCTGCCGCTTGGCGAACTGGTCGATGATCGCCGGGTACAGCGCCCGCCCGATCGACGTGAGCGTACCGACCCGAAGTACCTGCGAGTCCTGGACGGCGGCATCGCCGATCACGCCAACGGCATCATCCCAATCTCGCAGCAGACTGCGGGCTGCCTCCAGCAGCGCGGCGCCGGCGGCCGTGAGCTCGACCTGGCGGCGGTCGCGCCGGAACAGCTGGGCGCGCAACGCCGTTTCCAGGCCCCGGATCTGCTTGCTGAGGGCCGGCTGGGACAGGTGCAGACGCTCCGCGGCGCGGGTGAAGTTCAGCTCCTCTGCCACAGCCACGAAATACCGCAGATCGCGGAGATGGGCATCCATAGCCAACAGTTATCACAGCTTGTCTTGGACCCTCGCCCAGCTGGCACCTGATGATCGTCGAAGAGCGCGTTTGCCGCCAGGGGCACTGCGCCAGGGCAACCGGAGGGCGAGAAATGCCCATACCCGTCGTGCACACCTACCGGGCAGCCGAGTCCGGACTGTACGTCAACTCTTATCTCGTCGAAGGCGAGTCAGGGGTCGTCGTGGTCGACACGAATCTGCTGGTCTCCGACATCGAGGCGCTGCGTGCCCGGATCCGCGCGCTGAAGAAGCCGCTGCTGGCGATCGTGGTGACACATGCTCATCCAGATCACTTCAACGGCGTCTTCGGCCTGGTGCAAGACAGGGAAGTGCCGGTGTACGCGTCGGCCGAAGTGGGTCAGGCAATCGAGGAAATCGCCGAGGCCAAGCGGGCACAATGGTCACCCGTTTACGGGGCCGAATGGCCGGCCGAGACCTACTACCCGAACTCGCTGCTGTCTGACGGAGCCCGAGTACAAATAGACGAGCTCAGCTTCACCGTGCACGGGCTGGGCGCGGCGGAAAGTCATGCCGACAGCTACCTCGTCCTGACTGCGAACGGGAGCGCCGGATTGGCGTTCACCGGCGACCTGGCCTTCCATGACACGCATCCGTACACCGCCGACGGGCATTCCGGTGCCTGGCTCGACGCGCTCGATGCCCTCAGCGGCGACCTCGCCGGCATCGGCACGCTGTACCCCGGGCACGGCAGCCCGGCCGGGCCCGGCCTGCTCAGTGACCAGCGGCGCTACCTGCTGTACTACCGCGAGCTCATCCGGCGGCTATCCGGAGGTGAACCGCAGCTGTCCGAGGCGGCCAAGTCCGAGCTCAGCGCCGCCATGCGGGCGTTCCTGCCGGACGCCCCACTGACCTGGATGATCGAGCTGGGCGCCGACGCCGTCGCCGCGGAGCTGGCTTCGCCCCGCACCGCCACCGCGGGGAGCTGAGGGTGGGTCTTACTCACCTGAACATGTCGGCGACGGCGCCGATGGCGGGCTCGATGGCTCGCTCACTGACGTTGCCGAAGCCGATGACCAGAGCCGGCGCCGCCGCCGTATCGGCCATGCCCCGGTAGGCGCTGATTCCGTACAGCCCGACCCGCCGCTGTCTCGCTGCCGTGATCACGGCCGCTTCATCCGCGCCGGGCGGCAGCAGGGCGACGGCGTGGAACCCAGCCGCCAGCCCGGTGAGCCGGACACCGGGCGCGTGCCTGGCGAACGCGCTGACCAGCGCGGCCCGCCGGCTGGCGTAAACGGCCCGCATCCGGCGCAGGTGGCGGTCGTAGCGGCCGGAGGTGAGCATGGTCGCCAGGGCGAGCTGCTCCAGCGTGGACGAGCCGCGATCGCTCAGCTGCTTCTCCTCGGCGACCGCGCTCGCCAGCGGTGAAGGCGCGAGCACCCAGCCCAGGCGCACCGCGGGCGCCAGCGCCTTGCTAGCCGTGCCCACCAGGAAGACCCGGTCGGGCGCCAGTCCCTGCAACGCGCCGACCGGCTCCTTGTCGTAGCGGAATTCCGAGTCGTAGTCGTCCTCGATCACGTACCCGCCCACGCGCCGGGCCCAGTCCACCAGCGCGTGCCTGCGCGCCGCGGACAGGACAACCCCGGTCGGGGACTGGTGCGCGGGCGTGACCACGACTGCCTGGGCCTGGCTCGCCGCCAGCGCGGTGACCACCAGCCCCTCGTGATCGACCGGCACGTACGCTGCGCGCAGGCCCATCGCCACCGCCGCCCGCACCGTTTCGTCGGACTGCGCGGTCCCGTAGCCGGGATCTTCGAAGGCCACGCACGACACGCCGCGTTCCCGGATCAACGCGCGCAGCACCAGGTTGGCGCCTTGCGCGAAGCCGGTGCTGATGATCATCTGCCTGGGGGCGGCATCGGCGGCTCGCACCCGCCGCAGGTACCCGGCGAGCACCTCACGCAGCACCGCGCTGCCGTGCGGATCGCCGTATCCCAGGTCCGCGGAGGCGACCTCGCCGCACGCCTCCCGGACGGCCCAGGCCCAGTCGGTCCGCGGGAAGCTGGACAGATCCGGCACGCCGGCGCGGAAGTCCGCGATCAAGCCGCGATCCGGGGGCCGGCGAGCCGGCACCGGCGTCCCGGCAGGGACCGCGGCCGGCCGCTCCGTGATGTCCGCGACCCGGGTAGCCGACCCGGTCCGGCTGGTCAGGTATCCCTCGGCCAGCAGCTGCCCGTAGCACTCCTGCACCATGCCACGGGCCACGCCGAGCTCGCGCGCCAGCTCACGCGAGGATGGCAGGCGTTCTCCGCCGTGCAGCCGGCCGTCCCGGATCGCCTCCCGCAGGCCCGCCTCCAGCTGGGCCCGCAGCGGCTGGCTGGCCGAACGATCGAGCCGCAGCAGGAGCCCCGGACCCAAACCGGACCACTCAATCGCCATGAAATTGGACCTTAC
>Ga0123356_10001322_pt1 | contig 27371 bp, 24 predicted proteins | sample TergutEmb28metaG_2_FD_92546 | JGI IMG/M metagenome (GOLD analysis project Ga0123356, IMG submission 92546) | Embiratermes neotenicus P3 segment gut microbial communities from Petit-Saut dam, French Guiana - Emb289 P3 | ecosystem: Host-associated > Arthropoda: Insects > Digestive system > Gut ...
AAGCGCGTCCACGGGCCAACCGCGGGCGGCAAGGAGGCTTCCCAGTGACAATGAAGGTTGGTAGTCGGCAGGTTGATGGGGTCACCATTGTGGACTGCAGCGGTCGCATCACGCTCGGCGAAGGCAGCGTCATCCTTCGCGACACAGTCCGCGACCTGCTCGCGAAAGGCAATAAGAAGATTGTGCTCAATCTGGCCGATGTGAACTACATCGACAGCTCCGGCATTGGCGAGCTGGTCAGCGCCTTCACCACCACCAAGAACCAGGGTGGCGAACTCAAGCTGTTGAACCTCACCAAGAAGGTGAACGATCTATTGCAAATCACTAAGCTTTATACGGTTTTCGACGTGAAAGACGACGAAGCGGCGGCCGTAAAATCGTTCAAATAGAGCTCAATTTCAACTTCTGGTGTGCAGGCATTTCGCCACTGAGGGGATTGGCGTCGCCAGTCCCCTTTTGGCGTTTGAACCGCAGTTTTTCCTGTGGCCGGCGAGGGTAAGCGGTTTCTTCTGCAACCACCCTCTGCATTATTTCCCCGCTATCCCGCAAACCGGATCCCTAGAATCAAGCACGCTCGCCATGAAGTACCTCGAATGTGGGGCCCGCGTCCTTAAACCAATCCCTTGCGCAGCTCCTCCAGCGGATATTTTGTTCCCCGCCAGACAATGCCGTCATTCCACAGCGTCAGCACCATCGACCGCACGAGCGTGTAAGTGAATAGCGTCGTGCTGACCGGATGCAGCAGGAAATAGTAAGGAGGCACCGAAGACCGCCGCGACATGCCTATGTAGATCAGGAACATCGATCCCAGCGCCACCGCAAACGGCAATCGAGCCCACCCGTGTGCCAGCCAGATTCCGAGAAATGGGCCCAGGTTGAGGAATACCAGCGCGATCGCCGAGAGGACGGTTCGCCACCATTGAAAGGAAAGGATGGCGAAAAAGTTCTTGGTCAGGTTATTCACCACGCCAAAGGCCCCGCGCGCCCACCGAATCGAAATCAAGTCTCCGCCAAAAACATTGCGCTGCGCGAACCCGGCGTTCTTGACAACTTTACCGAGTTTCATGTCGTCGAGCACTTCCATCCGCAGCGCCTCGTACGTTCCGATAGCGTCATAAACCCGCCGCCTCACAAGATTGAAGGCACCCACGCCAATGTGATCGTCGGTACTCGGATCAGCCACCTTCCATGGCCGATGCCCAAACATAAACATAGTCTGGAAGAACGCAATCATCATGTACTCGCCTGGCCGCTTCATGATCATCCGCGGAAAGAGCACCAGATGATCGGCAGTCTCAGCCTCCGCATAGGCCAGCGCCCGCCGCAAAGAATCAGGCTTGAACAATACATCAGCGTCGGTAAACAGCAACCATTCCCCGGAAGCCTGATTCGCTGCTGTCCACATGGCATGAGTCTTCCCCAGCCAACCGGCAGGCAGTTCGGTGTGATGAATCACCCGAAGGCTCGGAACAAACCGGGTGTGCCCCACCCTTGTCTCCGCTTTTTTGGCGGAGACAGGCTGGGGGTTTTGACTTACCCGTTCCATAATTTCGCCCGTCCGATCGCTAGACCGGTCGTTGACGGCGATCACCTCATAGTTGTCATAGTCGAGCGAAAGCAGAGTTCGCAGAGCCTGCTCAATCGTCTCCGCTTCGTTACGGGCGGGAACGATGATCGAAACCCGAGGATTGCCGGCGGACGAAACCGGATTGCGGTCCCACTCGGGTCGGGAAACATCGGCAACGCTCGGCATCCCCAGAGCAGCATCCACGATGCGGGAAGCCCACGCCAGCGCCAAAATCGTTCCCGCAATCCAGTAGAAATAAACCATTCGGTTGTTATTCTGAGGTGAGCGTGTTTTGCCCACCGAAGGATCTTGAGCGCGCCCCGCGAGACACTTCCGCGTTCTTTCGGCCGCGCTACTTCTCTCCCCTCTCGCGAGCGGCGTCCACCGCTACGTCCGGCGCAAATCTCATTCCATAGAATAGTATCGCAGCCGAAATCCCCATCGCGATCACCGGCAGAATGAACGCTGCCTGCAGAGATTTCCTATCCGCAACCCACCCCATCATGGTCGGCGAAGGCACATCACCCAGGATGTGAATGATGAAAATGTTCACCGCCAACGCGGTCGCCCGAATGTGCGCTCCAACCGAATTGATCACGGCTGCATTTAAGGGAGCAGTATTGAAGAGCAAGAGGAAAGCCGCGACGGCGATTGCCGGAATCATCAATGGCCCCCTGTTGAACAAGGCCACGATCATCACCGGGATTCCCAGCACCATGCTGGCGGCGGAAACGAAGTAATATGAACTTTTCATCCGCGGCAGCAGGTAGTCGCCCAACCATCCGCCGATAAGAGCGGCAAGGATCCCATCAATCACAATAATGATCCCGAACAGCAGGTTGGCTTGTTCCAACGTGAAATGGCGCTCGCTCGAAAGAAACTGCGGAATCCAGACCTGAATCCCTCCGAGCGAGTACGTCATGAAAGCCATGCCCAACGTAGAAGTCAGAAAGGCCGGGTTGCGAATCAGGCCCAGAACCGTGCCGCGCTCCGGTGTGTCCTTCACGGAGTCAAATTGTCCGCGGGGCGGCTCCTTGAGAAACAGAACTGCCAGGCCCAGCACGAATCCCGGAGCTGCTGCAATGTAGAACGGAAACCGCCAACCATGACGGGGGGCGAGATACCCTCCCAGCAAATACCCGGCAGCCGAGCCAACAGGAATGGCTAAATAGAACACGCCCAAGATGCGCCCGCGCACGTTCTCACGAAACAGATCGGCAACGAAAGTCGGCGCAATTGTGACGAACGTGGCTTCCCCGATTCCGACGAGGGTATGCCGGACCAGCAGCTCCGTATAGTTGTGCGTGACTGCCGTAAGCAGTGTCAGCCCGCTCCAGAACATCGCGCCCAGCACGATGATCACTTTGCGCGAATAGCGATCGGCCAGAGGTCCGACAAATGGTGCGGCCAGCATGTAGAAGCCGAGAAAGGCACTGGTCAGGAATCCGACCCGCTGGAAGCTGAGGTGAAATTCTTCCTGAACCAGCTTCTGGACGGCGAACAGCACATTTCGGTCCGCGTAGTTGAGCAGATTGAGCGCGGTCAGAACGCCCAGCGCGGTCCAAGGTTGGAGGTCGGATTTGGCCACGGGTCCTCGGAATATAGCACGCCGCTGTTATTGACCTTTCGATCGCGGCCAGCGAGCCACAATCGTGGTCGAAATCCCACCCCGTGGCCGAAACTCTCCGCGCACCTCGGCCCACACCGGCTTCGCCCACTTCACCACATCCTCAAGCACCTGATTCACCACGTTCTCCTGAAAGATCCCGAGATTGCGATACGACTGCAAGTACTCCTTCAGCGACTTCAACTCGAGGCAGTCGTGGTCGGGCATGTAGCGGATATGCAACACGCCAAAATCCGGCAACCCGGTTTTGGGACACACCGACGTGAACTCCGGGTCGTCTACAACAATTTCGTATCCCGGAAACTGGTTGGGCCAGGTCTCAATCGCGGGAAACTTGGCATCAAGACCAGCGGCAGCATGCTCTCGAGTGTAGCGCGGAGATTTGGCCATGCCCTATTGTAGCGGGGCGAATGTGCACCACGGACTACGGGCCCGGCATCTAAGGGATGCGACTTTGGGCTCAGCGGCGTGTCGGCGCAACCAGCCGAATGGTAAATTACTCCTTACAGTAGTTCCGCCGCACCCTGAAAGACAATAGTGGCGCCGACTAAAAACTCGAAAACGCCCTTCCGACGGCGGTGGATCTGGCTTGCGTCCATACTTGTCTTGCTCGTGCTGCTGCTGTATGGGTACGCCCGCCCAACTCGACTGAAGGTTCGCGCCATCACGGTTCAACGTGGATCAATTCGCAGCGTGATTTCCACCAACGGCAAGGTCGAGCCGGTTCATAACTTCGAGGCCCCCGCTCCCATCGCGACGACCGTAAAGCGCATCCTGGTCAAAGAGGGAGACCGCGTCCATAAGGGACAACTGTTGTTGCAACTCGACGACGACGATATCCGCAGCCAGGCCGCCCGCGCTCAGGCCCAACTCAGGACCGCACAAGCCTACCAGTCCGCTCCGCAAGCCGAAGTGCAGACGATCAGTAACCAACTGGCCAAGGCTCGCCTTGCGCGAGACACAGCCCAGCGCAACCTCGACGCGCTTCGACGCCTAGAGCAGCAGGGTGCGGCCTCTCCCGGGGAAGTCCGCAGAGCCGAAGAGACACTGAAAAGCGCGCAGGCCGACGTAACCTTGTACGAAGAGCAGCTGAAAAACCGTTACTCCCCACCGGAACAGGCCCGCATCCAAGCGCAGATCGCAGACGCGCAGGTGGCCTACGACGCTGCCCAATACGCGCTCCGCCAATCAAGTGTACGCGCCCCGTTCGACGGCGTCGTTTACTCCATTCCCGTTAAGTCCGGGGCGTTCGTACAGACCGGTCAGCTTCTCCTGCAGGCCGCCGATCTCACGAGCGTACTGGTTCGCGCATTCGTCGACGAACCCGACGTCGGCCGCCTCCAAGTCGGCCAGAAAGTCGAAATCACCTGGGACGCCGTTCCCGGCCGCACCTGGATCGGCACCGTCAGCACCCTTCCCTCAGCGATAAAACCGTACCTCTCGCGCAACGTTGGCGAAGCGACCTGCTTGATCGAAAATCAGGATCTTCGCCTGCTGCCCAACGTGAATGTGGGTGTCACCATCGTGGTTGCCGAGCACAGCAACGTTCTGACCCTGCAGCGTGACGCGCTGCACGTCGACCAGAGCGGCCCCTATGTCTTCCGCATCGCCGGCGATCGCTTGAGACGCCAGCCCATCCAGTTCTCTCTGCAGAATCTCACTCGGGTCGAGATCACCTCCGGTCTTTCCGAAGGCGAGGCCGTAGCGGTCTCCGCAGCGGAAGAAACCAAGCCGCTGGTCGATGGCGCGCTTGTAAAAGTTGTACCCTGAGTTATGCGTGGGAGCTTGCGCAAGGCCGTTCTTTCCGCAGTCTTAACGGCGCTGCTCCCCGCGGCCGCGATTGCCTCCGCAAAGGATCTGCTAGCCTCCGGCCAAGTCGACAAAGCAATCCCTGTCCTCGAGAAACAGATCAGCGCTTCCAACACCGATGCCGAATCCCACAACCTGCTCTGCCGTGCCTATTTCATGATTGGAGAGTGGGACTCGGGCATTCAATCCTGCGAACGCGCCCGCGATCTGGATCCGCAGAAAAGTCTCTACCACCTGTGGCTGGGACGCATCTATGGCGAAAAGGCCGATCGTGCTGGAGTTTTCGCTGCCGCTGGTCTGGCAAAGAAAGTCCGCAGTTCATTCGAACGAGCCGTCGAACTCGATCCCAAAAACTGGGAAGCGCGCACCGATCTGGCTGAGTTCTATTTCGAGGCGCCCGGAATTGTAGGCGGCAGCAAGGATAAGGCTCGTGCGCAGGCCGAGGCGCTCATGCGTCTCAATCCCGGCATGGCCCACTGGGTGCTGGGCCGCATCGCAGAAAAGAACAAAGACATGGATGCCGCCGAGCACGAATATCGCGCCGGCATTGCGGCAACGCAGTCCGGCATTCGAGCCTACTTCGACTACGCGAGTTTTCTCCGTCGGGCCAACCGGCTCGACGATATGGTCGTGGCGCTGCGTCAGCTCGAGTCCGGGCCGATCGACCGTCCAGAGTCCCTCATGGACGGCGCCAGCCTCCTGCTCCGCACCGAGCGCGAATACGCCCTCGCTGTGCGCCTGTTACGCCGATACTTTGCCTATGGTCCTGTCGAAGAAGGGCCGGCATTCAAGGCGCACAACCTGCTCGGCCAATTGCTCGAAAAACAAGGCGACCGCCGTGCTGCCGCCGACGAATATCGCGCCGCCCTCGCGCTCTTCCACAACTATAAGCCGGCCGCAGAGAATCTAAAACGGGTCGAGCACTGAACACCGGAACGATCGAGCATCCCCCAAGGTTTTTCGCAGAAAGCCTGCCTTGAGCTTGTCGAAGGGTGGAATTTTTCACTTTCGGGAGCGACCACACTGCGTTCAAGCCCGATCGGGCATTTAAAATCTCGCATGTATCCATATGATTCACACAATCTTTCGCAGCTTTCGTGAAAGGACGCAATGAAAACCTCGTGCCGCGGTTTGCTCACCCAGAGATGGATTCTGACGGTCGTCCTCCTTCCCACTTCTTTGCTGGCCGAACCGGTCCCGCTCAAGCGCATCGTCGAACTTGCTTTGTCCCACGCCTCGGGCGCCGCCCTCGCCGCTGCGGACGAACAACGCGCCGCCGCAGCGTACCGCGAGCTCCAAAATAGCTACATCCCGCAGCTGATGACCGGCGCCGGCATTGGATACTCCTACGGTTTTCCGCTATCGCTCGAGGGCTCGGCACCGGCCTTGTTCAACCTCACCATGCAGTCCGCGGTCCTGAATCCGTCTCTCCGCAAGTTCATCCGCGCCACCAAGGCTGAATCCACCGTAGCCTCTCTCAAGAATAAAGACCAACGCAATCAGATCATTCAAGATGCGGCCCAGAGTTATGCCGAACTGGCCAAGTGGGAGCAGCGCCTCACCAGGCTCCAGGAAACCAAAGCGGAGGCCGATAAGAATCAAGTTGCGGTTGAGGCGCGCGTGAAGGAAGGTATCGACAGCGATCTCGATGCCAAGAAGGCGCGGCTCTCAGTAGCACAGGTGCGCTTGCGGATCACCGAGGCCCAGGGTTCAGCTGACGTACTGCGTGAGCATCTCTCGAAACTCACCGGGCTGCCGCCTTCCAGTATTCAGACCGATCCTGATTCCATCCCCGCACCACCTCCCGTCTCCACCAGCGAGGAAGCGCCGCAGAACGCCGCCGACTCCAACCCGTCGGTCGAGGCGGCGGTCGAACACGCGCGAGCGCAATACCTGCGCGCACAAGGCGAGCATAGGGCTCTTTGGCCTACGTTTGACTTTGCCGCGCAGTATGCCCTGCTCTCGAAGTTCAACAATTTTCAGAATTACTATATTCCGTCGAGACCATGCGTCACGCCCCTCGGCGAATTCTTATGCGTGACTAACACGTTCCGGCAAAACAACGCGACCATTGGCGTGAGCATTCGGATTCCAATCTTCAACGCGTCGCAACGTTCTCGCGCGCAGGCCGCCGACGCCGATGCTCTGAAAGCCCGCAAGCAAGCCGAAGCCGCACGCAATCAAGTCTCGGAGGAGACCCTGCGCCTCGAGCGTTCGGTGGCGCAGTTTCAGGCCGCGCGCGACGTCGCCGAACTGGAGTACGAAATTGCCGAGAAGAACATCACCGCGGTGCAAACAAGAATCGACGTGGGCACCGCCAACCTCCACGATCTCGACGATGCCCGAACCCAGGTCAGCGAGCGTTTCATTTCCCTGCAGGATATTGTCTTCGAGTTACAGCGTACCCAGCTCGCTCTGATGCGCTCTACTGGGGACCTGGAGAAGTGGGCGCTCGGAAGCAGGTAACGGATCGCGAATTGACGAAACCATGGCCGACACAGATGAGCCGAGACGCTGCCGCCAACACCAACGTGGAAGCGTGGTCCAAGGCCGCGAAAAGGCGAGCAGAAAAATAGCGGCTTCCCCGTCGTCCCTACAACTTCCCTCGAAGCGATTTCACCACCTGCCGAATCGCCTTCTCATTTCTCCGATACCAGCGCCATTGCCCCTCTTTTGTCGCCTCGACTAACCCGGCTTTGGTCAAAATCGCCATATGATGCGAAATCGTCGGCTGCGACAGCCGAATCCGCTCTTCAATCTGTCCGCCGCAAAGGCAGGCCCCGGTTTTCTTTGCGTCGCCCTTCGCTCCATGCTCTTTCAAGGTTTCGAGAATGCGTCGCCGCGTGGGATCAGCAATTGCATGCAGCGCGCGGTCGAGCGAGCCATCAGCAGTCATAGTCACTACACATATCGCGAAAATCGATGAGTGTCAATGTAGAAGCGCCGGAGACCGCCTGCTTCCCTCTTCCGTTCCCATTCGGGTTCGCGTCTCCGGCGGAATCACTCCGGCGACGGGGCTGCCGCTCATCGATCCCATTTCACCCGGCCAGTACCATCAGGGAAGTTTTCCCCGGCTGATGCAGGCCCGCAAGAAGTCCCAGAATATTGTTCTTCGGTGGAAGCCGAAGTCATGCTACTTTTTCCGCCTCGGTGCTCGGGAGGCCGCATGCGATTGCTGTGGTTCGCGCTGGCATTGCTGTTAGTGGCGGTTCTATCGGCTGCACAAGACAAGGCGAACGAAGGCCCCCATAACGAAAAGGCTCAGAAGACCTACCAGGAAGGCCTGGACTATTTGCGACATCGGATGACCCCCTCGGCCTTCGACGCGTTCCGCAAAGCCGACAAGCAGGACGACGGCCATTGTCTTGCGTGCCAGCGAATGATCCTGCGCTATGGGGCCGAAATGCACGAATGGAAAGCGGTCGAAGTCGCCGCCCTGGAGATTCTCAGCGAGGCGCAGCAACCGAAAGAGGTGGCCCTCGCACACTATGAGTTCGGAAAGCTTCTCATTGAGGAGGGTATCGATCGCCGCAAAGACGAATTCTTCTCCCGGGCGCACGACGAGCTGACGAAAGCGCTCGCAGCCGCCCCCCAGTTTCCGGCCGCGGTATTCACCGATGGACGCGCACTGGCACATCTCAACCAAGACGCCGCCGCCAAAGCCCGTTTTCAGCAATACGTAGATATGAACCCCAACGATAGTCCCCAAAGGGAGCGGGCTATGCTCTTCATCAATCAACCAGAGTTGGCGCGAGCCCTCATGGCTCCACCGTTTTCCCTGACCACCATGGACGGACAGCGGATTTCACTCGACGAATTGCAGGGCAAGGTCGTTCTGATGGATTTTTGGGCCACCTGGTGCGGACCTTGCCGCGAAGCCCTGCCGCACATGAAGGAAATTGCCAGAAAGTTTCAGGGACAACCTCTGATCGTGCTCAGCGTCAGTGTCGACACCGATGAAGCCAGGTGGCGGGACTTCGTTGCCAAGAACGAGATGACCTGGCCGCAATATTGTGATCACGGTTTCAATGGTTCGGTGGCCAAAGCCTTCGACGTGCAGGCCATCCCTCACACCTTCACGATTGACTCGGACGGCATCCTGCAGGACGAGCACATCGGCGATGCCGCGGTCGAGGGCAAACTGAAGAAGCTCATCAAGCGCGCCGAAGACAAGCAAGCGCGGAAAGCGGCACCGGGCGGAGCTCAATAGCAGCCGTCGGAACCTCGATTACTGCTTGCCTGTGAGTTCCCTGATCAAGTCCACTTCCGCCTGCCGGTACGGCGTCCCGTCCGCCCGCAGCACTTCGTGAAACCACACCGCCGGGCTAGTCCGGATGTATGGATGGTCCCACGACTCCCAGGGGTAGTACGTCTGGGTTTTTCCGGCGACGAATCCCCAATTGATCGCTGCCACATGCTCCTGCTTAGCGATCGGCAGAATTCCGTCGAACGTGCTCCCCACCGACCGCGCCATGTATTCCGTGCAGAGCACCGGCCGGTGAAATCTCCGCAGCCAGGCGACCTCGGTCTTGAACGACTCCGGCCAACTGTAGTTGTGGAACGTCACAATGTCCGACTCGCGGACCTGAATCTTGGCAATCTCCTCAAGCGCATTGTCGTCGGCTGATGTGTCCACTTCATACACTCCGCTGGTCAACGGCTGCGCAGGATTCACTTCCCTCGCCCACTCGAACACCTGCGGCAGCAGCCCCCGAACCAGCGCAACTTTCTTCTCGTTCTTCATCTCCGTCCGGGGATAATTTTCCGTCTGATCCGAGCCGGGCTCGTTCCAGACATCCCACCCGAGAATACGGTTGTCCTTCGCAAACGCTCCCACAACCCCCTGCACGTAAGCCTTCAGCCGCGGCACCTGAGCCGGATCATCCAACGCCTTCCCGCCCGGACTCTGCACCCATCCCGAGTTATGGATGCCGGGAATGGGCGGATGCTGCAAGCCGAGATGGGGAGCCGGATCCCAGCAGGAGTCAAACAGCACGAACAGCGGCCGAATACGATGGCGGGATGCAATGCTCAGGAATTCGTCGATCCGCTTCTGAAATCCGCTCGCATCCTGCTGCCACAGCAGATCGTGGAGAAACACACGCATCGTGTTCATCCCTAACCCTTCGGCCCACCCCAGTTCCTTGTCGATCTGGGCGGAATCAAATGTGTCCGCTTGCCACATTTCAAGCTGGTTGATCGCCGATTTCGGAATGTAGTTGCTGCCCACGAGCCAGGGCTGCTGCGCGTACCAGTCGTTGGCCTTCTGCTCGGACCAGCGCGGCGTTTGCCCGAAGGTGGTTGACGAGAAGAGAAGGAAGCAGATGGGTGCGACGGAAAGAAGACGAACTCTTGTTTTCACCAGTAAGGCTCCGCATGCATGTATATTCGACCGGAAACGGATGAAGCAGGGTCGACGGGAAAAATATCATAAAAAAATAGCGGGTCCGGGAAAGCAGGGTTTAGAACCAAAGGGCCCTCGTCCCGAAGCCTCGCGCTTTCCCGCGGGACCAAGGATCGCGCGCAGCACATAGCGCGGTCGAGGTCACTCGACGCCGAGACTCGCCAGCGCCTCTTCAAGCACTGCCGAATCGATGGCCAGACGCCGCCCTTGCCCCAACATGTCCTCCAGTTCATCGAAAGCCCGAAGAAGTCGCAGCTTGACCGCCGCATACTGCTCCGCGTCGTTGAGCGGTCGCCCATGCGCCACATTCCAGGTTGCCAGCGGAGCTTCAGGCAAAAACACGCTGACCGCATAGGTCAGCTTACGGTCAGACGTAACATCGAAAATAAACTCGGTCGCCGGGGCCTCCGGATCACCCGGCAAAGCCGCTCGCTTGCCAACAAAGTAATACTGATAAACGTAGCCTTGCCCTCCGGTGTAAGTCTTCAAGCGCCGAACCGTCATCCCGATATTATGGGTCAGCCGGTGCAGCCTGTCATCCGCTTGACGAAACAGCACAAGATTGATGACTTCCTTGCCTGCAGCCAGGCACGGAGTAGTTGCAAACGGCAATCAGTGACCGTCACTCGTGACGGAGGGCAACTATTCGTGCAGGCAACAGAACAATCCAAGTTCGAGATTTTTCCCGAGAGTGAGCGCGACTAGTTTCCAAAGGCCCTAGACGCGCAGCTCACCTTCGAGACTGACGCCCAGGTCGTGTAAGCGGCGCACTCTCCATTTGAACGGTATGAACCAAACAGCCAGGCGACTGCCTTGACCATCGGAGGTGGTCACCTTGGTATCCACTATCCGAAAACGAGCGATCGCCGGATACCTGCGGGAGCGGTACGCGGACACCACCTAAATCAGAAGGACTTCAAATCAGCCACCATCCAGGCAGCCCCGGCAATGAGGAAAGTCAGGGCGAATTCGGTCCAGTTCAGATGTGCCTCAGGGTGAGCGATCAGTAGCGGAATCCAAACCAGCACGCCAAAGATTGCCAGCATGAGCGTCATCAGACGTATCGCAAGCCGTGCCTGGCGATGGATGAGAATTGCGATCGCCGCTAGTGCAAATGCGATCGTCGTCAGTATCGCCCAAAACATCTGGTTGGGCGGAATCCATTTTGGAACCAGGTCAGCGGTGACACGAAGATAGACGATCTGAGCTAGCGCAAATGAAATCGTGCAGACTCCGAGTCCGAGGCGCGCCAGTCTGCCGAACGCTGCCGCCCTTGCCGCATTTGCCTCACTTGCAGCGAACAGGGCAATCGCGCCGCAAAGTAACGAAAACTGTTCAAAGAAGCTAGAGTATGGGGCATAGACCGTCGGTGCCGCGAGGATACCAGGGATCGAGGCCAGCGAGAAAAGCAAATAGACGACGAGGAGAACGACCGAAGCCAAGTACGTGGTACGTGTGAATTGCATCCCAATACCACCGGCAATTTGAGCGATCATCAGCCACGCGCCGATGATAGTGCCAAGAGGCAGGCTCCAGATCTGTCGCAAGTCTTGCCAGGTGTCAGAGTCGCGCCACAGCAGTGCAATGACGCCGAATAGCACCGCCGACGCGCCAAAGACGATTCGTCCGTACCCACCTGTCTGATTGGTTCGAAGCGGTTCGCTTTTCGTTTGGTCTTGTTCCGACATTGCCGCTCATACGCTCCTTCCGAAACCGACTGAGACCTACCCTCCAGTGCCGTACTTGACCATCTACCCAATTGCCGATGCGATTCGACTGTTTCCGAACGACGACCCAACTCGAGTGGCCCAAAGCTGCTTTCACGAAAGTGAGGGACGGCGAACCAGTCCGCATGGGGGAACCAACACAGAGCCAACGCCATACTCCAATTTGGAGTTCTATGGAATCACTCCGGCAGGACTACGATTCGCGCTCAGAAATCTTCTTAATTCATTAAGGCTGCCGGCGCCGTGTTCAGCTCGCCGCACAGCACCGGAGGTCGCGCAGGCCAAACGCTCCCGGCTCCGGCAGCCCCCTGCGAATCTGCTCCGCGGTAAACCACCGCGACGGAACTAAGTCGGCGGGAAGCGGATCGCACGGCGTCGCCGGTTCAACCACGCCCTCCACCAGAATTTGCACCTGCGCCTTGGCGACCAGCGGAACCTTCATCGTCCACTCGCACACCTGGGCGAGCGCTCGATGAAAGAGCACCGGAGCCGGAAAGATCCAGGCGCGACGGCCCACCACATGCGCCACGCGCCGTGCTGCCTGGCTGAGAAGTACTTGTTCAGCGCCAGTGATCGCCACCGTCTTGTTCGGCAAGCGCCTCTCGGTCAGCACGGCTCGCATGGCATGAACCAAGTCTTCTATGGCCAACGGGCGAATCGGCTGCTCTCGAAACCCAACGGTGGCCAGCAGCGGAAGCGTATGAAATGCGTGGCTGAGGTGATCGAGCATGTGGTCGCCGCGCCCATAAACCATGCCCGCCTTGAAGATCGTGTATTCCAGGCCGGAGCTTCGCACGATCTCCTCCGCCGCCCACTTCGATTCGTGATACCCCGACCCAGAAGCGCTCCGAGCCCGCAAAAAGCTCATCAACACAATCCGCTGTACACCTGCCCTCCGCGCCGCTTCCACCACATTCCGCGTTCCCTCAATGTGCACTCGCCGGTATGTCTGCTCTCCTATCTCTCGGTTAATCCCAGCACAATGCGCCACCGCATCACATCCGCCGAAGGCGGTCGCCAAATCGTCAGCATCGGAAAGGTCGCTGGCGACGGTAGCGACCGAACTCCGGGTGGCCCAATTCTGCCGCGCCTCATGCGGCAGAATTGGGGATTTTCGCCGCTCCACATGTCGAGCCACGACCACGACCTCATGTCCTTCAGAAAGCAACCGCTCCGCCAGATGCCGCCCCACAAACCCCGTTCCGCCCGTAATCGCAATTTTCATGACGCCCGCTCCTTCTTCGCCTTCCGGCGATCGAGAATCTGCGTCGGACAGACCGCACTCAAGAAGTCCCCCAAAACCGCAGCGATCCGGTCGGACTCGAGCTGGTACAAAATGCGGTTCCCGACCCGCCGCTCGGAGACCAGGTCGGCCCCCTTGAGAATAGAAAGATGCCGTGAAATCGATGGTCCGGAAATAGAGAAGCGCGCCGCAATCTCGCCCGCGGCCAGTTCCCCATGCTTCAAATCCTCGAGAATCTGCCGCCGCGTGGGATCGGCCAGCGCACGAAATGTCCGGGACACCGGTTTCATATTTAAAGTTTAGCTATTTTACTAAATAGCGACAAGCCAGGACACGAGCTGGATCCCCACGCAGAGATCCCGGGGACGGCTTGCCCTCGCTGGCAATCCCTTACTGGTCGACCACGACTGCGCCCTTCATCGCGCCGTGGTGCCACCCGCAGTGCACGCAGCAACGAAATGGGTACGTCCCCGGCGTTTGCGCCACAAACTCCACCGTCGTCGTCTGCCCTTCCTCAGCCTTCGCGCAGTCGTTCCCCGACGTGAACACGAGCCCAGCCTTCATCTTGCTGTCACCTTCGGGAAACTCCTGGATCTTCATCCCATGCGCGTGGTCGGCGGCTGTGATTTTGAGCTGCACCTTGGTTCCCTGCTTGACGTGAATCGTAGCCGGATCGAACTCATACTTCTTCGCTGTCAGGTTGATCACCTGCACGCCCTCAGCCGCCGGAGCCGCAGACGCGGTTCTCGGAAGCGCATCGCTCGAAATGCATACGGCCAATGCAATCACAACAGAAACGGTAAAGGGAGATTTCATTGGTCGTCCTCGCAAGTGAGATGGATGGCGGCTAGCTTACAAGATTTCATCACTTTACTTGTCACCAACCTGTCGCAAGGTTTGTCGGAACGCTCGGGACGATCCGCGCAACTTATTTCCATCTTCGGATTTTGAATCAAATACAGAACCGCACAGACTCGAATGTGTGGGACAGCCGCCCTTGGCTGTCCGCGTGCGCAGCCAGTCCCACAGGGAGCCACCCATGGCACTTGGACCTACCCATTCACTCATACCGCAGCGCCGTCACCGCATCGACCAGCGCCGCCACCGTGCCGGAATCAAACACGCCAACCCAGCCGAGACTCCAAGCAACCCTGTCCCCACCACTAGAGGCATTCACATCCATGACCTTCACTTTGAGTCCGGCCGACTCGCACTACGAGCACCTCGTCCCGATTGTCATTCCGCCGCGACGCGAAACGACAAAGGCATGCTGTCCAAGCCCCGTCGCAAACTAAAATGGCGCCAAGCCCATGGGCCGACGCCATTGTTCTTCCCTCTATTTTTAGAATGTCAAATCAACCCGGGCGAAGTGGATACGTTCCCAAGATACATTGGCCGAAGAATGAACAGCCTACGCCAAAAACCTTCTTCAGATGCCCGTGGGACAAGATTTCCCGGAAACCAACTACCCCGCCAGCAGCGCCACCCCCGCCGCCACCAGCACGGCCGCAATCCACCTTCTCCGGTCGACTCTCTCATGCAGAAAGATCTTCGCCGCAAACGCATTCCCGATAAACGTCAGTGAGGCTGCGGCCGGCGCCACTAGGCTCACGTCACCCCACGACAAGGCAAACAGCAGGCTGAAGAAGGCGATTGCCATCGCGGCAACGCCAAGAAAGAAATTGGAGTTGGAGAGGATTCGCCCCACCACCGTCCACAGTCCCGAGCGCCGCAACAGGGCGTGCACGTCCCCAACTCGCTTCATCGCGCGCGCCATCAGAATGTCCCCGACGACAGAGAAGAAAACAACCACCAGAATCCCGCCCCAGGTGTACACGTGCCTCAGCGCTCGCCTCCGCCAGAAACCGCAGATGCGCGACCCCGGGGCGCCACAGAGTCAGGTACCCCATTTCTGGCCGAATTTGCGTCTGCCTCCTGTGCCTGCGAAGTCAGCGCGGGCCCTCCCGCGACGAATCCCACCCCGCCCGAAATCAGAGCAATCCCCAACCACCGCAACGGACTCACCTGCTCATGCAGCAAAAACCTGGCGACGAGCGCGAGTAGCACATACCCCAACGAAGTCGCAGGCAAAACGTAAGTCAAATCCGCCCACGACAACGCATTCATGTAAGAGGCAAAAAAAGCGAGCAGAAGAAGGATGCCGACCGCAACCCAGGGATTGAGAATCGCGAGTACGACACCCTGCAGATGATGGATGGAAATGCTGCCGGCCTGCTTCATCCCGTGCGAAAGCATGGAGTCGCCCGCCGCCGCAAAAACGGTCACTCCAGCCAGAACCAGATACTTGCGAAAGGTCACTTACACAGCCAATGGTTTCAAAGTGTCAAGATGACAAAGCGGTAAAGACAAAACCGCCGTAAGGTGTTCAACGTTGATAACTTGCCACCTTATGCTTTCGCCGGTTCCGCGGTAGTAGCGGCTGCGGCGCGATCCTTCACCATCTTGTTACGTGCGGCGCGTAGCTTCAGGAACGCTTTCGCCTCTTTGTAGAGACGCTTGCGCTCGGTCCCGTCGAACGCCGCTTTCCTTAGGATGCGGAAGATCGCCTTTGGACGGAAATAATATTCGTCGTAGAAGCGGTTCACGGCGGCCATGATGTCATCGGCTGGCAGCCCCGGATACTGAATGTTCGCCAACTGATGTCCGCCCTCATCAACCATTTTGGCTTCGCCGATGACGAATCCATTCTTCACCACGTGATCGTAGAACTCGGTGCCAGGATACGCGTGTCCCACCGACACCTGAATCGTCTCGACATCCAGTTCCTTGGCGAACGCGATCGTGCGCTCAATCGTTTCATGCGTCTCGCCCGGCAGCCCGAGGATAAAGTCGCCGTGGACGAGCAACCCGAGTTTCTTGCAGTCTTTGGTGAACTGCCGCGCCCGCTCAATGGTCGCACCCTTCTTGATGTTCTTCAGAATCTGCTGATCGCCCGATTCATAGCCGACGATAAGCAGCCGGCATCCAGCTTCCTTCATGGCTTTCAGCGTCTCGTAGTCGGTGGTGACTCGTGAGGTGCACGACCATGTCAATCCGAGCGGCTTCAGCTTGGCGCAGAGTTCAATCGTCCGCGCCTTCTGAATATTGAAGGTGTCGTCGTCAAAGAAGAATTCCTTCACCTCCGGGAACAGATCTTTGGCCTTCTTCATCTCCGCCGCGACGTCGTCGGCCGAGCGCTTGCGCCACGGATGCCCGCTCAACGTCTGTGGCCAGAGGCAGAACGTACACTGTGCCGGGCATCCCCGCGTCGTATAGAGCGCGACAAACGGATACAGCAGGAAGGGCACGTTGTATTTGGTCACGTCGAGATCGCGCTTGTAGACTTCGGTGACGTGCGGCAGCGAGTCGAGGTCCTGCAACTGCGGCGCGTCGGGATTGTGCACGACCTGGCCGCCTTTCAGGAACGAAACGTTGGGGATCTCCTCGATCGGCTTGCCCTTGGCGTAATCGACCACAGCGTGGTCGAATTCCTTGCGCACAATGAGGTCGATCTCGGGACAATCGCGCAGCGACTTCTCCGGCAGGACGGTCACATGCGGGCCGACAAAGGCAATCTTGATCTTGGGGTTGGCTTGCTTGATCGCTGCCGCCAGCCGGATGTCGCCGGGAAATCCCGGCGTCGATGTGAAGAGCACAAGAAATTCGTAGTCTTTGCAGATCTGAATCGTGTCCTCTCCCGAAACATGGTGCGGCGGGGCGTCCAAAAGCCGCGCTCCTTCGAGCATGCCGGCGGGATACGCCAGCCATACCGGGTACCAATAACTTTCAATTTCGCGGGTGGCGGGCCAACGTGAGCTCGCGCCTCCATCGAAGTTTTCGAATGAGGGAGGGTTCAGGAACAATGTTTTTAAAGGCATATTAAGTGTTCTTTCATTCTAACATCCGGACCGAGGATTCCCTTTCGAGCGACCCCGTACTCCACGAGGTCCCCCGCAACTGCGAGATTTGGCTTAATCCGTTGATTCCAATGTACTAGAGTCGCTCGAGGATTGCTAATCACATTGGGTCAAGCAGGGGATTCGGCGCAGCAATCGGGGCGTCCGGCCCGCCGAGTGGGAGGCTGAGGTTACCCCCGGCTCGCTTCGTTCCGGTGCTGCGCTGCAGCAAAGCGCGATTCATGCCACCGCCACACGCCCCGCCGCTTCGCTTCGGCAGGCGGACGACATGCGTGCGCCCCTACATAACAGTGTCCGCTTTTGAACGATCGAGTTGCCACGCGGACAGCTTGCTAACGAATCTGCGACCCGTAAGTCCTTTTTCTCTCCTATGCTCTCTCCGGCAACAGGAGTGCAAGAAAACTTGATCGCAAAGGAGAACAGGAATGCTGGCCGACCTCAGATATGCGTTGCGGCAATTCGAAAAAGCGCCCGGTTTTGTCACAACATCCGTGCTGACGCTCGCCCTCGGCATCGGAGCCAACACCGCCATCTACAGCATCATTCACGGTGCACTGCGCCTGCCGTTCCCGAACTCAGAGCGGATGGTCGGGGTCCAGAACGTATACCCGCAGGGATCGTATTATGCCGCTTCCTATCCCGATTTCGTTGAGTGGCGTGCGAGAACCAGCAGTTTCACGCAACTGGTGGCTAGTTTTCCCAGCCGCGCGACCTGGAACGGGGAGTCGTTTGGCAAGGCCCAGCCAGAAGCGGTCGCTACCGGTCTCTCCAGCCAAGGATTCTTTTCGATGTTCGGCATGCGGCCGATTGTGGGCCGCGATTTTCTCGCGCGAGATCACCAGCCAGGCTCCGCACCCGCTTGTCTGGTGGCTGAGAATTTCTGGCGCGAAAGGCTCCAGGCGGACCCAGGCGTTGTGGGCAGGTCTCTGGACCTCGATGGAAAGTCCTGCACGGTTGAGGGGGTAGTGCCGGTTTTCATGCCGGAATCCCGGGCGACCGAAGTCTGGCTGCCGTTGGAAACGAACAAGCCGTGGGATCAGCCCGGCACCAACTATCTGTTTGTGCGCGGCATGTTACGGCCGGGAGTAGGTGAGTTGCAAGCACTCGCCGATCTCAGTGCGATTCAATCTCAGATTGACAAGCAATTTCCGAAAAATACACACGGGATCGCCGTTCATGCGTTGTCGCAAGCCTACTTCGGGGACCTGCGTCCCATCATGCAGGGGTTACTCGCCGCCGTCGGATTCATCCTGCTGATTGCGTGCGTCAATCTAGCCAATATGTTGTTGGCTCAAGCTTCCGACCGAGCGCGCGAATTCGCGGTGCGTCGCGCGCTGGGTGCATCCTCGAAGCGGCTTGTGCGGCAGGCGCTGAGCGAGAGCCTGTTGCTCTCGCTCGGCGGCGCTGCCGCTGGGCTCGCCGTCGCCTTTGGTTTGGCTCACATCCCCATTAGCGCATGGCCAAAGGGCCTCGTGCCGCCTTCTGAGGTGCGTCTTGACTCTGCCGTGCTGGCCTTTACGGGTGCGCTGGGCATCGTTACCGGAATTCTGTTCGGCATCGTGCCGGCCTTGCGCGTCGTGCATCAGGAAGATCCGTTGACGCTCCAACCTGGCCGCACCATGACGGAGTCGCGCGGTCATGGCCGTATGCGCGCCGCGCTGGTGATCTCTGAGATTGCTCTTTCCATGCTCTTGGTGGTCGGGGCGCTGGACGTAGCGATGCGCTTCGTTTCGTTACTCGGCAATGATCCCGGCGTCAATCCCCGGAATGCCATGGTGATGACTGTCATGCTTCCCGCGGCTCAATACCCCAAGGCCGATGATCAACATCGTTTCTATCGTGCTCTCGTGGACAAGCTCTCCGCGCTGCCGGGCGTCTTAGCTGTCGGAGGAAGTGTGGACACGCCATTCACCGGCTCCAATGCAAATGGAGAGTTTCAGTATGAAGGGCAGCCGGCGGGCACTGCGGATAAGAATCCATTTGCCGAAAAGCATTACATTACCCCGGGCTACTTTCGATCGGTCGGGGCGCCATTCTGGCAGGGACGCGATTTCAATAACCAGGACGATGCCCATGCTCCGTCGGCCGTGATCATCAACCGCACGATGGCCCAGAAATTGTGGCCTGGGCAAAGTGCCGTTGGAAAACAGCTGAAGGCGGGCGACGCATGGTCATCCATCGTCGGCGTGGTTGCTGACATTCAATTTGCCCGACCGGGAGAACCGCCGGCATTCCAGATCTACAGTCCGGCTTTTCAGACGAGCGTCTCGGTTCTGAGCTTCGTGGTGCGATCCTCCCCGAATTTTGGTGGGGACCCGATCACTTTGGCCCGACCGGCAAGCGCGGTGGTCGCGTCCATCGATCCCAAGATGCCAGTGTCCAACGTCACGTCGCTGGCTGCTCTTTCCGATGAGGCTCTCGCCGGGCAACGTACTTCCACGACAGTTACCGCGGTTCTAGGCGCGCTCGCTCTTCTGCTGGCCAGTGTTGGCGTCTATGGCGTGATGGCGTATTCGGTAAGCCGGCGCGAGCGCGAGTTTGGAATCCGGATCGCGCTCGGCGCAAATCGCCAGGGCATCTTGCGATTGTTGTATGCCGCCGTTTTGCGACTGCTGCTAGTCGGGATGGGTTTGGGAATTCTGCTCGCCTATGGTGCGCGCGTCTGGATTGTCTCGATGCTGGGGGCCGAGGGTGCCAATGCAGGCGCAATCGTTCTTGGAGGGCTGCTGCTCACCGTCGCGGCCGTTGTTGCAGCCGCTGTGCCAGCCCATCGCGCCACGCGAATCCTTCCCATGGAAGCGTTGCGCAATGAATAAGGTAGATTTTTGGAACCCGGAGGCAAGCAGCGCACAATGTAGGTGGCGAGGCGTAAGGCAAGGCCGATTTAACAGACGCCGCCGACACACTGCGCTTCAGCGCGGCGGAAGCATCCGCTGCTACATGAACTTGAACTTGTGTTTAGTCGCCGGCCGGCAACTGGAAGTCGATGCCGCGATCTTCGTTGGCTTTCTTGGTGGCGTCTAGATCGAGGTCGTCGAGAGCAATCTTCTGCGTCTGGCCCGGAGCGAAGTTCCAAAGCGTGTCTCCCACGATGGCGTAGTTGTCGACTTCCTGCTGATGTTTGTCCCGGAAGACGAGCACCGTATCGCTGAACATCGGCGAGCCCTGCTTCTCAGGCGTTGGCGCATTACCTCCGCCCTGGGAACTGGGCGGCGGATCGTTGTCGCCGTTCGCGTAAGCGTCCTGATCGCCGTCTGCCTGCTCCTGGCGGAGCATGCGCTGCTCTTCAAGATTCTGTCGGTTCATCTCGGCGGCGATCGCTAAATTCTGGTTATAGTCATCGTCGTAAGACGACGAGTTGTTATCCCACCACCACGGAGAGTAGGCCCATGTCCAGGGAGAACCCCAACCCCAACCCCATCCCCAGTTACGGCAGGGGAAGCCCCAACAGTTTTTGAAGCCGCGAGTGCGAATGCGAATGCCAACCACCCCGTTGTGCAGGAAGGGACCGCGGGATGAAAAACCACGTCTCGCTCCCGGGGACATGAACCCTGGCCCATGTCCGGAGAATCCACCTACGCGAGAACCGCCGAACCCGCCAACATGCCCGCCGCTGAATCCACCGACGTGACCACCCCCGAACCCGCCAGCGTGACCACCCCCGAACCCGGCGCCGTGGCCTCCTCCGCCATGCTGCGCCCAGAGCGGGACAGCCAGGAAGAGGACGAACGCCGCAATGGGGGCCCAGCGACGCATACCCAAATAGTATAGGCCCGCTGGCCGACCGTTTCGCAAGATTTATATCAGTCGAGATGTCTAAGAAATAGAGGTCAGGATGACGATGCCGTTTCCTGTCTATTTCTTCTTTGCTTTTTTCGCCGGCTTGGGTGCGGGATTCTCCGGCTTCGCCGCGGGCTTGGCGGCTGAGGGATTTGCTTTCGTCGCCGTTTTTCCTTTTGGGTCAGGCTTCGCGGGAGATGGGGTCGCAGCGGGCGCTGGCGCCGCGACCGGCGCTGCCGCGGCTTTTCCCTTCCTTCCCTTTGAGCCCGGTTTGGCCAGCTGTGCGGTTTGCGCCCCAGCGGCAGCCGCTGCGGCTTTGGGAGCGCGTCCGCGGCGCGGGGCTGGCGGAGGTGGCGGCGGGGGCGGGGCGAAGGGCTTCAGGAACTTCAGGGTCTCAGTGCGCGAGCGAAGTTTTCCGTCGAGCAGCAGCATGAACACGTCGTGGGCGAGTTTCGGGTAGACCGGCAACTGCGGTGTTATCAGCAGTTCGGTCATCTCCGGAAGCGGAATCTTCTGCTGCACCTGGCGCCACTTGGTCAGATAATTCTTGATCTTCTGTTCGACCGACTGCTGCTTGGCCGTCACCGCCAGGAACAGCACCATCTCAGGCCTCGCGGATGAGAGCAGTTGCCAGGTGCGCGACGGCGTCGCGGCTTCCTTGCCCATCAGACGCTTGGCCAATTCCTTCGCGTGGTCTTCGATGTCGCGCCAGGCTTCGACCAGATCCTTGCGCGGGATCAGCTTCTGAATATCAGACACTTCCTTTTCGCTAAAGTGCGACGTCAGAAAGTACATCACCGCGGGGCCAGCGTCGGGAGTATAGCCGAGATCGACCATCTGCTGGCGCGTCTTCATCAGCGCAGTAATGCCGTTGGCGTCGACCTTGGCGCTGGTCCAGTGATCGTGAAGGATGGTGAGCCACCCTTCTTTTTCGAGCATTTTGACCACGTGCAGCGGATCGTCTTCGTGGGCGAGAGCCGCGATCTCGTGGCCGATCGAGTTACGCAGGATGTGCTCTATGTAGTTCCCTTCCTTGGCGGCATCGTAGCGCGCCTGCGTGCGCTCTTCTAGCGGCCAGTGGAAGCGGGCGGCAAAGCGCGTAGCGCGAATCAGGCGCGACGGATCTTCGAGGAACGAATAGTTATGTAGAATGCGGATTAGCTTGGCTTCGATGTCGGCGACGCCGTTGAAGGGATCGAGCAGCAGGCCGCGCGAGCCTTCGTTGAGCGACAGGGCCATGGCGTTGACCGTGAAGTCTCGGCGGCGCAGGTCCTCGTGGATCGTCGACGGCATGACGATGGGAGGTTTGCCGGTCTTCTCGTACTTCTCGGTGCGCGCCATACTGACTTCGGCGCGGGCGTTGCCCGGCAGCGCGAGGAAGATAGTGCGGTTGTCTTCCTCGGCAGCAGTGATCTTGGCGCCGGCCTTCTCGAAATCCTTTTGCAGTTTGAGAGGATTGCCCTGGACCGTGAAATCGAGGTCGCGGATCGTGAATCCGCTGATAATGTCGCGGATGGCCCCGCCAGTAAGGTAAAGATTCATGCCCTCTGCGCGGGCTACGTCTTGAACCAGGCCGACGCCCTTGAGTTGATCCGGCGTCAGCCGGAGTTCCATCGTGTAAATGTAATCAGCCATTCGCTTTCAGGCGGCTGTTCAGGGCCTCGGCCGACGCGATTCGATGCGAAAATCGCGGCTGGGGAGGGCCGGATTTGCCGAGCTTTCCACAAGATTTCCACAGGCAAAGCGTTAAAACCATACCCAGCCTGAGCCACCCGGACGCAAGTGGCTAAATCCAAAGTACTTATGCGGAATGGAAACTATGTGGCAAGCTCAAGAAAATAACACAAGGTTTATCTTTTGGCTACTGCTTAGGCGGATTCCAGTGAAAAGTGGAGGAAAGGTGCGAGAATCGGAAGGCAGGGTCGGGGATTAAGCGTAGTGGACCAGTCGTCTAGGCTGTTCCTTATCCTTGCTCCCTGACCCCTGGCCCCTCGTCTTTCCATGCCTTCGACACACAAGAAAGTCATTGTCCGCAAGATCGACCGGGATTCTGTATCGGGATACGTGTCTCCGGCGCAGTTTGTGAACGAGGGGAAGGTCGAGGTGCTTAATACAGCCGGGACGGTGGTCCTCATTGATCTGAAGGAGATCAAGGGGGTTTACTTTGTGCGGGAGTTTGGGGAGGCGGAGTCGCTGACGCGGAAGACGTTCACCTCACGGCCGCGGGCTGAGGGGTTGTGGGTGCGCCTGCGATTTAAAGACAGTGAAGTGCTCGAAGGATTGATGCCCGCCGATCTGATGCAGACGATGCCGGAGGGGTATCTCGTGAATCCCCCGGATCAACGGTCGAATACGCAGAGGATCTTCGTTCCGCGGACAGCGCTGGAGTCCCTGACGGTTCTGGCAGTCATCGGGTCCACGCGCCGGCCCAAACGCCCATCGGACCAGCGGCAGGTCCCGATGTTCGAAGAATAGTTGCACCTTCGAACTGGTCACTCTTGGCGGCTCCCTGATTTCGTTGGGCGCGTGTTTCCTGGTCATCCCGCTGTCTCGACGCCGGGGCACCGCTTGCCGGTATTGATGTCGGCCGCGGTCAGGGTTTGCCGAGTGGTGGCGGCGGAGGGGGATCCAATCCCATACCCTCGATTTCGTTTCTGAGTCTCGCCCAAGTTGCTGCCGGGTCACAAGGTTCAGAACCTCACAATCAACGGCAGCGACTTCTTGAGTTTCGTCGAGTGTCACTCTTAGCGGTTCCGCCCGGAACACGACATTCAGCGCTACACAGATTGTGATTGCTTTACATCCGAACGACCTAGCCACGGTAGGTCAGAACCCGGTCGTAGATGGTCGCTCCGCAGGAGCGCCCGCGCCGGTCGCGGGCGGCCCGCGTTAGTGTACGATTTAGGCGCACCTTCATCTTGCTCATGAAACTTTCTGCGATTGCTTCTGCGCTTGGCCTGGTTCTGGAAAACGGCTCTCCTGAAACAGAAATCAATGGCTTGAATGGGATTGAAGAGGCGGGGCCCGGCGAGCTTACTTTTGTGTCCAATCCGAAGTATGCCCAGGCCGCGCGGACTACGCGGGCTGCGGCGGTCATTGTCGGGGAGGACTTCCCGGCTATTCGCACGGCGATATTACGGGCGAAGGATCCATACTTGACGTTTGCCCGGGCGCTCGAATTGTTTCATACAGCGCGGCGGTATGAGGCCGGAGTGCATCCCACAGCGGTAGTGCATGCTTCGGCTCGCGTTGGATCGGGGGCGCATATTGGGCCGTACGTTGTCATCGATGAGGGCGTTTCGATGGGTGCCAATGCGGTCTTGCTGGCGCATGTCGTCATTTATCGCGGGGTGACGATTGGCGACAACTTCTTTGCGCATTCGCACTCCGTGGTACGGGAGAACTGCTGCATCGGCAACAACGTGCTATTGCAGAACGGCGTCGTGATTGGGGCCGATGGATTTGGCTTTGCCAAGACGGCGGAGGGCAGATGGTACAAGATTCCGCAGCCGGCGCCGGTTGTGGTTGAGGATGATGTCGAAGTGCAGGCGAATTCTTGCATCGACCGGGCCAGCGTGGGCGAGACCCGCATTGGGCGCGGGGTGAAGGTCGACAACCTGGTGCAGGTGGGGCACGGAACACATGTCGGTGAGGACGCGTTGCTCTGCGCGCAGGTCGGGCTGGCGGGATCGACGGAGATTGGGAAGCGGGCCATTCTAACTGGCCAGGTTGGGGTGGTCGGGCATTGCAAAGTCGGCGAGAATGCTGTTGTGACTCCCCAGAGTGGGGTGGCGCACGATATTGAGGCGGGGGCGTTCGTAAGTGGGGCTCCGGCGGTGGATCATCGGTTGTGGCTGAAGTATTCCGCGATTTTGCCGAAGTTGCCGGAGATTGTGCGGGGGTGGAAAAAGAAACAATTGAGATAGCGGGCGGCCCCGGCCGCGCTTCCACAGAATCCCTAGTCTTCGTCTCAGCCGGACAATTTCACGCTTCCATCAGCGGCCGGATTCATTATTCGACGTGCTCGCTGTGGGAACGCTTCCCTGGCGATACTGTTCCGGCAATCCGCTTTCGATTACTTCTCTTACCTTTTCCATCAGGTGATCACGGTCGATGAAATCCTTTTGCTCGATCGGATTGTGAAAAATCACCTGTACTGTGCCGGGCTTGATGGCGAATCGTCCTTTTGGCATCGCATCGTGCGTCCCGACGATGGTCATCGGAACCACGGGCACGCCGCATTCCATCGCCAGATAGAACGGTCCTTTCTTGAACGGTAAGAGCTTGCCGTCGAAGGAGCGTTTGCCTTCGACATAGATGGTCATGTTCATCCCTTTGTTGACGACTTCTTTTGCGGCACGTACGGCCTCAATGCCGGCGTCGCGGTTGCCGCGGTCGACGGGCACGAGATTGCCCATGCGCATCGCGGTTCCGAGGATCGGGACTTTGAACAGCTCTTTTTTCACCATGACCGAGGTTTGTTTCGGCAGGGCGGGAATCTGAATGGGCGGATCAAGATTCGAGGCGTGATTCGACATGAAGATATAACTGCGGGAGAAGTCGAGCTTGTCGAGGCCGACGGTTGCGACACGGACGCCCGTCAGCCAGATACCGGCGCGCGTCCCCCACATGAAGAGTTGGTATAAGACCCGGATGTGGCCTTGAATATAGGCGGCGGGAAATCCGACGAGCGCGGCGAAGGGCATGGTCAACGCCCAGAACAGCAGCATGATGCAGGTTCTGATCATCGCTTGCCCGCTCTGCTTGTGTTGCCTGAGGATGCCGGCGGGGAGTTTGCCGCTACCGCAGTCTGGGCTTCGCCCTTGAGCCAGGCGGCGCGGCGGGCACGTTGCTCAGCCGTGATGTGGTCGAGATCTCTCACTTCATAGGTTACTTCCTGGCGGCCGGCGATTGTCCATTTCAATTCGCGCTCGCCACGGCGGGAGCGAACTTTCGCGGTGATGGTGTCGCCCGGTTGGAGCCGCGAGAGATCCTGCCGCGATTCCTGGCCTACGGCTTTGCTTTGCAATTCTGTGATGATGTCGCCTTCGCGCAGGCCGGCGCGTTCTGCCTCGCCTCCCGGCGATATCGCGACCACTGTCATGGGGCTATCGAAGCTCCGCGATGCGAGGAACCCGGGATCGGGGACCGTGGTCGTTTGCGATTCGATTTTGAGGCCGACGGGGAGCAGGAAATCGTTCCACGGCAGTTCGTCCGTTCCGGCAACGAACTTGGCGAAGAAAGCGCCCAGGTCCGCGTGCGTGACGGCTTCGGCGGCGGCGCGGACACCGTTGGAGTCATCGAAGTAGCGGCGTTGCTTGGCGTAGTTGGCGTTCATCCATTGAAAGAGTTCGCGGAGGGAGGCGCGCCCATGGCTCTGCTCACGCAACGTGAGGTCGAGCATGAGGCCGAGGAGCTCTCCCTTGTTGTAGTAAGAAATGCTGCGCTCCGGGCGGCGGTAGTAGCTGTAGCCTTCGAGCCAGGCCTCGAGGCTGGATTGCTCGGCCGATTGCGTGAGGTGAGCGGGGCGGTGTTCGAGTTCGCTGATCTGCTCACCAAGGTTGGCGAGGAATTGCTTTTCGTCGATCAAGCCGGCGCGAAGCTGGATGAAATCTTCAGCCGTGCTCGTGCAGCCTTCGCTGAACCACAGGGCGCGGGTGAGGTTTTCCTTCGTGTAGTCGACTGGCTCGAGTGTTTGCGGGCGGATGCGCTTCACATTCCACAGGTGGAAGAACTCGTGCGCGGTGACGGCTGTGAGCGGGTAGAGACTTTGCTTGATCGAGTCGGCGTTGAGTTCGATGGCGGTGGAGTAGGCATGTTCCATACCTCCGCCGGCGGGCCCGTGGGGAAAGTGGTAGATGAACATGTAGGAGTCGAAGGGGCGATCGTTCATCCAGGAAATGGCAGAGAGGACGATCTTGTGCAGATCTGCGACGATTTTGTTGGTGTCGTAGTCGGCGGGGTCGGCGTCGATGATGACGCGGAAGTGGGCTCCGGATTCGTCGAAGTCGGATTCGTGGAAGTCGCCGATTTCCACCGGAGAGTCGACCAGGCGGTCATAGTTTTCGGCGGAGAAGGCTCCGCCTTCTGCCGGGGCGAGCGGTGTGGCGATCTGCCAGTCGAGGGGAATTTGGGTGAAGTGGATGCGGATCGGGGCGTTGCGGGTGTCGACTGCATACACGAGAAGCTGCGCGAGGTTGAAGAAGGCATGATGCGAGTTGAGCTGCGCACCAAAAGGCCCGGGAGCGTCGACGAAGATCTGGTATTCGATGGTGGCACCGTCCTGGGCTCCGTCAA
>Ga0123356_10001323_pt1 | contig 27342 bp, 23 predicted proteins | sample TergutEmb28metaG_2_FD_92546 | JGI IMG/M metagenome (GOLD analysis project Ga0123356, IMG submission 92546) | Embiratermes neotenicus P3 segment gut microbial communities from Petit-Saut dam, French Guiana - Emb289 P3 | ecosystem: Host-associated > Arthropoda: Insects > Digestive system > Gut ...
GCGGCGCGCGCCTGAGAGGCGACGTGGAACCGCACCGCAGGAGACCGTAACCACCGCCCTGCGGTAACGCTTTAGGGGGGAGGAACCGCTGCGATCCCTACAGTTACTGCGACTGCGGCGTGTGACCGACGGCGTAGTGGGGAAGGCTGGAGCGATACCTCCTCGGCTTCATTGGCAGAGGGCGGTCCTAGGAAAGTGCGTCGAGTAATGTCCTTGCTTCCTTGAGATCAGGCGTATCAGAACCTTCGGTAAAACCCTCAAAGACCGTAGCAAGAAGCGGCTTGCGCCGCCCGCGCTCGTCCGTGTCACAGTGCTGTTGAACCAATGCCACCGCGGCGCGCAACTCAAACAGACGCGCCCCCTGCGCGCGCGCGACGCCCATCGCGTGCCGGAAGCACGCTTCGGCCTCGAATTGAGCATGAGTTGAAGAGGCCTGCAGAAGAAGGCCTTTGAAGCGAAAAAGCTCTGCTTCATACCAGCGTTCGCCCCCTGCTTCCATCGCCCGCATAGCCTCGGCAAGAAGCGCCATTCCATCGTCGATTTCACCTGCTTCGAGGAATGCGACCACCGCTCGTCCCAGCCGGTAGGGAGTCAAAAATCTAGGCTGCGTTTTGCGATATTGATCGAGACCTTCGCGGAGCGTGGCGAGACCGGAGTGACAGTCTCCCATCATTACTAAAATCCATCCTTGCAGCATTTTAGCATTGGCGGCTCCCACACTAGAGCTGTAGTCCGAGCCAAGCGATTGCCATTCACTGACCAGCGCCGCTGCATTGACCGGATCGCGACGCAGGAAATGCGTCTCTGCTCCAACCCACAGTGCGTGAATCAAGCTCGGCGTGTGCACCAAGCTGCGAGCGAGCGACGACCCTTTGACGAACTGCGCCAATGCTCGGTCGGGGTAGCCCAAGATCTGCAGGAACAACGCATCGTGTATGTGGGCACATACTGCCGCGTCATGGCCACCGCAGAACAGAGCTGGCACACCATGCATCTCCCTGCGATAAAGGCGCAGTCCAGCATCAGCGTGCTCGTGCGCGATTTTGAGATCACCGAACGTCCATTCAAGTGGCTGAGCAGCATGATGAGCCTCCAGCAACAACCCAGGGTCGTCCTGACTACGTGCAATGCTGAAAAGCTCGTCGGTAAGACCGCGTGCGGATTGAACATCGCCCGAGGTAAGGGCCACAACTTGCTTGCCCCAAACGGTCGCGAACAACTGGGATAATTTGCCCACATCACGCGCGAGCTGCTGCGCACGCTCGTAGACGTTCCGAATTTCTGGCGCCGCATTAGTCATTATCGTGCTTAAAACGGGGCCGAGCGCTATTAATATACGCAGCTCCTCCTCAACCTGTGACGAGCGCGTCGGTAGAGCTTCGAGCAGCTCCAAACCACGACGCAGATGGCTGATTGCCTCGACGTTGGCCGCGCGCGTCACCGCCCGCTCTCCGGCCCTTCGCCAATAAGCAATCGCCAGTTCGGCAATGCCAGCCTCGGTGTAGTGGTGCGCTATCAGTTCTGGCTGTGTTTCTGCAGTCTCGGGAAACTGCTCCGCCAGTGTTTCGGCAACGCGTCGATGCTGTCCCCGTCGTTGCGCTTTGAGCAGCGACTGATACGCCGCATCTTGAATTAGCGAATGCTTGAACAGATAGCGTGCTCTAGGCGGATCTCCCCGCTGGAAGATTATTTCAGAGTATGCGAGTTGTCGCAGCGCTCGGCGCAGTTGATCCTCAGAGAGTGGGGCCACGGCCCGGAGAAGTTCGTAGGAGAACTCTCGGCCGATTATGGCAGCCAATTGCGCCACCCGTTTGGTCTCATTGAGGCGATCGAGCCGTGCCATCAGAGAATTTTGGAGGCTTGAAGGGATGGCCAGCCCCTGCAGAAGGTCTGCTGGTCCGGAGCTGTCGGCATCCTCGCCGAGCAGTCCGCCTTCGACGAGACTTTTGCTCAGCTCTTCGATGAACAGCGGGACACCATCGGTGCGCTCGACGATCCGGTCGAGCATTGCGGGAGGCAACCTATCGTCACCGACGATACGTATTACGAGGGCGGCTGCCTCTCGCTCGATCAACCGACGTAGCGCCACGGACGTGGCATTCGCCAGCCCGGTCCAGGGTGGCGAGAATTCTGGGCGGAAGGTGATGATCAACAAGACGGGCAAGTGCGCCACTCGCTCGATAGCAGTATCAAGTAGTTCCAGTGATGATGAATCCGCCCAATGTGCGTCCTCGAAGATTAGTAAGACAGGGTGCTGCCGCGCCAAACTTTCGAATTCTCGAAGGATCGCTGTTAGCGTCATGTCTCGTCGACGCTGGGGGTCGTGCGGCAGCGGCGGATAACGACCCTCGCTCGTAAGCCCAAGGAGGTCGGCCAACGGCCCGGCTCTTTCGGCACTCATCTTTCCTGATTGGGCAAGAAGCATTTCCAGCTTGTCCAGCCTGGCAGTAGCCGTATCGCCTCTTTCGAAACCCGCGGCATGCTCAAGCCGAGCGATAAAGGGATAGAACGCACTATCCCGGTGTTGCTGCGAGCAGAAATATCGTAATCGGGTATGGGGCTTGTCGCGCAGGCACTCCAGAAGTGCGGTGCTCAGTCGCGACTTGCCGATGCCCGGCTCACCTGACAGCAGCACAACCTGGCCCTCGCCGCTCTTGGCACGGGCCCATCGGCTTTGCAGCAGGTCGAGTTGTTCCTCGCGCCCGATCAGCGGCGTCATGATTCCCGTATGCAGTGCCTCGAAGCGGCTCTCGACCGGAGCCTCCGCGAGCACATGCGAGGCCACTACCGGACCCGGCAGACCCTTCAACGCAACTGCGCCAAGATCGTGACAAACAAATAGGCCGCTGATCTGCCGACGGGTTGCTGCATCGATAACGACGCTGTTGGGTGTAGCAAGACTTTGCAGGCGGGCCGCCAAGTTGGGAGTCTGTCCAATCGCTGTCTGCTGCCGGGCGTCGCCGCTACCGATAGGCTCGCCAACGACCACGAGGCCCGTCGCAATGCCGATGCGGACTTGCAGGTGTTCCGTCTGGACAGGAGCCTGGTCGATCGCGTCGATTACCGCGAGTGCGGCACGCACCGCGCTCTCGGCATCCGTCTCATGCGCCTCCGGCCAGCTGAAGTAGATCAGGATGCCATCGCCCACGTAGCGGGCGATGAAACCGCCGAAGCGGGGGATGATCGCAGCAACGCGGGCTTGATAGCCGCGAATCACGGCACTCAGTTCTTCCGGGTCGAGGCGGGATGACAGCGCTGTGGAGTCTATAAGGTCGCAGAACATCACACTGAGCTGGCGGCGTTCAGCAGTGCTTTGCTGTGACGACCGGCGCTGTTCAGCAGAGGCCGCCAGCGGATCTTCGGCGTGATCGGCATCGGCGCGCAGTGCGGAGATGGCATCAAGCAGCTGGCGTCGATGTCCGACCGACGCGACACCCAACTCTTTGAGATCCTCCGCAGTCAGGCTGGGAAGAACCGCAGCGCTGACGTCATTCTCGCGGAATGCCGCTTCGTATCGTCCAAGGCCCAGTTGACGCAGCCAATTTGCGACGTCCATCGCCCACCCCGGGGAGCCGTCGATCTGTCAGACCAGCATTGCTTAACCGGGCCGAATTTGTCCAGGAAATCCTGTTCGGCACCAGAATAGCCGCTTTTGACAGTAATGAAGGCCAATCAGACCTCCTACATTTGTAGGAGGTGACATTCTGCTTCGCTTGGCGCGATGGTCTGGATTACGAGACGTGGACGGCACCGCAGGAGGCCGTAACCACCCCGGCCCCCTGGTATGTCTATGTAAGATAACGCTGGGGAGAGTAACTAATGGCTACTACGACAGGTGACTACGATGAAATCGTGCGAGTCATGCAACTCTATTTCGACGGGATGAATGAGAATAACCTCGAAAAGATGAAGGAAGCATTTCATGGAAAAGCGTGGATAATGTATATCGATGCTGAGGGGACATTTCATGAAGGACTAATCTGTGACGGTTATGAAGCTTCTTTGCGTGCGAATGATCCTATGCTTCGTAGATGGCTCGGCAATGTTGCCGCCCAAATTATATCGGTGACGCAGGTGGGTGATGCGGCCGCTGTGCAGCTCAACTTTGACCATGCAAGCGACAAGTCCAACGGATGGATTGACTTCCACAATCTGCTCAGGATCAACGGCGTCTGGAAGATTACGAATAAGACGGCAACGCACCGACTTCGGCAGACTGCTCAATCGACATAATTGGTCCGGCCGACCGCCCAACGAACCAACACAGTTCTGACCCGCTGCTCCGGAACCCCGTCAGAGATCACTGGATCGAGCACTGGTTACCGCGTCGGCCTCGCCGCGCTCCAAGTCGGCCGCGATGTCCGCCGGAAGTTCGTAGAAAGCGACACCTAGAGCCTCGGCCTTCCGGCGCCGCCGGGCCGCGATTCGTCGCGGCTCCGCCACGCCCGCGCCCAGGTGGCCGCTCGCTCGAATCGGGCGCGGCGCTGCTTCCGTTGAACAGCGCCTCGCCTCTGTCCCAAGGCTCGCAGCCGGCACGCACGCAGACCACTCCGCGATGAACGTAATGGAAGCTGTCGCCTACGTGGCGGGCGAGCCGTGGTCGGACAATCCAGCCTGCGCTTGCTGGACGATCGGCAACTTCCTGCGCGAATGGAATGACGTGCTGCCGGACGCTGATCGTGACGCGCTTTTGCGTCCCCTGATTCGCCCAGCATCCGGGCCTCTCAAACGCAGGTGCCGAGAAAATGGCACAAATGATGACAGCCTTGCTCAGAGCGAACGGCGGGCGTTCGATTTTTGGACCGGTCTTTGGCGAGTGACGGATCCCGACGGCGGACAAGAATGGCGCGCCCTGTCCGTTGGTTAGGCGAGCGCCTCGGAAATCAATGCAGTGACCGAGTGGCCGATCGTCTCAGGGTGATCCTCCTGCAGGAAATGCACGCCTTCACCAAGCCTTACGAGCCGGCAATTGTGGAGCTTGCGCGCAAACTCTCCGGCGAGCGAGGGCGGGACGAGGGCGCCGGGATCAGCGGCGAAGAGAAGCTTGGGATAGGTAGAGGCGGCAAGCGCTGCGTGCGCGGCCTCAAGCGTCGCATAGACATCGGCCGGTGCGCCTTCGATCGGCAGTTCGTTCGGAAAGCGCCAAGTGGGCCGTCGCGACTGTGGCGTCGGAAATGGAGCGCGGTAGACGGCCATTTCCGCCTCTGTAAGCTTGCGCCGCATTCCGCCGGGTAGAATCCGTTCGACGAAAGCATTGCCGTCAAGGATCAGCTCTTCTCCTTTGCCGGGGGTACGGAACTTGCGGAAGATCTCGCGCGCGGGCGTATCTCGGATGAACTCTTCCCAAGTTGGAATCGGCCGAATGAACTCCATGAAGGCCAAGCCGCGTACGAAGTCCGGCCGGCGGGCCGCAAGGTGAAAGGCGAGTGCCGTTCCCCAATCCTGAACGACGAGATAGGCCGAATTGATCTCCCGCTTCGCGATGAAGGCGTCGAGATACCGCACATGATCCTCAAAGCGATAGGCGATGTCGGGCTTGCCCGATTGGCCGAAGCCGATCAGGTCCGGCGCGATGCAATGCGCGACCTTGGCGACGGACGGGAGGATCTTGCGCCAGATGTAGGAGGAGGTGGGATTTCCGTGCAGGAACAACGCGACCGGTGCGCCCTTCTTCCCGGCCTCTCTATAGGCCATCACGGAATCGAGGACGGGCACCTGGGGCAAACTGACGTCGGGATCCACGATGGTCATGGCTGCGGTTCCTGGAATACGGTGCCAAAAGCAATGCGTTTGAAGCGTTCGAGCGGGTCGGCATTGCGTGCGACCTTCATGCGCAGGATCGCACCCTCCCACGAGGAGAGGAGGAATTCGGCAAGCTCTTCGGGAGCGAAGGTCCTCTCGATCTCGCCCGCGGCCTGGGCTTCGGCGATGCAGGTGGCAAAGGGCGTGCGCCATTCGGCGAAGATCTCTGCCAGTCGCATGCGCAGCAGCTCACTCTGCGGTGCCGCCTCGAGACTAAAGTCTCCGATCAGGCAGCCGCGAGCGAACTCGGCCTTGGCAAGTCGGTCGGTGATGATGTCGAGATAGCGCGCGAGGCGCTGGCGGGGCGAACGGCTCCCGTCGGTGAGGGTGTCCGTGACCAGCCTCTGGAGATCGGCGAAATAACGGTCGAGCACCTCACGCGCGAATTCCTCCTTGGATCGAAAGTGGTTGGTGAACGACCCCTGCGGAGCCGGCGCCTCGATCACGATGTCACGCACGCTCGCGCCAATATATCCCTTGCGGAACATGACCTTAAGGCCGGCGTCGAGGATTCGTTCGCGTAAAGACGGTCTCGCCATCGGGCGACAATACGTACGGACGTATTGACAGTCAAGTGCCCGCCGGAGCTACCGGAACCGTCCCGCGAATTCTCCTGGCACCAAACGCCGGCGGCACGCGTTCGAAGCGTCCCTACTGGCCGTCCCTCAGTCTTGATGGCCCCCCGCCGGTAGTACCGCATGGGTTCCGCCGCTCAGACGGTCTGCCCAGCCCTCTGGGAGCTTATCTCGATAATCGTTGACGAACTGGCCCATCGTTCCATCCGGGTGTGCTCGCTTCCAGTGACTATACATTCGATGCACAACCATCCCACCGGCACATCCACCAAACATTCCAAGGAACGTATGATGTTTCATGTGCCCAACTACACCGCCAAGGGCTGCGCCTGAGACGCACCCTATGGCATTTGCTGAATTGACAGCGATGAGACAGCCCATCGCACTAACGAGTATGAGTTTCATTTCCCGTTTGCCTCCAGATAGTGGTTAATCCCGCGCCGGATCACATCAGGGATCTGCCTATAGTACTCCTGATTACAGAAAATGTGAATATTGATCAGCGGAACGCCCGCCGCCACGCCGAGGCGAGCGTGGCGGACGCCCGTGGTGTGCATGGCGTGCGCGCCGCGTGCAACGTCGAGGCAGCTGCCGATGATGCTGCGCGTTTCACCGCCAGGGCGAGTTTTTGCGATGGCGCTCATGGCGCTGCGCCGCCCGCCCTGCCCCGCCGTCTAGTACCTGCCATGTCTTTTTCGGAAGCGCGTTACTCGACGCCGCCCAATTGCACAAGTAATACGCTGGCGAACTGTCGTACGAACGGACGGTCGAGACGTAAAACCCCCTACAGAAAACAGGGCGCTAGCCTTATCGGGAGACCGAGTCGCATCTCGGTATGCATCCCGCAGCAACGGCGGTCTCAATCTCTGCCGGCGCAGCGCGGTGACGTTCGCTCATCCCGCGCCGTTTATGTCTGAGTGCGCCGCACCGGCCAGCGTCATGGCAGCCAGAGGACGAGCCGTTTGGGACCGGTAAGCCACGTCCGCATCGAAAAAGCGAACCAGACTGGCTTGAGTCGGTGTCACATTCCACGATTTCAAGCCAGCCCATTTTGCTGCCGCTGCCGCCCACGCGGAGCTCGACGAAGGAGTTCGATGAACCGTCGTAAGCGGGCTCGCGATTCCGATGAAGCCGGTCGCCGCGGAATGTCCGCTATCGGAATTGGGCGGCGCTCGATCGAGCGACCGACTTGGTGAGGATTTTCGGACGCCGGCCCCGACAGGTCGAGCGTGAAGGACGGGCGGCCGTACCGAAACCTCCTAATCACGAACCCGCGGGGGCACAGGCCCGACGTCATGGGGATTTTGGAGCGGTCCAGGCGACGCGGTGATTGCGCGACGCGGTTCACTGGCCGGCAACTGTATTATACTGATGACTCGGCCGTAGCCGGCCGCCACTCCGCATCGCTTGCGCGCGCTCCGGTAATCCTAGCAACGATGTCATCCATCGTGTCGCGGGAAGGAAACCCGATCCCGACCCGGCGACCCAGCCGCATCACCTGAATGCGATCCGCCACTGCGAATACCTGCGGCAAGCTGTGGCTGATAACAACCACGGGGACGCCCCGCCCCCTGACCGTGCGGATCAACTCCAGCACCATGGCCGACTCTTGTACTCCCAGCGCCGCAGTCGGCTCGTCCATGATGACGATCCGCCGCCCCCAAGACACTGCCCGCGCAATAGCAACGCCCTGCCGCTGACCGCCGGATAGGGTCTCCACTGCCTGGGCCATCGAACGGATGCCAATCTTCAGCGAACTCATATGCAACGCTGCCTGGTGCTGCATCGACCGCTTGTTTAGCTTACGAAACAGAGAGCCGAGAATGCCGGGCACCCGCTCCTCCCGTCCCAGGAAGAGGTTGCTGGTGATGTCCAGGCCGGGGGCCAGTGCCAGGTCCTGATGTACCGTTTCGATCCCCAGTTCGCGCGCATGGAGGGGGTTGCGCAGGTGCACGCGCTGTCCGTCCAGCAATAGCTCGCCCGCATCCGGGGCAACCACTCCCGAGAGGATCTTGATCAGTGTCGATTTGCCCGCGCCATTGTCGCCAACGATCGCCAGGATTTCGTTGGGGTATAATTCGAAATCGGCGCCATCCAGCGCCGTGACGCGCCCGTAGCGCTTGACCAGGCCGCGTGCCTGGTAAACTGGTGCCACGGTGTAGTCCGGCGCGGTGCGGGAAGAAGGCCCGCTCACCGCGTGCGCCCGCGCTGCAAGCGGTCTAGGATCACCGCTGCGATCACCAGCAAGCCAATGGCGATGTCCTGGTACAGCGCATCGACCCCGATGATGGTCAGCCCGTTCTCGAGCGCACCGACGATGAACGCGCCCAGCACCGGCCCAACGATGCTGCCTCGCCCGCCAAACAGGCTGATGCCGCCGATCACCGCCGCCGTGATGCTCTCGAGGTTCGCGGTTTCTCCGGCATCCGGATTGCCCACGGTGGTGCGCCCGAGCAGCAGCAGCGCGGCAACCGCGTAGATGATGCCGGCCGTTACATAGGCCGAGACCAGCACGCGATTGACGCGGATGCCACTCAGGCGCGCGGCGGGAAGATTGTCACCCAGGGCGTACATGTGCCGGCCCCACGCAGTTTCCTGCAGGGCGTACCAAGCCAACAGCAGTACAGCCAGCGTCACCAGAATACCAACCGGCACCTCAGTTCCCCCGACATCAAAGGTGTTGCCCAAAGCCAGCAGCGCCGGGGGCAGATTGATGATCGACGCCTCACCTGAAATGAGCAGGGACAGCGCAAGCGCGACGTTGAAAAATCCCAGGGTCACGATGAATGGCGGCAGCTCGACGATCGCGACAAGCAATCCTTCCGCCAGTCCGAACGCGGCGCTGACCGCGAAGCCGGAGAGGACAGCCAGGATCACCGGCACGCCGGCCACGGCGAACTTTGCCATGACGATACTGGCGAGTACCATCACGACGCCGTTCGCCAGGTCGATCCCGGCAACCAGGATGATCAAAGTCTGCCCGATCGCCAGCGTGGCGATTTCCATCGCCTGTTCGGCAATGAGCAGAAAGTTCCTGGTTGTCGCGAAGCGCGGGGCGAGACTGCCAAAGACGACGATTTCAACAGCCAGCGCCAGAATCGGGCCCATCAGTCCGGCGGCGCGCAGGCGCTCGAGCATGGCAACGCCCGCTTGTCGGACCCGTTCGCCGAGGCCAGGGCCGGCGGTCAGCTCCAACGGTCAGCCCCAACACTCTTTCAAGGTCGTGGACGGAGGAACGCTCGGAACGCCGGCTTGTGGATGCAACGTGGTCAAAGGCTCTCCGGTGTCGACCAGCGCTGGGATCTTTTTGCCCTGGGATGCCGCGATCGCTTCGTCAATTCCGATCTGTGCCATCTTGGCAGGGAATTGCAGTACGTCGGCGCCGAACTGACCGTTGGCCGCACCTCCCACGCCCTGGCACGAGCCATCCATCGTGACGATCAGAGCCTGAGCACCCGCGCGTTTGAGGGCAACGGCGGCCCCGAACCCGGCCGGCTCGTTGATGGTCCAAACCAGATTGATGTTCGGATGCGCCACCAGGGCGTTTTGCATGGCGTTCAGAGCCTTGGTCTGGTCGCCGTTGGTGATCAGGTCTACCGCCGCCTGCGACTTCTCCATCCCCATGCCCTTGAGGAACCCGCCCAGGCGCTCGGTATTGACTGAGGATGCAGGCGTGCCCTCGAGCAACGCCACGACCGGCTTCTTCTGGCCCACGGCGGCTTTTGCCCATTCCCCGTCCTCGGTCCCGCCCTTGAAGTTGTTGGTCGCCACGAAGCTGTCAGCGGCACTGGCGGGATCTACCGCAGTATCCACCGCAATGACGGTGATGCCCGCCTTCCTCGCCCGGTCAAGGGCGGGCGCCACGGAAGCCGAAACGCTCGGTGCAATGATGATGGCACTGGCGCCGTGCGCCATCAGGTCCTCAATATCGGAGATTTGGGTGCCGACGTCGCCATCGTATTTGCCGGCTTCGAAGATCAGATGGATGCCGGTTCTCGTCGCTTCCGCTTCGGCTGCCTTTTGCATTGCCGCCCAGTACGGATTGTTCAATGTCTTGACGATGAAGCCCACGGTGATTGGCCCGGCTGCGCGTGGCGAGGGAGGTTGGCAGAGCACCATCACGGCGATGGCCGCTATCGCACGCGCCACCATGCCATAACGCGGCTGCACGCGGGGCGTCTGTGCTGCGATGGACTGCATGTCGGCTTACCTCGTGCGCTTGCTCGTTGACGGTATTTCTTTGGCTTGCTGCAAAACTGTGGGTGAAGCGTCGGACAGGGTCAAGCTCGTCCGCGCGGCGGTTGAAATTGTCTGATCAATGGATCGCCAGAAACATGATCTGTCCCATCGCCGCCAAGCGCTTCCGCTGCTCGCAGCTCCTGCGGCGACGCATGGATTGGAGGCGACAACCTCGAAACTTCACATCGCCCAAAGCCTCGGCGCCGACGTGTCAGGTGGTCGTAAATGACGAGTACACCGGCTACTAATGGTCGCCGCTGCTCACAACGAACCGACAACCACCATAATTTCGGTCGCGGCCCACACGCTCCGACACTACTTCTTGGTCGTCTGAGCAGTTCTTGTGCGGCCGCGGTAGCCGGGCCTAGTTGTAAGTGGCTTCACTGCTTTCGTATTGCTCGGGTTGGAGGTACCGCCCACATGTGCGGCTCCGGTCCCGACACTGTACCCCGGTTCCCTCATAAGCTGTTGCCGCTCGGCAGGCGTCGGCCAGCCGCCGATATGTGGCCCGTTCTGTGGAGAGTTCTGCGCAAGGACTGGCGTCATCCCCAGCCCAATCAAGATTACACCGAATGCGGTGATGGTTTGTATCCTCATACCAAGTCCTCTTTCTCGCGAGCCCAGACTGCTATCTTGCCAGGCCTACAGGGCTAGATGTTGTCAGTCATCTGAAAGACAAGGTCCTCGCCTCGAAAGGCGTCGAAGCGAAGAGCGATGACAAAATCGAAGGCCGAAACAGAGCGGGCACGATGATTTCCGTATGCGCCGCGGTGGTGGAACAGAACGAAGGCAGGCTCGCCCTGATCTGGTCCGACCCGCAACACCGGGACTGAGGCGACCGGGGCCGGCGGGCAAGGCCCCACCGCTTCCACGCGGTATTCATCCACCCTCACAAACTGCACGCGCGAGGGCCCGCGAATGTGGCGCAACCGCGCGCCGTTCACGCGCGTTCCGGTGGCCCATGAACGCCAATCCCCGTCGATGAGAGAAGCTCCGTTTATCGTCCAACCGCGCTACGGAAGGCTGAATTTCGTATAGCGAGGGCTTGTGCGCCATTCGACCGGCCTTGGCGAGGACCGAGGCGGCCCGGGCGCCGGAGATGCTAGTAGTCCGGCCGACAAGCGATGGGAATTCAACACGGAAAGCGGCTGAGCTGAGCGCGGTGTCGAATTCCCCCGTTCTAGAATTGTATGGAATGAGCAAAACGTTTCAGGGCGTGAAAGTCCCGCCGATTAGCCGGCGTCGACCTGTCACCTTCAGCGACAATTGGTTGGATTGTTTGATAGATATTCGGCAGGCGGAAGAGAAGAGCGAGCGAGATACGGCTAGCATGCGCCGCTGTATCACTCTCTTGCGCTAGGTCAAGAAACAGTGCGCCAAGCGAAGCTGGCGTGCTCCAGCCGGTGAAGGTCCAGCCCGGGTAAAGGGTACTTCTAGCCGGGTAGCGAGTGTTGCGTCGCGGAAGGCCCGCGCTCCGTATCAGACGGGAGCCTCACCGCGCGCCGCGACGCTGCCGCCTCGGCGATGCGATGGGGGCGTCGTCCGATCCGGTGCCGCCGTAATCATACGCGCCCGACGTTCCCGCCACACCGCCAACTCATACCAACCGCCTCGCCCGATGAGCGGTCTGTGTGGAAAACGGCCTGTCTGCTTGGCACGCGGATGCGCTAAAATCGGACGTTCGCCTGAGAGTGTGGCTAGCCCCCAGGTGGGCGCGGGTGCCCCGATGCTTCGGTCGATACCAAAGCGCCTGCAAGCGAACTTCCTCCACTGTGCCGGTAATCCGGGCACTGAGTTAGATTTCGGAGTTTCCAGCATGACGGACGCCAATGTGCTCAATACCGCTGCCGGCCATGCGGTGAGGTATCTCGAAACTCTCGATTCCCGCCCAATTGGTGCCACTGCCTCGGTGGCTGAGCTACGGGCTCGTTTGGCCAAACCATTCCCCGAGAGAGGACACAACGTCGAGCAGGTCATCGATGAACTGGTGCGCGACGCCGAGGGTGGGATATTGGCTTCGAGCAGCGGGCGGTTCTTCGGGTGGGTGATCGGCGGAACGCTTCCTGTGGCGCTCGCTGCCGACTGGTTGACCTCGGCATGGGACCAGAATGGAGCGTCGAACCTCACAGCACCGTTGGAGGCGGTAGTCGAGGAGGTTGCTGGAAGTTGGGCCAAGGAAATCCTCGGCCTTCCAAGCGAGGCGTCGTTTGCCTTCGTCACGGGCTCGCAAATGGCCCATGCTACGGCCCTTGCCGCGGCAAGGCACCGGCTATTGCAAAACCGCAATTGGGACGTCGAAGAGATGGGGCTCGCCGGTGCTCCACGATTGCAAATCCTCACCACAGAGGGTCGCCATGAGTCGATCCTGCGTGCGGCCCGGCTGCTTGGCGTCGGCACTCGCGCCATTATCTACGTGGCGAGTGACGAAGCCGGCCGTATGGATAGCCGTGCGCTCGCGAATGCGCTTCGCCAATCGTCTGGCGTGCCGACCATCGTCTGCCTCCAGGCGGGTGAACTTAACACGGGCGTATTCGATTGCTTCGAAGAGATCTGTCCCGTGGCAAAGTCCGCCAATGCCTGGGTCCATGTCGACGGTGCATTCGGTCTCTGGGTGGCGGCCAGTCGGAAATACCGACATTTGCTTAACGGTGCAGATCAGGCGGACTCGTGGGTTACTGACGGGCACAAGTGGCTAAACCTGCCGTTCGATTCAGGATTGGTCTTCGTGGCCGACTCCGCCGCACACCGAAGTTCGTTCGCTCAGGCTGCTAGCTATTCTGTCCCTGTCGAGGAACTACGAAATCAGAAGGATTGGAATCCCGAGTGGTCGCGCCGCGGCCGTGGATTTACAGTGTACGCAGCGATCCGCGCCCTCGGTCGTGCCGGGATCGCTGATATTGTCGACCGCTGCTGCGCGCACGCCGACCGTCTCGTTCGGAGCATCGGCGCGCTACCCGCTACCGAAGTTGTTGCATTGCCTGTCATCAACCAGGGTCTCGTGCGGTTCCTCGCTAACGACGGCGATCACGACAGACGCACCGAGCGCGTCATCGCGCGCATTCAGGCGAAAGGCGTCGCGTGGTTTGGCGCCGCCACGTGGAACCGCAAGCGTGTCATGCGGGTTTCGGTGTGCAATTGGTTAACCTCGGATCGTGATATCGAACGTGCCATCGCAACTGTGCGCGAAGCGGCAGCGGAATGTCCTCCATGACAGCGCAGGTGAAAGCGTGGGACGTGATTGTACTGGGCCGATCGACGCAGCGATAGGCGACGTCCTGGTGGTTTGCGACGCTGATGCGACCTGGGCGCTCGAATGTCCTGCGCACCGATGTCCGTCCCCAGATTGCCTGGAACCCAGCCAGACGGCCGACTCAGGTCGCAACCAGACGGGCTTACGGTGGCTTCTGCCCAGGACGCACCATTAAGCCACGGCTGTCACCCGGACGTGGGAATCCGCCCAATCTCGAGTCGGTCACCGAGGCGCCGAACGCGTAGAACCGGCTGTCGTTCACCAATGGTCACGGGAACTGAGATTATCTGCGATTGTCCTGGCAGCAAGTCTGACGAGAACCGAACTATGGCGTGGTTGTCGCTATCACCATTCTGCCCGGTGAATATGTCGACAGTGGTAACCACATGCCAAGCATCCGCTTCGTTTACCCAGTAGGTGATCGCCGAAGCGTGGGCGCTCAATTCGGTTGTCACGCCCTGGCCCTCGCCCACTGTTCTATATAGCTGGGCGGCCTGGGGTTGGGCGGTGACGGTTGCCAACCCAGCGGTAACGATCGCGGCAAAGCCTGCTGCCTTTAGTAGAGTCGTCACGTCAACCCCTGGCCAGTTGCGGATAGATCCCAACACGATCTTCTCTCTATGTTAATTGGAAGCAAACCCGTTGCGATCACTGCAGCAAAGACAGGGCCGCCTCGCGCTGGGAGCAATTTGGTGGAGTTGCCGTTACGCGTCGGCTTCGGAGCGGCGTCGGGTGGTTACGATTGTAACAGTCGCTAAAGTGGCGTTCGACCGCGCTCGATGACGCGACACAAGCCCAATCTCGTGCGCTCGGACCGTGACCTTGTGCCCTTGTTGGGTCGAGAGCGGATACCGACCGGAAAACGCTGTCTTCTGCTGAACCATGATGGCTCGTGCTCGCGCCCGCCCGCCAACGACGAGATCAACGATCCGAACTTTCACGAACCGCCTCTCCCGCTCCAGCCAGAAGCGAATCGCTCACACGTCCCCAGGCCTTAGGGCTCGCTTGGCGCCAACCATTCGACCAGCGTTCCATGGGCGCCGCTGCTGAGCGCCGAGGCCGGGGCATCATCGGGCGCGGGCCGGCAGGCCTCGGCCAACGGACCCCGCCAGCATCCGGCCGCGCAATCGTTTCCGCGCGCCGTGTCCTAAGAGCCGGTCCGCGACAACATCGAATATTTCTCGGCAGAGAATTCGGCGACCGGAATGGTGCCGACGGGAACGATGACGTCAGCTGGAACATTCGCCCGCCGCGCCGCGATCCGGATCGCCTCCTCGCTCGGCGCTTCGTAGAGGCAATAGGACTTGCGCCGGTCCGCGCTGAGGAAAGAGAACAGCCAGGTTACTCCAACCTCGTCATTGAGGTGCTGGACCTCCCGGACGCCCGCCTCGTCGAGGTTCACCTCTTCGGCAAATCTTCGCTCGATAAGGAAAAGAGGCACGATCGTCGCCCTTCATTCAACCTGTTGAACCACTTACGGCGGGGGGCGATTTGCCGGACCCTTGCATAAAGGCAATGATGCGGCATAATGGCTGAATGTGCAAGTGACGCCGCCGCAGGAGGCAATTTTATGGCTCCGGGAGCGGAGATTTTCGTAGGGCGGCGCGGCGAGCTCGACGCGCTCGCCGCCGCCCTTGAGGTGGCCTATGGGGGGCATGTCCGCCTGGCGCTGATTGCCGGCGAGCCGGGCATAGGCAAGACCAGAACCGCGCTGGAATTGGCCGTCCAGGCGTCGAAACACGATGTCATGATCGCCTGGGGCCGCTGCCACGAAGAGGCAGGTGCGCCACCCTACTCGCCGTGGGCGCAGATATTGGCAGCCGTCGCGGCCGCGCAGGAGACGAGCGACCTGCTCGCGGACCTGGGTGCCGGAGGCCCCGACGTCGCGGCAATCGTGCCCGAGATCAGGGGCCGGCTCCCGGACCTCGATCCCCCACCCGCGGCATTGAGCGATCCTTCGGAGACGCGATTCCGCCTGTTCGGCTCGGTCGCCCGTTTCCTTGTCCAATCTTCGCGCCGCCGCCCCCTGGTGCTCATTCTCGACGATCTGCACCGGGCGGATGCCCCGACGTTGCGACTGCTCGAATTCCTGATTCAGGAATTGACCGACGGCCGCCTGCTCGTCCTCGGCACTTATCGGGATACAGACGTCTCCCGCCGCCACCAATTGTCAGACACGCTCGGTGCACTGATACGCGCACCACACGTCGTTCGCCTCCATTTGTCCGGTCTGGACATCCACGATGTCAGCGACTTTGCGACAATGACCGCGGGCGTGGCACTCCCGCCGTGGCTGACGCGCGCGATCCATAGCCAGACTGAGGGCAACCCGCTGTTTGTGCGAGAGGTCGTGCGATATTTGCAGCAACAGGGGCATTTCGACCGGGCATCCTCGGCGACGATCCCGACGACAATCCGGCTTCCAGAAGGCATCCGCGAGGCGATCGGCCGCCGTCTCAATCTGCTCTCGGCGGCCTGCAACGACGTCCTGGCGACAGCCGCCGTCATCGGCCATGAATTTCGGCTCGACGTTCTCATGCGCGCGAGCCGCCCGCGCAGCGAAGACGCGGTGCTCGAGGCGCTCGACGAAGCGCTGGCTGCGCGCATCGTCGAAGAGACCGATGCCGGGCTCTATCAGTTCACGCACACCTTGTTGCGGATAACGCTTTACGACGAATTGCGAACGGGCGAGCGCCGCCGGCGACACAACGCTGTCGGTGAAGCGCTCGAGGCGGTGCACCGCCGCGATCCGACCCCTCACCTGAGTCATCTTGCCTATCATTTTCGCGCGGCAGGTCTCGGAAGCGCCGTCGACCGGGCGATCGATTACGCGACCCGCGCCGGACAGAACGCGGATGGCGCGTTGGCCTTCGAGGACGCGATCGACAGCTTCCAGACCGCGATCGACATGCTTGATATGAAGGAGGCTGATGATCCGGACCTTCGATGCCGCCTCCTGCTTGCGCTCGGCCAGTCGCAGGGAAAGGCGCACGATGTTGGGGCGCCGGCGACCTTGAGCGCGGCCGCCGACATCGCGCGGTCCCGGAAGCTACACAGCCTCCTGGCCGAGATAGCATTGAGCTATACCGAACTCGCCGTGCGCTTCGGTGCGCACGATGACGACGGGCTCTCGCAGGAAGCGCTCAACCTTCTTCCCAAGTCTGACGTTCGGCTGCGGATCAGGCTCATGGGTTCGCTCGCGCGGCTTCGCCTTCAGCAGGGCCGACTGGACGAGGCAAGAGCGATCGGCTCGCACGCCATCGCGATGGCGCGAAAGCTGAACGACCCGGCAGCATTGGCGATGGCACTGGCCGGGCTCGCCGAGTCTCCCTGGCAACCGCAGGAGACCGAGGAAGCGCTGCGCAACGCTGACGAGATGGCCGAGGCGGGCGCACGCGCCAACGATCCTGAAATCGCCATCCGGGCTCATTTCCTTCGGGCTATCCTGATGCTCGAACTCGGCGATATCCAGGGCGTGGTGGCCGCCGTCGAGGAGATGACCCGCTTGAACACCTCTCTGCGACAGCCATTCTTCGATGCCTTGGTTCAGGCGATGATGGGGAGGCTGGCGCTGATGCGCGGTGCGCTCGGCGAGGCGGAAGAGTCCATTCGCATCGTTCAAAGGGTTCGACTTAAAGCGAACGATCCCGCAGCACAGATGATCTTCACGCTGCGACGCGAGCGTGGCCAATTGGGAACGCTCGGCCCCGCGGTTGCAATGTTCGTGCGCCAGACCGCCATGGCCGCGGTATGGCGGCCCGCCCTTGCTCTGCTCTATGTCGAGCTTGACGAGCTGGATTCGGCACGCGCGATCCTGGACGATCTGGCGTCGCAGGATTTTCGCTCGATCCCGCAGGACACGCGGTGGACGACATGCATCGCCTATCTTGCGGAAGTGTGTGTCGCCCTCGACGATCGCGCGCGCGCGTCCCGTCTCTATGCGCTCCTGCTGCCATGGTCGGGCCGAAATATCGGCGTCGAGATCGAGTGCCTGGGATCGAGCGACCGGTTTCTCGGATTGCTTGCCTCGCTGGACGGGCGCTGGCCGGACGCGGAGCGGCACTTCGAGAGGGCTCTCGAGATGAACGACCGGATCGGCGCCATACTGCCGCGGGAGCACGCAAGGCGCGACTATGCCGACATGCTTGCGAAGCGCCGTGCTCCCGGCGACCAGGTCAAAGCCGTGGCGTTCCTCGATGCCGCGGAAGCGCATGCCACCGAACTGGGATTGATCGCCCTCAGCCGCCGCATCGCCCTGACCCGGCAACTGCTGGCCGAACGGCAGCCGAGGCCGCCGACCCCCGACAACCTGACCGGCAGGGAGCTCGAGGTGCTTCGCCTGATCGCCATCGGCAGAGGCAATGCCGACATCGCACTCGTGCTCGCCATCGGCCAAAGCACGGTCGCAACCCACGTCCACAACATTTTGACGAAAACCGGATGCGCCAACCGCACGGAGGCGGCGGCCTACGCGGCGCGGCTCAGCCTTATCTCGGCAACAGCCTGACCGTGGTCATGGCGGCTATAGAGCGCTCTTTCCAAGAAGAGCACGCGCCATCAACCATCTGGCGATCACACGATTGACGCTCATCACACCGTGGTCCGGCAACGACCGTCTCAATAGGATTGTTGAGCCTGGGTGGCCGGCTACCGCCGGCCCCAACCTCCATAGACCTGTCGATTTCCGGCACGCCCGGCGAGAGAGAGGATCGTCGTGACCCGGAAGTGGCCGGCGCTCAGGAGGTTTGTATGCTGACCCAAGATCAAGTCCTGTCGGACAATCTGCTCGCCAAATTCGCCGAGCGGTGCCCGGTTTACGATCGCGAGAACCGCTTCTTTGCCGAGGATTTCGCCGATCTAGTGGCCGCCGGCTACCTGACCATGAACGTGCCGACCGAGCTTGGCGGCCGCGGATTGACGCTGGCCCAGAGCTGCCACGAGCAGCGCCGGCTGGCCTATTACGCGCCGGCGACGGCGCTCGGCATCAATATGCACCTCTATTGGATCGGTCTCGTCGCCGATCTCTGGCGGCAGGGTGACAAGTCGCTCGAATGGATTCTGCAGGAGACCATGGCGGGCGAAGTATTCAATGCCGGCCATTCCGAACGTGGGAACGACATTCCGGCGCTGCTGTCGACAAGCAAGGCCGAGCGGGTCGAAGGTGGATTCCGCATCACCGGACACAAGATGTTCGGCAGTCTGGCTCCGGTTTTCACGCGCTACGGCGGCCATGCGACGTGGGCCGATGCCGGCGATGGTCCGAAGATCGTGCATTTTTTCATGCCGCGCGACACGCCGAATTATCGGATTGTCGAAACCTGGAACACTCTTGGCATGCGGGGAACGCGCAGCGACGATGTGAAGCTGGATGGTGTTTTCGTGCCTGATCGTTACATCGCGCGTATCCTGCCCGCTGGCGTTCCGGACGCTTTTATCCTCGGCATCTTTGCCTGGGCCTTGATGGGCTTTGCCAACATCTATTGCGGCATCGCGCGGCGGGCCATCGACCTCGCCCTCGCCTCCGCCAAGGGCAAGACCTCGCTCGCCGTCACCCGCACAATGGCCTATCACCCCGAAATCCAGCACCGGATCGCGCAGATGATGCTGGCTTTCGACACGATCAGTCCGCTTCTGGACCAGGTCGCCGACGATTGGTCATATGGCGTCGACCATGGCGCGACATGGCCGGCGAAGCTTGTCTCCGCCAAGCATCACGCCGTCGAGACGGCCTGGAACATCGTCGATTGGGCGATGGACGTGTCGGGCGGCACCGGCATGTTCCGCGGCAACGAATTGGAGCGCCTGTTCCGCGATGCTCGATGCGGACGCTTCCACCCCGCAAACAGCTTCCTCACCCACGAGATCGTCGCCAAATCGGCGCTCGGAATCGATATGGGCGAACAGCCGCGCTGGGGATAGCGCGCAGGTCGCGCAATCCCAACGTGGCGGATCTCTCGACGGGCATTGCGGGACCGGGCAGGTCCCGCAACCGAGAACCCACGCTGTTGCATGCGTGGCGATCGGGGCTAGGAGCAGTGCGTTTCTGAACGAATTCCAGAGACCCGGAAACGTCGGGCGGGCGGCTCGCGCCGTATGGCTAGGGTATTCGTTGTCCAGCACAAAGGACAACTCGGTCAGTGGAGTAAAGGATGCGAATCCTGATTGTTGGTGCGGGCGCGACCGGCGGTTATTTCGGTGGTCGGCTGGTCGAGGCGGGTCGGGACGTCACGTTTCTGGTCAGGCCGCGGCGTGCCGAGCAGTTGCGCCAGCACGGGCTGCAGATCCTCAGTCCGCATGGCGACATTATCCTGGATCCCAAGCTGGTGACGGCCGATCGGATCGATGGCCCCTATGACGTCGTGATGCTCACCGTGAAATCCTACGGGCTCGACTCGGCGTTGGACGACATGGCGCGCGCGGTTGGTCCCGACACCATGATCTTTCCGGTTCTCAACGGCATGCGCCACATCGATGCGTTGATCGCCCGGTTCGGGGAGAAGCCGGTGCTGGGTGGTGCCTGCCAGGTGGTATCGACGCTCGACGCGGTCGGGCGCGTCAGGCAACTTGCCGACCATCAGCAGCTGATCTACGGCGAGCGCAGCGGCACCAGGTCAGACCGCGTGGAAGCGCTCGACCGCGCGCTGCAGGATGCCGATTTCATCGCACGTGTGTCGGACGATATTCTCCAGGAGATGTGGGAGAAATGGATCGCGCTTGCCACGCTCGGCGCGATCACGTGCCTGCTGCGGGGTGCGGTGGGTGATATCGAGGCTGCGCCCGGCGGCACCGCCATTGCGCTGCAGGTACTGGAGGATTGCGTGGCAGTGGCGACGTGCTCCGGCCATCCGCCGAGCGAGCCGGTGCTGGCGTGGATCAGGGCATTTGTGACGGAGAAAGGCTCGAAAATGTCGCCGTCGATGTATCGCGATCTGAGCCACGGACTGCCGGTGGAGGCCGATCAGATCGTGGGCGACATGCTCGCGCGTGCCGAGGGATTCGGCATAACCTCACCGCTGCTGGCCGCCGCCTATGCGAACCTGACGATCTACCAGCGCGGCATTAGCGCTGCGTGAAAGGAGCGAGTTCGGCGGCCGTCAGTTTTTGGACAGATCGTTTTCGTGTGCGAGGTGAGAAGGACGTTGATGCGCTCCACGCGCTCGGCCTCGTCGCGACCTGCAACCCCGGTGGCGCGTGCAACGACAAGACCGAGTGGCGTCAGCAATCATATCACCGGCATCGGAGTGCGACAGCGCAGAACAGTGTAAAAACCGCCTGACCCAGCCCATTGCAGGCAGAACGCCACTGCGACACGGCTTGCCCCGAGCAAATGAGGGCCCGGAAATAAAGCGACGAAAGCAACCGTCCGAAGCTGACGCACAGCCGAGCAACGCGGACGTGCAGTGCTTCCGATCGCAGCCAGCGGCGCAAATGCTGGCTGCGAATTGACCAAGTGAAGCAGACGGACGCCAATCGAGGCACCATCCTCACTGGAACGGTTCCACATGGCACTCGTCCTTCACGGGTTTCGCTTTAGTGTCTATGTCCGAATTGCTCGTATTGTGCTGGCTGAAAAAGGGCTGGCCTACGAGCATGCCGAAATCGATCCCTTTCTGCCGGATGTGCCGACCGAATATCTCGACCTACACCCGTTCGGACGTGTCCCGGCCCTCGTGGACGGGGATTTCGTGCTCTACGAGACCGGGGCCATCACGCGCTATATCGACGAGGCCTTCGAAGGGCCGGGTTTGCAGCCGACAGAACCACGGCACCGCGCCCGGATGGCGCAGGTCATCTCGATCATCGACTCCTACGGGTACACGTCGATGGTTCGGCAGGTCGCTGGAGAAAGGGTGTTCGCGCGGTTCAGAGGGCGGACGCCCGATGAAGCACTGATCCGGGCAGGCGTTGAGCGATCACTGCGCGTCCTGGATGCGCTTGAAGCGATCGCTCCGGACGACAGTCCCATCGCCGGAGGAGAATGCTGGTCGCTGGCCGATTATCACTTAGCGCCCATGATGGCCTATTTCACGGCGGCGCCGGAAGGCGAGGAAGCCGTAGCCTGCTACACGAGACTATCGGCATGGTGGGAGGTCATACGCGGGCGGAAGAGCTTCAAGGATACCGATCCCGGCCCACCGGAAATGCCGTCAATCACAGCTTAATATGCACTGGGACATCCCCGATGACGGTGCAATGACGCCGAGCGAATTCCACGCCGGAGAAGTGGCCGCGGCCACCCGGGTATACCTTTTTGCGTGCCAACTGGTACGACGGTGATAGTGCAGCAGGGGGAGATGTTCCCTGGTTTATCGCGTGGCTCTCGCTGGAAGCCGCTGTCGGCGTGCCCCGCTGACGAATTGGTGAGCGGACGGCATTCTATTGTCAGATGGCTGGGATCGCCACGACGCAACAAGTGAGAGCCGACGTTTCGAAGGCGGCGAAGCGCTTTAATGTGCTGGCGGGTCAGCGGGAGGCGTAACATCCGGTCCTGGGATACTGGGTCAAGCGAGCCTCTGCACCATTCCCGCCCTGGCTCCCTGACCGCTGACGTGGGGCGTCACTCTCGGACCATCGCAGATTCTGGACGCGAGCGAACGTCAATCTGCTCTATTTGCTACTGAGACCGAGTGTGCTGAGATGATTGTGTACCATGGTTGTCTCACCGGTCCCAACTCAGCCCGAGCAGGAAGTCCTTGCCGGCCTCGTTGAGCGGGTAACATTCCATAGCCCGGAGACGGGGTTTTGTGTCTTGCGAGTCAAGGCTCGTGGCCATCGCGACCTCGCCACAATCGTTGGCCACGCTGCTGTCATCTCGGCTGGAGAATGGATCACCGCCTCCGGAAACTGGACCAACAACCGCACGCACGGCCCGCAATTTCGGGCCCGCTTTCTGAAGGCGTCAGCGCCTACGTCGGTCGACGGGATCGAAAAGTATCTGGCCTCCGGCATGGTTCGGGGCATAGGGCCGGTATACGCCAAGAAAATGATCAGGGCGTTCGGTGAGCGGGTCTTCGATATCATTGAAGTTGAACCAGGCCGGTTGCACGAGATTGACGGCATCGGCCCCATCCGTGCAAGGCGGATCACCGCTGCATGGGCCGAGCAGAAGGTCGTGCGCGAAATCATGGTTTTTCTGCACAGCCATGGGGTCGGCACGGCGCGTGCGGTGCGGATCTACCGGACCTACGGCGCCGATTCCATTCAGGTGATGACGGAGAACCCCTATCGGCTCGCACGCGACATTCGCGGCATCGGTTTTAAAACTGCCGATGCGATGGCCATGAAGCTCGGCATTGAGAAGACCGCGATGGTCCGGGTCCGCGCCGGCATTTCCTACGCTCTCGCGGAAGCGATGAACGAGGGCCACTGTGGCCTGCCGACTGGCGAGTTGGTGACGCTTGCTGTCGCACTACTGGAGGTCCCGAAGGAACTGACGGAAACGGCACTCGACCTTGAGTTGGGCGAGGGAACCATCGTGGCAGATACCATTGATGACCTTCCCTGCGTGTTTCTTGCTGGCCTGCATCGCGCCGAGGAGGTGATCGCCGAGCGGTTGCGTCAGTTGGCAGACGGCACGCCGCCGTGGCCCAGCATCGGTCCGGACAAGGCTTTACCGTGGGTTGAGCGGAAGACCGGCATGGCCTTGGCGGATGCCCAGAGTGCGGCTGTCCGATTAGCGCTGATCGCGAAGGTTCTTGTCATCACCGGTGGCCCCGGTGTCGGGAAGACGACCATTGTCAACGCCATTCTGCAGATCCTCGCGGCCAAGGCGGTGAACTTGCTCCTCTGCGCCCCCACGGGCCGGGCGGCCAAGCGGATGACAGAAACAACGCGGCTTGAGGCGAAAACCATTCATCGGTTGCTTGAGGTGGATTCCAGAACCGGCGGCTTCAAACGCAATGCCGACAACCCGCTCGAGTGTGACCTTGTGGTGGTCGACGAGATGTCCATGGTGGACATCCTCTTGATGCAGGCCTTGTTGAAGGCCATCCCTCCTTCGGCCGCCCTGCTGATCGTCGGCGACATCGACCAGCTTCCCTCGGTTGGGCCGGGTCAGGTTCTGGCGGACGTTATCGCGTCCGGCGCACTACCGGTGGTGCGCCTGACGGAGGTCTTCCGGCAAGCCGCGAAAAGCAAGATAATCACCAACGCCCACTGCATCAATCAGGGCATTATCCCCAATCTTTCCAAACCCGACGGCGAAAGCGACTTCTACTTCGTGCCAGCGGACGATCCAGCCGTTGCGGTGGCCCGGATCATCGAGCTGGTGAAGACCCGTATCCCACAACGATTTGGCCTCGATGCCGTTCGTGACATCCAGGTACTTTGCCCGATGAACCGCGGAGGGGCGGGAGCCCGTTCGCTCAATATAGAACTCCAGATGGCGCTCAATCCGGCAGGCGAGCGCAAAGTTGAGCGCTTCGGCTGGACGTTCGCGCCCGGCGACAAGGTAATGCAGATCGAGAATGACTATGAGAAGGAGGTGTACAACGGCGACATCGGCTATGTGGGCGACGTCGATCCTGGAGTGGGAGAACTAACGGCACGCTTCGATGGTCGCCAGGTCACCTACGGTTTCGGCGAACTCGACACGCTGGTTCCAGCCTATGCCATCACGATCCATAAGAGCCAAGGCTCAGAATATCCCGCCGTGGTGATTCCGGTCCTCACTCAGCACTATACCATGCTGCAACGCAACCTGCTCTATACCAGCGTGACCCGTGGGAAGCGGTTGGTAGTGCTGGTAGGGCAAAAGAAGGCCGTTGCCATTGCTGTTCGCAATGTCTCCGGCCGACGGCGCTGGTGCAAGTTGCAGGAATGGCTGAGGTCTGGTGAGAAGACCGTTTCCTGACCCGAAAGTGCCATAGGTTGTTGGTCAGGCGGCCGGCCGATTGCCGTCATTGTGTTCGCTGCGCTGCGGGGCAAAGTGGTAACGCCACGAGAAGTCCGTTCGCAACACGCCGAATGTTGCCACTATGATCTTATGTTCTTGCAGGTGCCGGTGCGCGGCATTTTGCTGTATGTGCGTCTGTCACTACGGGGCTTTCCTTCCGTCCAGCTGCTGTAGCGATCACTCGGGCACCTCGTCCGATTACCAATGTGGTCGTGGTTGACAAGCTCCTCGCGTGGTAATGCTCTGTTCAATATTGGCATCATGTATTTCGTCAACTTCGTCTTTCACGTTTCTTTGGCCAGATCGACAGCCGAAATAAAGCCGGCGACCGAGAACCCGAGGCTCGCCCACCCCCGCCTCCCGCCGGCATCAGCGTCGCCACCGTCGTGATGACACGAGACCACAAGGTGAAGCCGGCGGGCTCAGCCTGCGCATCACCATTGAGGCTGGACCCTTGGAGGAGAGCACCGTTCACTTGCACCTGCGAACTGCCCGAAACCGGCGTGCCGCCCTCCTTGGTCAGGCGAGTAGCATACAGTCAGGGCGTCGTCAGATGGACGAAGCGACGATGCTCGGTTTCAAGCTGTAGCCGGGGCTGATCGCAGTATCAACGGATACGGAGCAGATGAGCAACAACATACCTGCCAAAAGCGGAAAACAGCAAGAAAAACAGCACTCCACACCACCAGAGCACTCCCGCACCGGCCCAGGTATTCTCATTCCTGCTATCTGGAACACCCCAGTCACTGAATTGCTGGTCTAGGAAGACTGTGAGCTTGAGCATCGGAGTACCCCCTCTCTATCATCAGTTTTCCTCATCAGGAAGATGTTGCCGCAAATTGGGCGCACGAGGGGGGACGATAATCTCAACAGTAAGAATATGACCTGTGCCGGAAATGCACGAGTAAGGCCGGTGATGCGGTCAGCCGCCGGTGCCGGCCGCCCCGGCCGCGAAGTACCCGGGACTTGAGCCGTCGCCGATTTGCGCCCCGCCCGTTCTAGTGCTGTAGCCAGGCGTTGTCTGGAGTTGCTGCTGGTTATGTGGGTAATTCAGACTGGTGCAACTGCCAACAGAGGCGGTACCCGCAATACCCACGCTGAGCGCGAGCGCGGCACCTCCGGAAATAATCAGTGACTTCATCGCACCTGTCCGCGCCGACAGGTAGACCCGCGAGGGCCTACCTGTTTTTGTCTTAGCCGGCGAGCGCCTCTCGTAGCGTACCTGGCGTAACACCCATCGCTGCTCGAAATGCAGCCACGAAGTGGGCAGGGGTCGAGAAGCCCGCCTCGTCCGCCACCTGGCCGACGGAAATCCGCGCGACACGCAATAGCGAAACGGCACGATCCATACGGCGGCGAACGAGGTATTTGTGCGGCGTGCTGCCGGTATGCTGGCGGAACGAGCGCACGAAGTGGGTGACGCTGAGGCCCACGTTGTCGGCCATCTCGGCGAGTGTAGGTGAACTGGCCTCGTCCAGCGCCGTCTCGATCATCGCCTCCACACGGCGAAACGCCGCCGGCGCGAGACCACCGCGGAACACCGCCGACGGTGCGTCGATCCGGTCCCACCGCCGGGTCGCATGTCGCTCGATACGGAGAGCCAGAGCGTGCAGATCTCCCTCTACCATCACCGCATCGTCAGGCTCGCGCCGAGTAGTGCCGACCAAGACCCGCATGATCATGGTGCGCATCCGGTCGTCGCGGAGGTCGAACATGGGTGGGCAAGCGAAGGGCGCGTCCAGCGTCGCTTCGGCATAGGTCTGATCTAGGAACAGTTGGACAACGTCTGCCTCGCCGCTGACCTCCACGCAGGCGCCCTCCATGGGCGAGAAGATCGAGACGCTGCCGCCGTGCACTCGATCGGCGAATGTGCCGCCGTTGCGGATGCGTGCATTCCGGCCGTCGACGAGGCTTATCACGAGCCGGATCGCATTTGATGGGGCGACGTCTACGACCGCGGCGCCGTGCCGCCAGCGTGCGATGGCGGCCTTAGGCGCCGATGGTGCGCCGATCGCGCGAACGAAGACCGGCCTGCCGAGCGCCACAATGGTGTCCTCCAGCGCTCGCATGTTGAGTTCTCTCCGCCGTCGCTACTGCACTTGGCCATCCGAGCAGCTCGGAGACCTATCGCCATGTGGTCCGTCTGCTGGGCTCGGCCAAGTCGAAAATGGTCATTTCCCGATACCGGCCCAAACCGGCTCCGGCTCAAGGTCTCCCGGCAATGCGGTCCCGACAGGCCGCCGGAAAAGGAGACCCACCATGTCCAAGACTATCTTCGTGAGCGGCGCCACAGGAACGACAGGGGGTGCCACTGTTCGGGCCCTCCTCGCCAAGGGCGCCAACGTGGTGGCGGGCGTCCGATCGCCCGAGAAAGCTGGCGCGCTAGAGGCGCTTGGTGCGACCGTGCGGCCGTTTGACCTTGCGGACGTGGGCGCCATGACCGGCGCCATGCGCGGCGCTGACGGACTTTACTTGGTCACGCCGGTGTCCGAGCAAACGGAGGCGCTGACGAAGGCCATGGTCGCGGCGGCGAAGGCGGCTGGTCTCAGCCACGTCGTGAAGCTGTCCGGTCTCGACGTGGA
>Ga0123356_10001324_pt1 | contig 27341 bp, 20 predicted proteins | sample TergutEmb28metaG_2_FD_92546 | JGI IMG/M metagenome (GOLD analysis project Ga0123356, IMG submission 92546) | Embiratermes neotenicus P3 segment gut microbial communities from Petit-Saut dam, French Guiana - Emb289 P3 | ecosystem: Host-associated > Arthropoda: Insects > Digestive system > Gut ...
AGTCCAAACATTGTAACTGCTCCCATAGGACCGTACATCTCAGCACCCTGACCGCCGGAAAAAGTCATTGGCATAAGAGCAAAAATTGTTGAGACAGACGTTATAAGAATCGGCCGCAGTCTTATGGTTGCGCCTTTAATGAGCGCTTCTTTTATAGGGAGCCCCTTCGCCCGCAATTGGTTTACATAGTCTATCATAACGATACCGTTATTCAGCACAATGCCCACCAAGATAATCACCCCCAAAAAGGCGGGTACCGAGAGCGGATGACCCATTACCATAAGTCCGATTACCACGCCGATAAACGCAAGCGGCACTGTGAACATCACTATAAACGGCTGGGTAAAACTTTCAAACTGAGCCGCCATCACCATGTAAATAAGCACAACAGCTATGAGAAGAGCGAGAAGCAGGTCTTTAAATGTTTTCTGCATATCTTCAAAAGAACCGCCGTACTCTATGAAGTAGCCATGCGGCAGCGAAGCCTCCATCTCTTTCAGCTCTGCCTGAACTTTCTCCATTGCGCTCTTAACGTCGCGCCCATCAATCTTTGCGCTCACAGTAATACACCGTACCCGGTTTTCTCTATAAATCTCGGTTGGACCGCGTTCATAGACTATATCTCCGAGATTTCCAACCTGAGTTACGACGCCGGTTCTGGAAACAACAGGAATAGCGGTGACCTGATCTCTTGTAGACCTGTCGTCTTTGTCAAGCCTCATCCTGATGTCATACTCTTCGCCGGACTCCTTAAAGGTAGAGACTACCTGTCCGTAGTTGGCGTAGCGCAGCCCCATTCCTATTTCCGCCATTGTAAATCCCATCATGGAAGCGCGGTCACGGTCGGGAACAATACGAAGCTCCGGCTTTCCCTCTCTCATTGACACCTGAACGTCATGAAGCCCTTCCATTCTGTCCATAATAGCTTTGGCGCTGTCGGCATAAGCTTTGAGTCTTGGGATATCGGTGCCGAAGAATTTGAGTTCTACCGGATTTGACGATCCGCCCATCATACCGCCGCTGCCGATCTCTATGACGACGTCGTGAAGTTCAGGAAGAGCTTTGCGCCACTCGTCCGTAATCTCCTTCATAGGTTTGGTACGTTCATTTAATGACTGGAGTCTGAAAAATATCTGCGCTTCGTTAACTTCTCTTGAAGCGCCGCCCGCGCCGCCCTCTTCGCTCAGGCGTCCCACCATCGCGGCCACACTGCGTACTTCCGGCGTTGCCAGGAAGCGCTCTTCTATTGTAGAGACGAGCCTGTTTGTCTCTTCCGCGTTTGTTCCGACAGGCAGCTTTACGGTCATCGTGCCCATTCCATTGTCGCCGTCCGCCATAAATTCGCCTCCGACAATTGCGAATCCCCCTATGGTAAGCGCAAACAGCACAAGCGTTACGATCATGGTTATAGCACGGTGGTTAAGCACCCAGGTTATCGCCTTTTCATAATTTGCCTGAACAAAAGCTAATATTCTACCGTTCTTAGCCTCAGCTTCAGGATTCTTGGCCTTGCGCTTTTTAAATAAAACTGAAGCGAACATGGGAACAATCGTAGTAGCTACGAGAAGCGACGCGCAAAGTCCCAAACAGATTGTAACCGCAAGAGGCTGAGAGATTTTCCCCGCAAAACCTCCGGCTAAAGTAAGCGGTACAAACACCGCCACAGTAGTAAACGTTGAGGCGGTTATAGCGAGTCCCACTTCTGAAGCGCCGTTTATCGCAGCCTCGTTTCTGTGAGAACCAGTTTCAAGATGGCGGTAAATATTTTCAATAACAACGACCGCGTTGTCAATAAGCATACCCACCACAAGGGCGAATCCTCCCAGTGTAATTATATTTAGAGTATAGCCAAAGAGATACAAGCCTATAAACGTTGTAACAATTGAAATAGGAATGGCAAGCGTGATAATAACTGTCGGCCGCCAGTTTCTTAAAAAGAGCCACAGAATAATAACCGCTATAAAACCACCGGTTACGGCTGTCTTGGCCGTATTGCCCGTAACGTTTTCAATCATCTCACCCTGATCAAAAATTGTCATATACTCAATATCGGCGGGCATAAAGGGGCGAAGCTCGTCAAGCGCGGCTCTGATGCCTTTTACTGCAGAGAGCGTATTTGTACCGCTTTGCTTCATAACCATCATAACAACGCCGTCTTTACCGTTAAGACGCATATAGCCGCGCCGCTCTTTTTGTGTATCCTCAACATGCGCGACGTCGCGTATGCGTATGGGAGAGCCGTTGATATTTGTAATCATTGTGTTTGCGATATCATCTATGCTTTTGAACTCTCCCATTACGCGGACTAAATACTCCTGATGTCCGGCGTTAACGTGACCGCCCGATACGTTCATGTTGGAAGCGCCCAAAACGCCCATCACAGCGTCGGGGCCGATTCTATATTGGTCAAGCCGCGTTTTATTGAGAAACACGTTTATCTCACGCTGAGGAGCTCCCATCACATACATGCTCGCCACGCCCTCAACGCGCTCAATTCTTGGGACAACGGCGTCTTCAAAATATTTTTGGAGTTCCATAGGACTGTTCATGCCGCTTATGCCGTACATTAATATCGGCATTTGAGACATGTCAAACTTCATAACCATAGGATCTATTATACCGTCAGGCAGCATTCTTTTTATACGGCTTATGCTCTCCCGTATGTCCTGACCCGCAAAGTCAAGATTTGACCCCCATTTAAACTCAACCATAACGGTCGATAACCCCTCGGCGGAGGTTGAGGTGATCTTTTCAATCCCCTTGATAGAGGAGACAACGCTTTCTATGGGACGCGTAACAAGCTGCTCGACGTCTTCAGCGGCGGCTCCCGGATACGCGGTCGCCACTGTGAGCATGGGAAATTCAAGATCAGGCATCATATCAAGCCCAAGCCGGCTAAGTGATATGCTGCCGAACAGCACTATGATCGCTATCAGCATGCTTACCGTAACACGCCGAGTGACCGAAAATTTTGGCAGGTTCATAATAAATTCTCCTTAAGGTCTAGCGCTCTATGGCTATGACTCTGATATCTGTGTTATTAGACAAGCTGACATTGTTATCCGTCAACACGATAGTACCCTCGTCAATACCTGAGAGGATCTGAGCGAACCTGTCGGTTACAAGCCCCGTTTCAACTTTTACAAGCGTGGGTTTTGTTATGTATGGCGCCGTATTGCTTTGCACCGTAAAAACGTGAGGTTTTTCGTCACGCATGACAATCGCGCCCGCCGGAACGGCAAGCACGTTCGGACGGGTGGTTGTTACTATTTCTACTTTCGCAAACATACCGGGCTTAAGGAGCTGTTTATCATTTTTGATATCTATGGCTACTCTTGCCGTGCGGCTCATTCTGTTAAGCGCGGCGTTTACCGTAAAAATCGTGCCCTCAAAAACCGTGTCGGGGTAAGCTTCCGTCCTTACGTGGGCGATCTGTCCAGGTCTTAGATGCACAAAATCCTGCTCCGGCACCATTACCTCAATCTTCATTCTGCCAAGCTGAGCGATCGCTACAACTCCAGATATGCCATCCGCGCCGGGCGCTCCTGTGTAAAGCTCGCCCTCATTGACATACCGTCCTATTACAGTTCCCGAAAACGGAGCGCGCAGCTGTACCGATTTTTGGAGCAGACTGTATCCCGCTTTTGCGGCGTCATTTCCCGCTTTCGCGGCGTCGTATCCCGCCTGGAGCGCCTCATATCCCGCCTTGGCCTGATCAAACTGCTGCTGAGTCATGCTTCCGCGGCTGTGCAGTGTGGAGATTCTTTTGAAATCGGCCTCCATTTGAGCAAGCTGCGCCCGCAGCTGAGCTAACTGCGCGTTAGACTGCTGTATCTGCGCGGCGGACTGCTGCAGCTGGAAATCTTCCATTGTGGCAAGGAGCTGTCCCTCGCTCACGCTGTGGCCTTCATCTACATGTATGCGCAGAACGCGGCTGCCGGCAAGCGCGGGCGCTATGGCGGCGCGGCGGAACGCGTCTATGTTACCCGAAAAGTTAAGCGACTGCGTAACGTCGCGGTTGACCGCTTCCGCCGCTCTCACAGGTATCAATATTTTTTCTACCTCAACATCGGAAGCGGTATCCTTTTTCTTACCGCAGCCGCCGCCAAAAGCGACGGTGATAGCCGCCGCGCACACCAAATACATCGTTTTTGAACTTTTTTTCATCAGCATTTTTGTTACCGGTCCTTTCATGTATCAATTGTCAGGGTTGACGAGATAGTCTAATTCAGCTTGCCTCGCGTAAAAATTACTTAACGCGGCGTAATATGAAATTTCTGCCTGTAAAGTTAAATTCTGCGCGTTGAGAAGTTCGCTTGACAAAAGCACTCCCTCCTGAAACTTGTCGTAAGAGATTTCGTAAGAGCGTTTTGTCTGCTCTATGTTCTTACGGCTTGTTTCTATGCTTAAAAAAGCGTCCTCAAGCGAAGTTACGTTGTTTTTTACCTGCATATCAAGCATGATTTTCAAATTTTCCATACCGAGCTCTACCTGACGCATTTGAGAGTGCGCCTGTCTTTTCTTCTGCCGCGCCGCTCCGCCGTCAAAAAATTCCCACTGCGCGACTAATGAGACGCTTGCGCCGTTTTTCCATCCGCCCGGATTACTCTGCGTATTTTTTTCTAAGGACGTACCCTGTCCGCTGTAGCTTGCCACGGCGGCCACAGTGGGAATATATGTCGCGCCGGCAATCTTTCCAGACGCTTCCACGATGCTTAACTGATCCTCAAGCGCTTTCAAATCCGCTGAGGCTTCACGCGCTCTTGTCTGCATTACCGTAAGCTCCGGCATGTCAATACCGTCCGGCGATTCAATCTCCGTTACAAGATTAAGCGGCGTGTTTACAGGAGTTCCAATCAGTGTTGAAAGAAAGTGAGAAGCGGCGTCCGCCCTGCTTGCCGACTGCTGACGCGAAAGGCGCTGATTAAGAAGCTGTACCTGCGCCTGCAGTAGTTCATGCTCACCGCGCATTCCTACTTCAACAGCGTTGCCAAGATCTCTTGTGAGCGCCTCCATCATAGCTATAGCGCTGTCAAGAGCGACAAGGCTTTTACGCGCGGCAAGTACATTGTAATACGCGGTAGTTACGTCGCGCCTTATTTCACGCACGGTTGACTTTTTCTGCCACTCGCTCGCGCTGAGACTGTATTCGGCGATCTGTCTCGCGGTGCTTATCCGTCCGCCCGTGTAAATCGGCTGAGTAAGAGTAACTCCGGCGGTATATGCGTTTGCGCCGAGATCAAGCTCAAAAGGCGCGACAGCGTTTGCTACACCTGTTACAGGGTCGGGGAAAAGAGGCACTAATCCCGCCACTTTGGTCGCCTCATGAAGTCTCGTATAAGCCGCCTGAGCGCTCAGTTTTGGGAACTGCGAGGCGGACGCCTCTTTAACCGCCATATTCTGCTGAGTAATTTTTTCATTTGCGATCTCAATCCTCAAATTTGACTCAAGAGCCATAGCGACACACTGTTCGAGAGTGAGAGGCTCCGATGTTGTAAGTATTGAACTGAACGCGGGAATCGTAAAAAGGCCGACTGCGAAAACAGCCGTTTTTAAGTATCTAAGCACGATTCACTCCCCCTTCTGCCGAAACGAGCTCCGGCGTATCATTAATCCAAGGTTTAATAAGTTCTAAAATTCCATCAATTGTTTTGTCCAAATCGTAATCGAGCGCTTCATCCTGAGAACATTCATAAACATCCATGATGAACATGTGAATCGTCGATCTGATGAAGATACTCGCGGTTCTGCTGTCTAACGAAGTAGTGAGAGCTCCCTTTTGTTTTGCTCTTTCAACGAGCCCAACAAGCATATTTCCAAATTCAAGTTTGCTTTGCTGAATATCTTTGAGCAGCGTTTCGTGCTTGGTCAACATATTGGCGAAAGCCGACATCATTACATGAGTTGATGATTCACCCGCCGCAATACCCGCCATTTTAGCGTTAGCGGTAGCTCTTTTAGCGGTAACATAAATTATCTCGCGCACAGTATCCAAGAACGGGAGGCCTCTCTCCACAATTTCCATACAGCTCTTGCAGGCGCCTTTATGCTCCCGAATCATGAGATTTAAAAACAGCGCTTCCTTGTCGGGAAAATAGTGATAAAGAGAAGCTTTTGAGAATCCCGCCTCTTCCGCGATATCTTCAAGCTTCGCGGCAAAGTACCCATCGCGGGCTACTACTTTTAAAGCGGCGTCCATGATAAGATTCTGCTTCATACAGCTTACCGCCTCTTGCCTTGCGTGTTTTGGATCCATTTTTATCTCCTTTCTTTCAGCTTATCAATTGGTCATTAGTACCAAAAACTAAGCTATCTTACAAAATACTGGTCAACCCTATATATTTTTGACGTTCAGTTAAAATATAATGTCTTTTATTTGAAAAAGCAAGAACTTTTTTGAAAAAATTACTTTTTATTAAAAATATCATCCGCAATTCACATTTTCGACTTTAAGTCAACAGGTTATTGGGAGAGTCACAAAAGTCAGAAGAGTGTGGGCTTAAGACTTAAGGAGGGGCACAGCGAAGCGCTTTTTTTATTATATAAAAGGATCAATAATCCCGCAATTTTCAAATTGTGTATTTTTTGAGACGCGCTTTCCTGTATTCTGCTCACGCTCTTTTGCCTTACTTATACGTATAGTACGTCCGCCAAAACAGGTATCTCCAAGTTCAGTAATCGCGCACTCCGCGTTAATCTTCTCAAGCTCAATAAAACCAAAACCGCGCGAACGGCCGGTCTCACGGTCTGCCATGAGCACTGTGGAGTGGATCGGTCTATACTTGAAAAACAGATCGCGCACATCATTCTCAGTCACTCTGTAAGGCAGATTGCCGACATAAAGTCTTTGTAACATAGGTACCTCTTGAAAAATTATATTATTATTGTTTTCCGGTTTCATTTTCGCTGACCGTTATTTTTATACCAAGCTCCGCCAATTGCTCCTGCGATACAACATCCGGCGCGTTATCCATAAGCGACAATCCGGTTGTTGTTTTTGGAAAAGGGATAACGTCTCTGATGCTGTCAAGCCCAAGCATAAGCATTACAAGCCTGTCAAGCCCAAAGGCAAGCCCCGCGTGAGGCGGAGCGCCAAAGGTGAGCGCGTGCAGTAAAAAGCCGAATTTCTCCTGCGCTTCCCCGCGGCTTATTCCAAGAATATCAAATATTTTCTGCTGAACGCCGCTGTCGTGTATGCGGATACTGCCGCCGCCCGCTTCCGTTCCGTTAATAACAAGATCATAAGCCCGTGAACGCGCTTTGTGATATTGGTCACCGTTTAAAATTTCGAGGTCTTCTTCCATCGGAGCCGTAAACGGATGATGAACAGAGGTGTAACGGTTTTGTTCTTCGTTAAATTCAAACATGGGGAACTCCGTCACCCACAGAAAATTAAATTCATCTTTGTTAATAAGGTTTTTTAATTTGGCGATCTCAAGCCTGAGCTGTCCCATAGCGGTGAAACAGGTTTTCGCTTTATCGGCGATGATAAATATCATATCGCCGGGCTTAGCGCCCAAACGCTCTCTAATATTATTCATCTCAAGATCAGACAAAAACTTGGCAGACGGCCCTTCAAGCCCTATATCCGCCACCCTAAGCCATACAAGCCCCTTCGCTCCGTATTTACTAACTAACCCGGTCAACTCATCAATAATCTTACGTGTAAAATCACCGCAGGAGTTCGCGTTTATAGCCGCAATCCCGCCGCCGTTTTCAATCACAGACTGAAAAACTTTAAACTGCGAATCAATAAAGCAGTCTGTAACATCCTGTATGGGCAGCCCAAAACGAAGATCAGGCTTATCGCTCCCATAAGTAAAAAACGCTTCTTTATAAGTCATCCGTTTAAACGGAGTTGAAATATCAATATTGAGGCAGTCTTTAAAAACCGATGAGATCATCCCTTCAAAAATTTCAAATATATCCTCTTCATCAACAAATGAGAGCTCAGCGTCTATCTGCGTAAACTCCGGCTGACGGTCTGCCCGCAAATCCTCATCGCGGAAACAGCGCGCAATCTGAAAATACCGCTCAAATCCCGATACCATTAAAAGCTGCTTATATGTTTGAGGCGACTGGGGCAGCGCGTAGAATCTTCCTTTATTTATGCGGCTTGGAACAAGAAAATCTCTCGCTCCCTCTGGAGTGCTTTTCATAAGTATGGGAGTCTCTATCTCAATGAAGCCGTTTTCCCACAAATATTTACGCGCGTACATAGCCGCTTTATGACGAAATATTATGTTTTGCTGTAATGATGGACGGCGCAAATCAAGATAACGGTAACGCAGGCGAAGCTCCTCAGAAGGCGCGGTATCAACATCAGCTTCGTTGACTAAAAACGGCGGGGTTTCTGAGGCGTTAATCAGTTTGAGATTTGAGGCGTAAACTTCTATTTCGCCTGTTTTCATTTTCGGATTAATCATATTCTCAGGACGGGGAGCGACTTTACCCTTAACACAAATAACATATTCGTGGCGCAGAGCCGCCGCCTCTTCACCAATAGCAGAATCTGGGCTAAAAACAAGCTGAGAGACGCCGCTGCGGTCACGCAAATTTATGAATATTACCCCGCCGTGATTTCTCCAGGTGTGCACCCATCCGCACAGGGTAACCTCTTTACCAACATCAGCCGCGCTGAGTTCTCCGCAAGCATGCGTACGCTGCCATTCGTTAATACCCTTTATCATAACAATCCTTTTTGTCGTCTTCGTTAAGAACAGATAATTTCACGATAAAACGCCTCTAAAAATTGCCGTGCAGACGGGATGGAGCGCGGTAGTTTTTAGAGGTACCCAATAATATACTGCATAACGGCATAAATCTACGCCGCACCGCACGCAGTACCGTGAGGCTGCTTAGCGGTACAGCGTAGATTTATGCCGTGTACCAATATAGCGCTTAAATATAATATAAGGCGCTGCGCTGTTTTCAATCAGCTCACTCTAATTTTTCTTTTATCGAAAACTGCTGTCTGGCCTGCTGTGAATTCGTTATCATCTCGCCTATCAGTCCTATTGATATAAACTGTATTCCCATGATCATAGACCCCAGAGCTAAAACGGTAAGCGGCCTTATTCTCATAAGCCCTGTAAGCGCCCACATAATTCCAAAGTACCCAAGCACCCCCATACCGGCCAAAATGAGAATGATACCTATAAGGCCGAAAAAGTGCATCGGGCTTTTCAGGTAACGCTTAAGAAAAAGCAGAGTGATCATGTCCATCGCGCCGTTAAACATGCGTCCGGCGCCGAATTTTGATTTTCCGAATTTGCGCGCGTGGTGGGGTACAACTATTTCGGTTACGCTAAAACCGTCCCAGTGCGCAAGCGCCGGCAGATAGCGGTGGCGTTCTCCGTATATGTCAAGACTTTTAGCGGCCTCAGATTTATAAGCTTTAAAACCACAGTTGAAATCATGAAGCTTGAGTCCGCAGAGCATTGACGTAAAAATGTTCCAGACTTTAGACGGCAGGGTCTTTCCTATCGGGTCATGGCGCACCTTTTTCCATCCGCTCACCACATCCCACCCCTCTTCCAATTTGGCAATCATTTCAGGAATGGCGGCCGGGTCGTCTTGGAGATCGGCGTCCATAGTAATTATGATGTTACCGGACGCATGATCTATACCCGCATTTAGCGCCGCGGATTTTCCATAGTTGCGGCTGAACCGTAAAGCTTTCATTTTTGAATTATACGTTTTGTGAAGTAACTGTAATTCGTCAAATGAGCCGTCCGTACTCCCATCATCAACAAAAACCACTTCATAAATTTTTCCGCATGAATCAAGAGTTTTGGCGATCTCCGCCACGAGATGAGAAAGGCTCTCTTTTTCGTTGTAAAGCGGAACAACGATTGAAATATCAACGGGCGAAACACTCATAGAAGAGTCCTCACTATTTCCTGGTTCGGAAGTTTTTTTCTGCGACAAAAAAGACTCCTCCTAAAAGGCTTGCGGCAATGCCGATAAGTGAAGCCAAAAATCCCATGATAAACGCGGCTTCTTTTGGAAAACCGGCCAGAGCGAAGAGCGCTCCGCCGGCAGCCTCACGTACGCCAAACGGCAGCGGTATAATCATGAGCATGGCAATAATTGGAACGAATATAAAAAAATACTGAAAATTAGCCCCTGTCAGCAAGCCCAAAGAGGCGGCCGCGAGAATATGCACGCCAATGCGTAAAAACTGAATAAGTATAGAGAGTCCCGATACCGACGCTAAAAGATTATAATCTTTTGCTTCTATTAACATTTCGGAAAGTATCTCTCTTACTTTAAACCGGCGGCATAAAGAGATTTGATCTGATATGGAGAAAAATAGCTTTTGTAAAGAGCCTATAGTGAGAAAAAGCAGAATACCGGCAAACAGACCGAATGTGACAAGCAGCGCTATAGACGCGTTTCTTATATTACCGTGCGAGAGCGCGCCCTGATAGAGAAGCAGCGCGCTGCCGGCTACAGCAAAAGCGCACATCGCCCAAAGTCCGGCGAACCGGTCAAGCACAGTCGCCGCGAGTCCGGTAAACACTTTACCGTCCCGCGAATGTATAGAGGCGACCTTGAAAGCGTCGCCCACGATTCCGCCCGCGATAAAATTGTTAAAAAACAGTCCGGCAAAATAAAGTTTGAACGCGCGTCCGAAAGGGAGGCTCAAACCTCTATTTTTTAAAATCATCCGCCACTGCGTTACGCCAAGCCATCCGCTTAAAAGAAATATCAAAAAACCGAACACGAGCCACGCGGGGTTGGCGCCGCTTACAGTCGCTTTAATATCACTCCAGCCAAGCTTGTAAATTAAAAAAGCTATGATTGAAATGGTTGCGGTCAGTTTAATAATGGAAAGTGTTATTTTCCGCATACGGTTTCCAGAAGCCAATTTTCAATCCTTTGAGCGCTTGCGTCCCAAGAAAAAGTCGCGGCCCAAAGCCGCCCCCGCTCTCCGAATTTTTTTGTTAATTCCTTATCGTCAATCAAGTTTTTTATTGTTGACGCAAGCGATTCAGTATTATTCTCTTTATAAAGCATACCTGTCTGGTTGTCAATCACCGAATCACGAAGTCCGGGAGCGTCGTTAGCTACAACAACCGTACCGCAGGCGGCAGCTTCCACATTAGTGATTCCCCATCCCTCTTTTTCAGACGTGTTGATAAACAGGGCGGCTCTTCTTAAAAGCTCTATTTTTTTCTCTTCACTTACAAATCCGGTAAATTCAACGCGGGCTTCAAGCTCTAACTCTTTACAGCGCTGTTTAAGCCGCGTTAAATCGTCGCCGTTTCCCGCAATTACAAACCGGAGCGGATACCCCTGCTTTCTTAATACGCTCATCGCCTCAAAAACGATGTCAACGCGTTTATATTTTTTAAGCCTGCCTACATACAATAAGAGATCGTTTTCCCTGCTTACACTATTATCTGGACAGTAATGATTTATGTCGATACTGTTTTCGATGATTGAAATGTTTTTTTCAGTAAAACCTTTTTCAATGAGCTCTGCGGCAGTACTTTTTGAGACAGTACAGCATGGTACGCGTTTATATCCCCAAGGATAAAGTTTTTCCATAAGGTAAACATAAAAAGCCATAGGCGGACTCGTCAATCCAAAGACTGTTTTCCCAAGCAGATGGTGAAAAAATGAGCCGCACTTCACTTTCGGAAACCACAAATGAGTAAAGAAAGGGAGTTTGTTGACGTCGTCAATAACGCAGTCGTAATTTTTTTGCTTAAGAAGTTTTCTTACTAAAAAAGGCGCTTCCCAGTTAAACGTATAGGTATGCCCCAATCTTAACACCTCAACTCCGCGCTGAACCGCGGTTTTTGAACTGCCTTTAAAGCGGGTCGTCAGAAGCGTTACCGCGTGCCCCTTGTCAACGAGCCTGCTGAACAGTTCAATAAAATGAACCTCGGCCCCGCCCGCTTCAGGATGCTCTATATCACGCCAGTTGAGTACTAATATGTTCATATTTTTCGGATTCTTCTTAAAATCAACGGCAGCGCCAAATATATCAAAGATGAAATTAACGTCAACAAACTTACCCACGCGCCTGTCTTAAAATACACAGAGTCAAATTTAAACACTACTTTTGATTTTCCTTCCGGCACAACAACCGCTCTGAAACTGTAGTTAGCCCTGTAAACGTCGGTTTTCTTTCCATCAATAGTTGCTTTCCATGCGGGGTACCACATTTCACTGAGCCACAGAACGCCTTTGCGGTCGGTTTCTACATCCAATTCAATCCGGTTGAATTTGTATTCGCTGATTGTAACTTTGCCGCTTCCGATAGACGCGCCTGTAAACTCGGCAAGTGACGAATCGGAAACTACTATTTCATTGCGGTGATCGTACCGTGAACTGTTCATGTAATTCAAAACGAGAGAATCGTCATCGGGTATGACTTTTGTTTTGTAAAACAGTTTCGCGCGCGGCAGAGAGGTCTCATTTCTAAGCACCAGATCACCGGAATCGCCTTTTTTAAAGTAAGGGTCAACGTAATGCCTTACATTTAACAGATCAAGCACGGTATTAAATTTCTCACCGTCTAACGGCGGTATGTAATGCTTTAAAAGCAGAGGCGTGTAACCTTCTGTAATCTGAATTTGACTTACAGTCCCCTGATTTTTATTCATGAGCATAAGCGGGGTCTGATTGCGTACGATCTTTCCGGGCTCAACAATAAACTGCCGTGAGTTGAAACGGGAGATCTCTCTCTCCTGCTGAGCTTTTATAGCTTCAACATTATTTTTTTCTCTGCCAAACTCCCGCGGGGCTCCGCCGTCAGGTACAATATGCTGACCCGCGGCGAATATGAGCATGTCAATTGCTAAACAGGAGGTAATGAGAACTTTCGCCGTTCTCAGTTTTATTATATCCTTAAAAAACAGTATAAGAACTATAGACAGAGAAACCGCGTTAAAAAGCAGAATCGCCCCCTGCTTGGAAGCGTAAGGCGCTCTATTTTCAACCACATTCATCAGCGGAAAAAATGTGCCGAGACCGCCCGCCGCGGTAAATATTCCAAGAGCCGCCGCGCCAAAGCAAAGCGAGAGCGAAATGATTTTCAACTTACCTGATTTCAACTCATTGAGTGAATCAAGAACCGCCGCCGCGAAAAGCGGAAACAAAATCCCCCATGTAAACATAATACGGGCAGGATGGCGAAACATGGTAAACCCAGGTACGTCTAAAGCGAACAGCGCTCTGAAAACAAAAAAGTTTCCGCCAAGCGCGACGCACAGACTTCCAATTATCCACAGAGCCGCAAACAAAACTGTACGCTGTGTTTTTATCCGTCTGAACCAGAAGCATGAGAGAATAAGCGTTGATACTCCAAAGTAAAAACAGGTCTCCCAATAGTTATAGTACCCGTGCCTGAAACCGTCTTGAAGCCAAAACGGCGGAATTACCGCGTGATTACTTCCCGTATAGGCTCCAAAAACTTTCGGCATAAACGCGGTGATAAGCTGGACAAATTGCAATGATCCTTCGCTTGCGTCCTTTACCGTATAGTCAGTTCTAAGCGTCAATCCGCTAAACTCAAGAGCGGGCAGATACTGCACAAAACTTATACCCAGAGCAACCCCAAAAAAGAGGCCGGCGGCAGTCACACCCTTTACTATATTGCTTCTGTTATTTTGAAACAAAAGAAACACGCATATCGCGCCCATAAATAAAAATTGATAAAACGTAAGCTGCGGATGACCGGCAAGCATAGTCAAACCAAGCAATAATCCGCCAATTAAAGCATGGCGCGGCCTGAGTTCAATAAGCGTTTTTTCTAAAAGCATCAACACTAATGGAAACCACGCCAATATGTAAACCATCATCGTATGAACAAGGTGGGTTATCATAAACCCGCCGAACATAAACGCAATCGCGCCAAAGAGAGACGCAATATCCGATCTCCTCTTAAAACGCAGATAAACAAACATCGTTATACCGGCTATTAATATGTGTAAAGCTATACAAGCCTGTATAGACCACCAGAAAGCCTCATCGCTTACCGGCAAGAGCGAAAGTAAAATGTTAAACGGATATAAAACGCCGGCTACCTGCGCGGCAAAAACAAGCGTTCCGTTGAACGCAAAAGGGTTCCAATGAGGAAATTCAAGCTGATAAAACGCGCTGCGGGCAAAAATCCGCAATGGGAAATCCTGAAGTACAATATCTTCCCAAAAACTTTTGCCGCCAACAAGAACGGCATAAAACTGAATGAACCAAAGAAGCGCTAAAACCGCAATTGAAAACAGCACGCTGCTGCGCGCGTTAAAAAAAGGAGCGGCTGCTTTCGGCTGTAACAGTTTCGGCTCCGGTTTTATCTCTTTTGTCTGTTTACGTTTTTTAGTCTTCGCCATCTGCCTGTTCCATACCTGTATAATACTCAATAAGACTCTGCGCTAAAGGGTCGGCGGGATTTATGAGGGCGTATTGTCTTATGACATGCAGGGCGCTGTCAATCATACCGGCTTCCTCAAAATTTTTAGAAATAGACGAATAGACAAACTGTTGATCGAGGCGGCCTCCGATAAGTTCACGCAGCGCGGTTACAGCCTCAACATTTCTACCCTGCTTTTGTAAAGCCTGCGCAAGCATCTGCTTATAGCGGTGCTCTCTATTATTGTACTCTATCGCTTCGCGTGCATAAGTTTCCGCCTGTTCCGCCATATCTTGAGTCATTAATATCTCATGGCGGATATAACGCGGCCCCCAGTCAAACGGTACAAAATCAACGCACTGAGTCATTACATTGTGAGCGGTTTTTCGGTTAGATTCTAACTGAGCTTTAAGAGCTAATGCTTCATTTTCATCCTGCGTACGGGCAAGCTCCCGGCTTTGCACTTCCATCTTTTCCTTTAAAGCAAGTCCAAGCTGCATATAGCTGTTTACATAATTGTATACCGCGTTCAGCGAAGTTCCATCAAAGAAATCGCGGCTGTAAGCTCTGCCTCTAAACACGAAAACGCTGTCGATAAGATATACTGTCCTGTCGATATTCACCTTTTGAACCGGCGTAAGCTCATGAGGCATAATTCTCTCAACAAGACCTTCTAACTGCAAATACGGCGCAAGACCTACCTTCTGTTCTTCAGGAACAGATGAAGCGAAATAAAGCGGACGCGACCAGCTGTTGGTTTTCAAAATATTAACTACAACTTGATCCTGCACTTTAAGAATAGGAAACTGTAATCTTGACGGAATCGCAATCTGCGCGTCTGCGACTTTTAAAAGCAGAATATCTTCGTAAGGATTAAGTTCAGATTTTAGTTCTGTGTCGATTTCATTTTCTGTATATGATATTGGCGCTTTCGGCTCAAGTTTTTTTAACTGCTTTATATACCATCCTTCATTCAAAAGAGCAAGGTTTACAACTCTTACATCTTTACGGATACCGTAAGCCTCTTGAAGCGCCCACAAGGGAAAGGTATCATTATCACCGCTGACAAATAAAATACCATCTTTTTCGCATGACATTAGCATATTGTACGCATAGTCATAAGGTAAAAAGTCGCCTCTGCGGCTGCAAATCTTCCAGTTCTGCATAAGGGGCAACAGCGCTAAATACACAAAAAAACACGCCGCAACCGGAGCTGCCGTATTGCGGAAAAATTTTCTACGGCTTGCAAAAAGGGAGCTCATGATTATGCCGGCGCCAATGCCAACCCACATTCCAAGATGTATATAAGCGCCTGTGAAAAAATAATCCCGTATCCGTACTTCTCTTTCAGCAAGAGGCAGCTCCCCCGGTTTACCAGTATAATTCCAGTATTGATAGTCAATTTTTTCCGGTCGGGTACCATCAGCAAAGTTCATATATAACACAAGAAACAGAGAAGCGAGAAGAAAAAACGATATTAGAAAAAACGCATACGAACGTTTTTTTCTATAAGCATAATGCCATCCGTAAAGCATCAAAAATGTAGGAATCAGATAAATCAAATATTTAACCGCACCAACTGTCATCCCGTGCGCAAACAGACTTCTTTGAGAATCAAACTCACTTAACCGGAAATACTGAGTAAGGTGATGACCCAAGTATCCTATATGTCCCTCTATACCAAACTGATTTGGAAGAGAGCCTCTGCGCCACGGCATTGCGCTGAATCTATTTTCATCGCCGTACGGCTTTTGTAATAAATAATCTTTCAGAGAATGATACTCTGCGGGATGATTGATGTTAATCATCGGTTCTGTAGATGAACGAACCGGCAGATATAAATGCGCTGAAAAACCGGCGGCGGCAAAAATCAGCAGAAGCGTACCAAACCGCCAATTTTTGATCATACTGCGGTCTGTCAAAATTACAAAGAGAAAAATTGGCGCAAGAATTATCAGCAAATAAATCTGTAACCCTATACATACAAAACTGACAAAAGTGATTAAAATAAGAAGTCTGTCACGATATTCGTTTTTACTTTGCGCCCACACAAGCGCAAGCCACAAACAGAGAGATACCGCAAACATATACAAATTTATTTTACCCGCTTCTGCAGCGCTAAACCAGAAAGTTTTGCCGAACACAGCAAAAAATGACGCTATAAGGCCGCCCGTATATGTACTGAATTTTTTCCAAAAAGAATCAGGGACGCCGTTTAGCGCAATAATAATACGCACAGCGCTAAGATAAATAAAAAGCGCAGCAAACGCGCTTAAAAGCGCCGACATAATGTTCATCCTGTAACCAACGTCATCAACAAATGATAACGTCATGCTTGACACACGCAGTATCATAGTAAATAGAGGAGACCCGGATGGATGCGTAATACCAAGCGCGGAACCTGCGGCGATGTTCTCCCCGCTCTCCCAAAAAGTAACCGTGGGAGCGGCGGTAATAAAAAACACTGTGAAAGTAAATAAGAAAACAAAAAGCGCGCACAGTTCGTTTACGCGGGTGTGAAGTTTATTCATGAATACCGGCAGTCTCACTCCTCATGTTTGTCGTCAGATTTAGGGTCGAGTTTTTTGCGCACAGAATCCAAAACTCCATTAACGAATTTACCGGAAGCCTCCGTACCGTAAGTTTTGGCTATCTCTACAGCTTCGTCAATTACCACCTTAAAAGGTACGGTATCTTTAAAGTAAATAAGCTCGGCAACAGCGGCTCTCAGCACGTTTCTGTCAATCGCCGCCATTCTGCGCAATTCCCAGTTCGCGGCTTTCATAGAAAGCAGAGCGTCTATTTTTTCCATATCGTCTATAGCGGCGCGAACTAAATCCCGTGCGTAAACCTGAACGCTTGAACTGAGCTGACTGTTATCAGCGATACTTTCAAGCAGTTTCTCCCACTGACCATCGCTGTCCGCCTCATAAGCATAAAGTGTATGAAGCGCAAGCTCACGGCTTTTATGCTTCTCCTTGTTGGTCATTTTTAACGAGCTTTCGTTTGTTTTCTCAGACATTTTTTGTTTGTTATCCATAGTATTAAAATATACTATAATGAACAATCGCGCTTCCCATAAATTAAATACTGCATTAAAATTGCCTTATATGCGTTTGTGGAAAGATAAAACTATTGATAAAATTCATCAAATGGGTGTCGAATTCGAGGTTAAATCGAAAAATAGCGCTTAATTTGTCAAATTGGGATTGCGGTTGGCGGAGTTGAGGTTTGGAAGTTAGGGAAAAACGCAACTCCATCCCCAAATTAATTTTTTTATAATATTTGAATTTTTTTAGAAACATTGCCCCGCAAGAATGTTTTTATATTATATTGGGGATCAAGAAGAAAAATAAGAAAAAGTTCGTGAATGAGACCAATAAAACAATGTTCATTCACGGTAAAATCAAAAAACATCGTGAATTTTTCGTGAGACGCTATGATTAATCAACTAAAAAAAGACACGATCGGCGCGTTAAAATTAGAATATGAGCAGCTGCGCGCAAAGCATGGCGATTTGCTTAAAATGATTGCCGAATCGGAGCTGCCGGAAATGGTGTACAATTCCAACGCTATTGAAAATTCGACACTTACGCTTAAAGAAACAGAAAAAATTCTTTTGGAGCAGACTTTAATGCGTGAAATTTCATTGCGTGAGACTTATGAAGCGACTAATTTGGCACGCGTAATAAAATACCTTTGGACGCGCCCCAACTACGAATTAACTGTTAAAAATTTAGAGTTACTGCATCGAATGCTCATTGGCGGGATTAATGACGATTATGCGGGGCGTATTCGCCAGGCCGGTGAATATGTACGTGTAGGCTGGCACATTGCTCCGCCTCCCGAACAGATAGAGCTTTTGCTTGAAAATCTCATAAATCAATATAACAGCGAAGACAACAAATATTTTTTAGAAAAAGTTGCCGAGTTCCATTTACAATTTGAAATGATTCATCCTTTTTGTGACGGCAATGGACGAATAGGAAGACTCATTGTCAATCTGCAATTTGCCGCTTTGGGTTATCCGCCTGTGATTATTCAAAATAAAGGTAAAAGAGATCATTATTATCCGATTTTTGAAGAATGGCGCGACAAACGTAAACCTACTAAATTTGCCGATTATCTTTATCTTGCTCTTTGTGAATCGCTTAACAAACGGCTTGCTTATCTTCGCGGCAGTGAAATTATAAAACTATCGGAATATGCAAAAATAAATAATATAAGCGCGGCTCTAATTACCAATGCCGCAAAACGGCAAACGATACCGGCTTTTCGTCAGGAAGGCGTTTGGCGAATTGAAAAGAATTATATGAAAATTGAGAATGAAAAATGGAAATAACTGGATAAATTAGCAGATGTTTTCGTATAATTATCAATAGGAGAGTTCATTGATGCAACGTCGGTCAGGTACTTTTTACGATCAGATCAAGTAAACAGATGTTTATATTAAAATAATAATAAACAGCGCACATCTTTTGTGCGCTGAATACCTTAAATCTTACTGAAAAGATCAACCATCTCAAGAGCGCCGAGCGCCGCGTCCCATCCCTTATTACCGGCTTTTGTGCCCGCGCGTTCTATCGCCTGTTCTATACTGTCGGTTGTAAGTACGCCAAAGATAACAGGCAGATTCTCATTGAGACTCACAGCGGCGGCTCCTTTTGAAACTTCCGACGCCACATAGTCAAAATGGGGCGTGCTTCCGCGTATCACAGTACCAAGACAGATAAGCGCGTCATATTTTTTTGTACGCGCCATACGCTGAGCGGTAACTGGAATCTCAAAAGCTCCTGGAACCCAGCACACCGTGATATTGTTTCGATCAACACCGTGGCGTTCCAAACAATCAAACGCGCCCGCCACCAACTTACTTGTGATAAGCTCGTTAAACCGTCCCGCTACAATTCCAAATGATTTCCCGCTTCCGTTAAACACTCCCTGAATTACGGTTGACATGTGTTACTCCCTTCAAGAAAATGACCCATTTTATCACGTTTTGTGTCAAGATATTTTTCGTTCTCATTACATGGACTTACTTCTACCGCTACACGGCCTACTACTTCAATGCCATAACCTTCAAGACCAATAATTTTTCGCGGATTATTTGTCATCAAGCGTAATTTACGCACACCGAGATCAGCAAGTATCTGAGCGCCTATACCGTAATCGCGCAGATCTGGGGCAAAACCCAAATGCTCGTTTGCTTCTACAGTATCCATCCCCTTGTCTTGCAGTTCATAAGCGCGCATCTTGTTGACAAGGCCTATGCCTCTGCCCTCCTGGCGCAGATATAAAATAACTCCGCCGTCTGCGGCAATAGATTTCATGGCAGCTTTTAATTGATCGCCGCAGTCACAGCGCAGTGAGCCCAAAATATCACCTGTAAAGCATTCCGAGTGTACCCTTACAAGTATAGGTTCATTAGGATCAATAGAACCCGACTGCAAAACAATATGCACAGCATCTGAGAGAAGTTCCTCATAAGCTATCATTTGAAAAGTACCAAATTCAGTAGGAAGCCTTGTTTGAGCGGCGCGGCGGACAAACTTTTCATGCGCCCGGCGGTAACGGATGAGGTCAGCGACAGAGATAATTTTCATGTTGTGCTGTTTGCCGATTTCAATAAGCTGCGGCATACGCGCCATGCTTCCGTCTTCATTCATTATCTCACAAATGACGCCCGATGGGGTAAGCCCCGCGAGACGCGCCATATCAACCGAAGCCTCAGTCTGACCGCTGCGCACAAGCACTCCGCCGTCGCGCGCCCTTATGGGAAACATGTGACCTGGCATTACAAAATCAGACTGTTTACTTTGCGGATCAGCGAGTTTTAAAACGGTATTTGACCTGTCGGACGCCGATATACCTGTTGTCGTACCATCTTTAGCTTCAACAGAAATAGTAAAAGCTGTTTCAAACCGTGACGTATTTGAAGGCACCATAAGCGGTATCTGCAATTCGTCAAGCCGTTTTCCCTCCATTGACACGCAAATAAGTCCGCGCCCGTATTTTGCCATGAAGTTTATCTTTTCAGGCGTACACTTTTCAGACGCGAAAGCAAAATCCCCCTCATTCTCGCGGTCTTCGTCATCCACTATAATAACTATCTCACCGTTGCGATAGTCATTAATAACCTCTTCTATCTCTTTAAAGCTTTTCAAAATCCTAACCTTTCCATTTTTTGCAAAAGAGAATCATCACCGCTCTTCTCCGCGTTAAGCCCGCCGGATTTAACCATCTTGTATAAATACCGGGCAAGTACATCACACTCTATATTTACCTCAACACCCGGCTTTTTAATTGACATGGTCGTTTTTGCCGCTGTAGCCGGAATTATTGACAGCGATATGTTACGCCCAACTGATTTTGCTATTGTCAAGCTGATCCCGTCAATAGCCACAGAGCCTTTTTCCGCCATAAACATTCCAAGCTGCGCAGGTACCTCTATGGTACGTACAACGCTAACGCCAACATGTTCATCACAGACTATCCGCCCCTTACCATCCACATGACCCAAAACAATATGCCCGTCAAGCCGTCCGGAAGCAGGCATAGCCCTCTCAAGATTAACTCTCCGACCAACATTCGGCCTTGCGAGTGTAGTACGCTTGAGCGTCTCAGATACTGCCGTAAAAAACAGTTCACCGCCGCCGCCGAATTTTTCAAGCGTTAAACACACGCCGTCAATGGCCACAGAAGCGCCAAGCTGAACTTCAAAAGGAGTCATATCCGGCTTTACGCAAAGCTCAACGCTCTCGCCGTAAAAGCGAACGGCGGCAACTGAGCCCATTGTTTCAACAAGTCCGGTAAACATCTTCTTTTTACGCCTTTTTCACGTGCAATACCTTATACATAATAGCGGCTATCACACCGCCGGCAAGCGGAGCGGCTAAAAACACCCAGTATTGAGCCATTGCCTGTGAAGCCGACGGATTACCGCAGTCAAACACCATGCGCATAAGCGCCGGGCCCAATGTCCGCGCGGGGTTTACAGATGTTCCAGTTATATTAATACCTATCAAGTGCACCAAAGTAAGCGCCGCGCCTATAAGAATACCCGCTTTCGCCTGTGTATTTTGCGTATTGCAAACGACCAGTATTACGTAAACAAAAATCATAGTAAGAATAGTCTCTATCAGCAAGCTGCCGATAATCCCATTTGTCCCCTCGCCCGCAATCGCGTTGGTTCCCCAAACGCCAAATTTGCTGAAATCAAAACTTGTTAATGTCAAAATCCAGTAAAGCAAAGCGGCGCCGATAACCGCTCCGATTGTCTGCGCTAAAACGAATACAAAAAAATCTTTAGCGCCGAACTCCTTTTTTCCGGTTAAAATCTGCGAAGACCATACCCCCAAAGAGACCGCCGGGTTAATGTGACACCCTGAGATGCTGCCTATGGTATACGCCATAGCGACAATCACTAAACCAAACGCCGCCGCGGTTGCGACAACATTACCTCCGGTTACAACCGCTGTACCCACCGCAACAAATACAAGCACAAATGTACCAAAACATTCTGCCGCCGCTTTTTTAGACAAACCTGTCATACTCTCCCCTTTTGACTTTTAATAAAATCGTTTATGCTTTTTAATATCACATCAAATGCCGCAAAGCCCAAACAAGGCGGGGGAAACGGCCAAGGCTCAGTCCGAAAATTTTAGCCATTGAAACTTTCTTTGAATCCGCCGACTTAAGAGTTTGCGTGGCGCGGTTATAGTCTTCGTCGGGAACTTTAGCCATAGACCCCTTAACCTTAGCGAGTTTTATATGACGCGCTCCGCGTTTTGTGTACCACGCTTTTTCGTAATCTTTACAAATTTTAACAAGCTGCTTCTCTGTTGACGCTTCAAGCATACTCAAAGCGGCGTCTCCGGCTAATCTACCCGATATAAGCGCTTCCACAATTCCGGCTCTTGATATCGGATTAACGGCGTTTGCCGCGTCACCGCATTTTATGAGACCGGGCAGCGCAATCGTCTCGCGGCGGTACCCGCAGGGAATAGAACCCGCAAAACTGCTTGTTATGTTAGCGTCAGGAAAACGTTTCTTTAAAAACGCGTCAAGACACTTCTTTATGTTAACGCTTTTCACATAATTCTTACCAACCACAATACCAATATTAGCAACTCCGTTACCGCGGGGAAATACCCACGCGTAACCTCCCGGAGCCATAGTTTGCTCAGCGTAAACATTAACCGCGTCTTCATCCATGTGTATATTGTCAGCCACTACAAAATACGCCGGCTCAAGATCATAAGGCTTCCAACAAATTTTTTCACCTTTTCCAAGAAGCGACACCGGGCCGGACGCGTCAATAACAACACGCGCCTCAAGAGTTACTCCGTTGTTAAGGGTAACTTTACGCACACCGGTTGAGTCAACACGCGAAACATGAGTCACCTTTAGCCCAATAGTAATCTCTATCCCCTTTTGACGCAGCTTTTCAGCAAGATCACGCTGCATTTTAGCGCGGTCAATTATATACCCCTTATTATTATCCGTATAGCCGATTTTCCCGCCGTCCGGAGAGTGAAAAACCGCGCTGTTTATTGTAAGACGTATCCATGACGGGTCAACTTCCGCCGCATCCTCAAACCCAAGCCGCCCAAGCCCCTCAGCGCAGGGAATAGGCCGCTCCCACGGAGTAATCTTATCAAGCAGAAGAACAGACAGCCCAGATTTATCAGAAGAAGTTATACACATACCGGCATTGAGACCTGCAGGGCCTGCGCCGATAATTACTATATCATATTTTTCACGCATGGGAGATGTTGTCATAGTGTATAAACCGAAAATAGACAGGAATCTGCTATAATATAATAACTATTGAAATATACAATAAGACGGCGCAATACACCAATCTATAAAGGGGACTGTCTCAAAAACGAACAGCCGCGAAGCTTGAGCAAATGCGCCTGGAGCGTGACATTTTAAAAAAAGCAGCGGCCGTCTTCGCGAAGGAGCCAGAGCTATTGTTCGGAAATTCCAGACAGCTTCTTACTAAAATATTATCAACAGAGAGATTACATCTTAAAAAAGTCTAAAACAGCGTCTCTTAAATCTGAGGGACGCAAATAATTTTTTGAAGTATCTGCCGCTTCCGGCGGTATTAAATAAAAACCGTGAGTCTCTTCACTTCCCGGCCCGGCGTGAGCGCCGTTTTCTATCGGAAAACTTATTGAGGGCTTATCTTTATCCCAACCGCAAATCACTAAATCGCCCGAATCTTCATGATGCACCAAAGCTGTTAAATCAATTCCTGCCTCTTTGAGAAACGGGTGATTATCCCCAAGCACACCTTTAGCATCAGCAGGTAATGTAAAAATACCGTGACGCGTCCATGCTTTTATTTTATTGGTTTTGCTTTTATTTTTGTCATCGCACCTCATCATTACTAATGGGACAAAACATTTTTCGACTAGAAGAGCGGCGGCGGTTTGTAAAAATTCTTCTGTATATGGCTTTGACAGATAGATATGACCTACAGGCCCAAGAGATACTACTTGCGCGTCGTTATCCATTTGCTTAAAAAGGCCGCAGATTGATTTTTGCGCCGATGTTTTGGCAACGCGGTAATAGGGTATGGTTGTCTCCTGTCCGTGATCAGAATAAATCCATACCTGATAATTACGCCTTTTTGAACGCCCAGCGGCGGCGCATATTCTTTTTATTGAGTCATCTATACCTCTAAGAGTCCAGTGAGCGAATTTTGAAGAAGGCCCGCGGCGGTGCGCCTGTTCGTCATAACCAAGAAAGTTGCAGTGAATGAGCGGCAATCCACGACTTGAATCTATGGATACGCTTGCTGTTATAACTTCGCGTAAAATGACACAAACCCCTACTCTCGCGGAGATAAATGAAAGCTCCATCAAAAAACTTTCTCTATGAATTACTCCGCGGACAATATCAAATAAAGCGATTACAAGTTCTATTATAAGTAAAGCGGCTGATTTTATAATCGTTGGCAGATGAATTATGAAAAGTAAAAGTCCGGCTATTGGATTAAACGGATGCAAATAAGAACGTACGCTCATATCCGGTGAGCAAAACCCCGAACAGAGCGTCCCTTCGTTGTAAGCGTCAGAATAAGCGCTGCCATTTTTTAAAATACTCGTTGATTGACTTTTGAGATTATTTTGTATCCATGATGACCCTTTTGAGCCAAGCATAGTCCAAATCTCACCAGTTTGTCTGTGCATAAATCCGTAAGAAGGCACCGCGCATTTTACCCCATAGAAAAGCTCTGCCTGTACTCCGGCAGTGCTTGACGGAAGCCCAGAGTAAAATGATTTGACAGCACATTTTTGTTGAGCCATAAAAGCAGATAAAAATGGCATTTTACCATTTTTTAGCGCACGTTCTAATTGATGGCGGGACAATCCGTCTATCTGAATCATGATAAGTCCGCCCTCTTTGCCTTTTGGTTTACTAAAACCAACAACAGCAGCAGCGAGGGCGCTTAGCCGCAATCCGGAAAAAAAACTCATTCTAAACCCGTGCCGCCAAAATCAACTTTTCTAATAGCCATTGGCTTACGGTCTTGCAGAGTATACATATCGCGTAATAGGAAAATTTTGTCATTTGATGAGTATGCTTCTTCACCAATAGAAGCCCTTGTCAAATGAGATTCAGCCATCTCTATAGCTTTATCTAAAGCGTCTTCTTTATCAGTGAGCTGTACCTTAGGTTCAATTCCTATCATATCATAACTTGGCCCCTCAATTGGGGTAATGAGCGCAAAAGTAACAACTGATAATCCAGAATCGGGGGTAATTACAACCGCCTGTCCGCGCGCTTTACCATAAGATCTTGTGCCTATTGTCATAATGTCGGGACGGTGAGCGTTAAAGCTTGCTATAAGAAATTCAGACGCACTCGCGGTGTTACCATTCATAAGCACAATAAAGGAGCGATCAACAGCGCTTGAGAGATTGTCAAGAGAGACCCACGTAGTGTCTACAGTAACGCCTCTTGCGGTGTTGGGATCCAAAGTTCTCTCTTTTGCTTTTACTATGGGAGTACCGGGTTTAAGGAACTCACTTACTACCTTTACAGCCTGACCTATTTCACCCCCTGGATTATCCCGCAAGTCAAGTATGGTATGCTTCGCCCACGCGCTCTCATGAAGCGCCTGTTTAAACTCAGCCGCCGTGCCTCCCGCTAATGCCGTATGAGTAAAAAACGAACTTATAAAAATATAGGCGATCTGAGGCGTTAGGCTGTCGTAAAAAACAGACGGCGCTAAAAATTCATCAATAGCTGCTGTTACGTCAAAACGTTCTTCACCGCGGGCTATCTCAAGTTTCTTATTATCCCCTTGTTTACCGCGCAAAAGGTCTGCTACCTTACGCATAGACAGTCCCGCTGTTTTTTTGCCGTTTATTGATATTAGCGTATCTCCTTTTTGTAATCCAACCTCCTCTGCGGGCGTATTAGGAAATACCTCTCTTATAACATAACCGCTCTGAGTACTGTCGAGTCTCACGCCAAGCCCTGCCGCAGAAGTACCAAGCGCTTTTAATATACGGCTTGCCTGATGCGGGGTATGATAAGCGGTAAAAGGTTCATTCACACTTTCGTAAAGTTCTACAGGGGAATGAAACCCAAGAGGATTACGCGGGATATTGTCCCTAAAAAGAAAAAACGCATCGAGAAATTCCCATGCAAACAAGTACTCTGGAGAAGTTATATTATTACTTATCGCCCGCACAGGAGTGCAGTTTGTTACAATGATTGTTAACAAAACTGCCGCAGTACAACAAAACGCCCCATAAATCCTTTTCATGGCACTCCCCTTACTTATGCGTTAAATAAACAGCCACTCAATAACGTTGTTGTCTGCAAAGGATATGCCACACCAATGGGCAAGATGTATTTTTCAGCTATTAAAAAATATGAAACATTAATTAAATATTGTAATAATTGTAATATATGATGATTATGTATAATCTAATAAAAACAGTAACTTTTGTTTTGATTGCTGCTATTGGTGTAACAGCGCAGCAGCAATTAAGACCATCTTTATTATCATCCGCGACAGTGTTTCCTGGCGGATTTCTTTCGTATAGCGTGCGCGATGGCTATAGAAAGTATGAAGGTATGCGGGAGTTAGAGCATATTGAGCGCGGCAATTTAGTGATGTACGGTGTTTCGGGAGGAAAGAGATTTGCGTTTAAGAATCCGCGCCTGAGAATTCAAAGCACACTTGAATTTGGATGGGGGGCTGCCATAGATGACGTTTACGAAAATATACCGGTTACTATACGTCATATAGATAATACCCTAAAAGATACTACATTAAATATATCCATGCACGATAATTTGTTTACTGTTGGAGTTCAAAACGAGCTGCATATTTTACTTTCATCAACCGGTATACGTTCTTACTTTTTGTCATTAGGGCCAGGTGTTAGTTGGAGTTCATTTGAAAGAACAGGTAAAACAGATTTTGGGCAAAAAATGTCGGGAGTACATGATATAATTAATAACGTTTGTTTTAATTTCAACATAGGCGCCGGTATAGACTATAAGAGTAATGAAAATCACACATTGTCAATAGGCTATAACTTTAGAATCTGGCATCCGGTAAATTATAAAGATCTGACTTTGTTTCCGATGGGAGTTGATTATAAAGAGCTATTTTTTACACACATGTTACAGGTTCAAATTCTTATACTGCCGCAGTCCGGCAAAGTTCGTTATTAAAAAAATCATCGAAAAACTTAAATTAAACGTGCCGCAACCATAATTAATTAAAATCTTCTTTAATTAATCAAAAAAAGTTGACGGTTAATTAAAAAAATGATAAGATAATTTTAATTAACTATCATCAAACAGTACAATAATTAAGGTGAGTTGTTGAAATTATGAAAGATAGAGCTGGAATTTATATTAAAAATCTTCATGGTTATAGTTCATTTACTCCCAAAAAGTTACCGCCGGAGCCGCCTTTAGAAATAGATTCGGAAATGCA
>Ga0123356_10001325_pt1 | contig 27336 bp, 28 predicted proteins | sample TergutEmb28metaG_2_FD_92546 | JGI IMG/M metagenome (GOLD analysis project Ga0123356, IMG submission 92546) | Embiratermes neotenicus P3 segment gut microbial communities from Petit-Saut dam, French Guiana - Emb289 P3 | ecosystem: Host-associated > Arthropoda: Insects > Digestive system > Gut ...
AGACAACATCATGCTGAAGTTTGAATACATGAAATGATTTCAGATCAATACAATTATTACTTATCAAATCATATAACCTCTGAATGTTTTAGAATACCTGATAATAAACAATTATCCTGTATTCGAGAGTTCAATTAATGAACGCTCTAATCTTTTTTTTTTGCAGAAGATCCAGTAAAAAATGATAAGAATGGAATTCAAACTGTTTTTCTAAATATATCTTAATAAACTCGCAGCGACAATAATACCAACCAGCAGTTATTTGCCCTTTTTTATTAAATTAGTAAGAATGAAAGAAATGACAAACAAAGAAAAAATTGATGAAAAATATTTACATCAGTTAATCAGTGTAAATATTAAGCGATTTAGATCACTTTTGAATATTTCACAATTGAGTCTTGCTTCGGACACGGGGCTTACGCATAATTTTATTAATGATATTGAGAACTGCAAAAAAGGAGTATCCATAAAAACTCTCGCAAAACTTGCTAATGCTCTTGATGTAGAACCGTATCAATTCTTTTTGCCAGAAGGCGCACACAACAAAGAAACGATGATCTACGTAAAGGATTTTAATGATTCATTGCAAAAAATCGTAAACGAACTAACACAACAATACCTTGCAGGAAATAAAAAGGGCAAGTAAAACGTGTAATTTGTACATCTGTGTGAGTTCTTCTTTCATAGAATTAATGGAGGTCCAGTATCGCGACAGCGATAAAGAGTCGGACCCGAGTTACTAATTCCCATAAAACATTTTTTGAGTTCTTCATAGACTTAATGGAGGTGGCGGGGTCGGCTTTCAGTCGTTTGCCTCCTGCAAACTCCTTCCAGCCCGACTACACGCTCCCGGCGCATCCCTGCGCCGATAATTTCGTCAAGGCTTCGCCTTAGCATTTTTAAAGGAGCGTTTCGTTTCGACTCCCGCAAAATAAAAGTTTTTAAAAACTCTAATCCTCATAAAAACCTTTTTTGAGTTCTTCATAGACTTAATGGAGGTGGCGGGAGTCGAACCCGCGTCCCAATACGCGAAACATAGACATCTACAGATTTAGCTGTTTATTGTACCGGTTGCCCGGCATGTCGAGACAGGCTTGGCTAAACAGCGCGCGTCCTGTCCGTATTCCGGAAAATCTTATAATACCGTCCCCGGAAAAGGCGGCATTACCAGCTCTGATTGCGACGCGGAAGTTGTTCCTCAGAGCGGCGGAACAGTTCCACGCGATTATGCAGCTAAGGCGTAATCGTAACTGACAGTTTTGGCAGTTAAATTTTTGCTCAATCAGGAGATGAGCGCTCCATCTGCAATCTATACCCCGAAGACGTACCAGTCGAAACCGGTGCACCCCCTAACTAATACAAGCACCGCGTCAAGCGGTGCGGATGAATTATGCCGCACGTTAAGAGCACCATTATATGGAACCAAGATGAATAAAGCAAGGGTGCCTTTAGGTACCCGACAGTGCGACATTCAATATTATACATATTATAACCTATTTTTAAGTTTTTTTCAATAAAAATTATTATTTGTTTTTTCTTATGTTCCGTAATATAATGTAAGTACATATGGATCAGGTTCTGGCAGAAGAAGAAGAGCTCCTTGTTGCAAAATGTGAGGATTGGCTAAAAGAAAGAAACCCCGCAGATTATACTCTAGTGCATGAAAGATTCAGGCGTCTGCGTAATCTGGGAAAAGCTGTATTTGATTATCCTTCTATAAAAGATACAAAATTTGTGAGAGATATACTCTTAAACGAAAACCAACTGACAGAATCATTGCTCTTTTTTTCGACAGCTTCTCATCTTTTGCGGATTCCTGCAAAAGTAGCGGCTCTTCGCAGTTTTTTGGTGGCAAAGTTTCATGCTTTTTCGCTTCTTTCCAAACTGACTGCAGAAAACTTAGAATTAAATACCCCGGTAAGAACTATTTCTTTCTCTGTTGTTTATACCCTAATGGCAGAAAACGTCTATTTTTCCTGTCTGGATGACCCGGGTTTTTCCAGCAATACCAAATCTAAACTGGCGCATGATTTAATTGCTCTTTGGGACAGCGGAACAGACCAGCGCAGTATTCGGCATCTTTTTGCGCTTTCTTCGCTTTGGGCTGCGCGTGAATCGGCTCCTCCCGCTTTTGGGACAATGGACGGCAACACGGAATTACTGCGGATTTCTATAGATATGGGAAGCGAAACCGAATGGGAAGATTTTCTTAAAGAAGAATCCACAAACGATAGAACAAGATGGGCGCTCGAAGAATTTCTTTTTGGACTGTCTTACGAAGAGATTCTTCAAATTAGAGCGAGATTAAAGCGTCATGGCATAACATCTGTAAGCCACGATGAAGTGCGTTCTTATTTAGATTCTAAGCCTGTTTATTCAATTGTAGATGACCATGATCCCCGCGCAATATATGACTTTTTTATCGAAAGGCGCGATGCCTGTACCCTGCGTAAACGTGTTAATGCTCCGGGACCATTGCATACGCTGGAAGAAATTTATCTAAAATACCGGATTATCCTCGAAGCAAGTTAACTTGCAGCAAATTGAATTAAAGCAAATTAACTTGAAGCATGTTAATACTTTTGTGTCTCATCGATTAGGTGTTCTATTATTACCCCTGCTTTTTCGAACATATTAAGAGAATCATCGCTGTCCTGATAACGCCGCTGGCAAACTACGCGTTTTATTCCGCAGTTAATGATAAGCATAGCGCATGTCCTGCACGGAGTCATACGGCAATAGAGAGTAGCTCCGTCAATTGAAATACCCCGTTTTGCAGCCTGACAAATAGCGTTTTGTTCGGCGTGGACAGTTCTGACGCAATGAGTGGTTTCTTTGCCGTCTTCGTGGAGCATTTTTTTAAATTGATGTCCCGCGTCATCGCAATGGGGGAGTCCTGCAGGAGCGCCTACATAACCTGTAACTAAAATCTGTCTGTCCTTGGCAATTACACAGCCAGATCTGCCGCGATCGCAGGTAGCGCGCTTGGAAATCGCCTCGCAGACTTCCATAAAGTATTCATCCCAGCTCGGTCTTTTATAATCGCTCATAAAGACATAGTACTATATTGTATAATATATGTCATCTATGGTTTGGCACCCTTCGACACTTCGACAAGCTCAGTGTCCCAAGCTCAGTGCTCAGGGTTGTTGATTTATTTTTATAGTGTCGTTAGCTGCAATAGTACACTATATATAGCGTAGGTATATCTTTTAATTTGAATAATATGATTGCTGTATCTCTATATGTATTATAGAAATACGCCAAAACTGCCGATAATGAAGAGCCGTGAAGTATCTAAAGAATTTTTGCTTAATTTTTGCCTTTTTGTGCCTCTTTTCCTCAGTAGAGTGCATTGCAGATGATTTAGTTCATGTGGTTGGAAGGGGGGATACAATCTTTTCGCTCTCCCGTTTTTACAGTGTAACTGCAGATGCGTTGATGAGAGCAAATGGAATATCCGATCCTTCCAGAATCAGGGTCGGGCAGAGGCTTATTATTCCAGCATCCGCCGATACAACGCCTCCGGTTTCCGCGCCTCCAGCTCAGACTTTAGCCAACTACCGCGTTGTAAGAGGTGATACTCTTTTTAGCATTGCGCGTACTAACGGAATTACTTTGCAGAGACTGCTGGATATCAACGGCTTTGCCTCCAATCATTCATTGAGGGCAGGGGATGTTATCAAAATACCCAGACAAAATTCTTCTGCTGGCAGCAGTGCAGTTGCAGTTACTCCGCCTAGTCTGCCGAGACCTTCAGGCGGGCTTTACGAATTGCGCTGGCCTGTTATACCAAAAGACATTTCATATATGACAGGGCAGATGGGTGTTGTTGTAGAAGGCAATCAGTTCGAAGCCGTACTCAGTTTAATTCAAGGAAATGTAGTTTCTGCCGGTCCGTGGAGGAAGTTTGGCAGAGTTGTAATTGTAGAGACTGCCGGCGGATATTATTACATGTACGGCGGTTTAGAGACTATAACTGTAAATGTCGGGGACAGAATTTCGACTGGAACCGAATTGGGCAGATTAGGTATAAATGCAGTTTCGGAAAAACCTCATCTATTTTTTATGGTTTTTCGCAATGAAGTGCCTATAGATCCGGCAACAGCGCCCAGAGCCGGAAATTCCAGAACATAAAGAGGTTGAAAATGGAGATTGGAATAGATCGAGTCGGTAAACGTAAAAAAAAGGTTTTAGGTAAAAGTCATAAAAGGGTAAAAACACAAAGCGAATCTGATCCGTTGACAATGTATTTTAGGCAGATTTCCAGATTTCCGCTTTTAACACTGCAAGAAGAGCAAAACATAGGAGAAAAAATTATCAGCCTGCGCGGTAAAATTAAAGCGTTGGGCGCTGATAAAAAAGATACTGACGAAAAAACCGCTCTTGACAATGCGCTTTTACATTATAAAAATACAATGATAAATTCAAATTTGCGTCTTGTTGTTTCGATAGCAAAAAACTATCAGCACCGCGGGCTTTCTCTTTTGGATCTGATAGACGAAGGAAACATCGGCCTTATAGAAGCGGTAGAACGCTATGACTACACAAGGGGCTGCCGTTTTTCCACTTACGGAACATGGTGGATAAGGCAGGCTATCATCAAAAGTATTGCAGATAAAGGGCGCGTTATTCGCATACCCATTCATATGCTTAACACAATCAAAAAATGTTATTATGTTGCAAAGCAGCTTACTCAGGATTTGGGGCGCGATCCAAACGAACATGAATTATCAGAATATTTAAATGTTCCTGTTTCTAAAGTAAAAGAAATTGTCAAACTTTCGCAGGAGACCACAAGTCTTGATACAATTGTAGATGACGGAAACCTAACGCGTTTGGCAGACTTAATAAAAGACGATGTAAGCTCAGAACCTTTAGAAATGGTTTTTTCTATGACACTGCAGGAAACTATGGGCGGAATTCTTTCGCAGTTATCAGAAAGAGAAATGAAAATAATTCAGCTTCGTTTTGGTTTAACTGGAGAAAATCCTCTTACATTGGAAGAAACTGGAAAATATCTTGGAATTACCCGTGAACGTGTAAGGCAGATTCAGGAAAAAGCAATCTGGAAACTGCGGACACTGCGGGAGCTCCGCGAACTAAAAGACAATACATAAGAGATTAACTTAAGAATTTTACCACAAACCACACGAACCATGCTTCGATATCGGACAGCAAGTTCGTGTCGTTCGTGGTTTAAAATTTGACTATCCTACTTTTGCGATTGGCTGTTTGTTAACTACCTGAGTTCCTGTCGGAACAAGGAAGTGTACTTTGCCTGCAACGCTTGTTTTAATTTCGAGTTCCATCTTCATGGATTCTAATATTAAAAGCGTATCGCCGGATTTTACATCTGCGCCTTCTGACGCTACATAACGGAGAACTGTTCCCGCTACAGGAGCCGGAATTGTTTCGCCGCCGGCAGGTGCCGCTGGCGCCGCTGCTGCAGGGGCTGGAGCTGCCGGAGCAGGAGCCGCCGGCGCTGCTGCAGGAGCTGCTGCTACTGTTCCCGCAGAAGCAACTACAACATCATAATTAGTGCCATTAACATTTACGCTGTAGCGCGCTGCCTGTCCGGCTGCCGGCGCTGCAGGTGCCGCTGCTACGTCTGCTGAAGCAGCTTCGGGTTTAAATACAACGGGGCCATTTGCGCGTGTTTTAAAGAAGTCAGGTGCAACTTTCGGGAACATTGCGAGTGTGAGTACGTCTTCTGGTGATACATTGTTACCAAGAATTTTTTTAGCTTCTTCTTCGAGCTTTGAATATTCTGCAGGGATTTCGTCTGCAGGACGGCAAGTCATTTCTTTTTCCATCTTAAGGGCGCCGAGCGCTTTCTTTACAAGGTCTGCGTTCTTTGGAGCAGGACATGCGCCGTATTTGCCGGCAACAAGATCCTGGAACTCGCCTGACAGTTTGTTGTAACGGCCGAACAGTACATTGAATACTGCCTGTGTTCCGACAATCTGTGATGTAGGTGTAACGAGCGGCGGATAACCTGCGTCTTTTTGTACAATGGCGATCTCTTTTAATACATCGTCCATCTTGTCAGCCGCGCCCTGTTCTTTTAACTGGCTTTCCATGTTACTTAACATGCCGCCGGGAACCTGGCTTACGAGAAGACGTGTATCCGCGCCAAGGAAGCTGGATTCGAATTTTTTATAGTTCTTGCGGACTTCGCGGAAGTAAGCCGCGATTTCGAGTAACAGATTGATGTCCAATCCTGTGTCGTATTCTGTACCTTTAAAAATTTCTACCATTGTTTCTGTAGGGCTGTGGCTTGTTCCCATAGACATAGAAGAAATTGTTGTGTCTAAGATTTCTGCTCCCGCTTCGGCGCACTTGGTAAGAGTCGCTACTGACATACCTGTAGTGGCGTGAGTGTGGATTTCTAAAGGAAGACCGGTTGCTTTTTTGATAGCTTTTACAAGATTATAACCTTCGTATGGTTTTAATAAACCTGCCATGTCTTTGACACAAAGAGAATCAGCGCCGAGGTCAGCTAACTGCTTTGCAAACTCTGCATATTTTTCGACTGTATGGAAGGGTGTAACTGCGTAAGAAATTGTAGCCTGAATATGTTTGCCGGTTTTCTTTGCGGCAGCTGTAGCTGTTTTAAAGTTGCGCGGATCATTACATGCGTCAAAGATACGGAAAATATCAACGCCGTCTTTTGCGGCATATTCTACAAATTTTTCTACAACATCATCTGCATAATGGCGGTAACCTAAAAGGTTCTGGCCGCGCAGAAGCATCATTAAAGGAGTTTTTGGCATTGCTTTTTTTAATTTTTTAAGCCTTTCCCATGGATCTTCGTTTAAGAACCTGATACAGGCATCGAAAGTAGCTCCGCCCCATGCTTCTAAAGCATAAAAGCCGGCTTTGTCGAGCTTGTCGCAGATTGGCAGCATATCCGCAGTGACCATGCGGGTAGCAAACAATGACTGGTGCGCATCACGCAGTACTAAATCGGTTAACTTTACTTTTGGCATTTTTCCCTTCCTTTCCTTAAAAATTAATTATTTTTTCTGTATTCATTGACAGCAGCGGTAATGGCTGCAGTAACTGCGGACGTTTCTGCGGGCTTGGCGACAGCGGCTATACCTTCGGTTCCATCCCTAAGGGCAGCAGCTCTTCCGCTGCCGATAGCGTTAATCATAACCCCCATGAAGATAAATAACGCTCCCATTCCTGCAAGGTTTAAAACCATAGCCTGTTCAAACATTTCCATTAAAGTTAAAGACATAAGCCCTCCAATTGATAGCATTTTAACGAAAAAATGATATAAATTCAAGTGCTATTTTATCGCAGTTTTTTTCTTAATTTTCGCCGTTGATTCCGCTCTTTTGCCGCTTCTTCGGTCTTAACCTGCTCTTCATCGATAACGTCGTATACATAAACGGTCTTGCTGTCCGGCATACGCGAAGCGATTATAAGCCAAATACCGCCGAATACCATCATTAAAAAGCAGAGAACCTGCCCTGTAGAAAAACTGAGAAGAGGATGAGCGTAAGCTGTAGGAAGGGTTGTTTTAACAATTTCGAACCTGTAGCCGATATTTGCGTCGGGTTCGCGGAAATATTCTATTATAAAGCGGAAAAAGCCGTATCCCAAAAAGTAAAGGCCGATTAAAAACCCCTTAAAAGGTTTGCGACTTCTAAAGAACCATATAATTGCCCATAAAACGATACCTTCAAAAAAAGCTTCGTAAAGCTGGGAAGGATGGCGCGGCAGATTAACCTCTCTAAGACCCGCTATGCTGATATTGGTTTTAGCGGCAACTTCCTGAACCCAGTTTTCGCTTGTCGGAAGCGGCGCTGTAGTTTCTTTCGGGAAAAGCACGCCAAAGGGACCTGCTGTTACCCTGCCGTAGAGTTCGGCATTTATAAAGTTTCCTATCCTGCCGAATGTAAAACCAAGAGGAATCGCTGCAGCGAACATATCGCCTAGTTCTCTAAAATTCAATTTTTTTAATTTAGCAAAAATCACAACAGAGAGAAGCCCCATAAAAGCTCCTCCGTGATAACTCATTCCCTGAAGCCCTGTAAATCTTCCTTGATAGAAAGGCCAAAAAATCAGCCACGGCTGTCTTCTGTAAAAATCGCTTGTTTCATAAATAAGTGTATGAAAAAGACGCGCTCCGATTAAAAGTCCAAATACACCCCAGCAAAAAAGGCTGGAAAGAGTATCTTCTGACATTGGAAAGCGCCGTTCTTTAATCTGAATACGGTACAAAATAAATGCAGTGACAAACGCAAAAATGTACATAAGGCTGTACCAGCGGACAGGAAACCCCGGGAAGATTTCCGGAGTCAGCCACGAAGGAAAAGTAATAAAAAGCGGCATAGTTAAACCTTATAACCTTGCTGCATAGCTTTTGTAAGTTTAAGCTTGATAAAATTATTTTCTTTTTTGAGTTTAGAAATTTCGAGCTGCTGCGATTTAACTGTTTCTATCAAGTCTCCCTGACTCATTGCGCCTGAGTGGAGCAGGTCTTCGATATATTCCATTTTGGTGTCAAAGTCAATTTCCGCTTCGAGTTCGGCTTCTGTAAAGCTGTCGTCGATTTGTTTGTCATCCGGAGTATATTCGTCTTCGGGGCTTTCCAATATTTTGTCAGCGATACGGTAAATTGCCTGTGATAAAACAGACTGCGGTTTATAAAGCACGATAGGAAGTCTTCCGGAAAGCGCTTTGTCCTGAACCATGTCGCGGTAAATGATCCCCATATGTTCGATTTTTAAATCGAGATATTCTTCGCAGGAACGGCGTATCTTCATTGCGACATCTGCGTTTTTAGGTTCGTCAACCATATTCATAATTAAGCGCGGGCGAAGCATATCGAGACGTTTAACAAATTTATCATGAGAGACAGGATCTATGCTGTGAATCTCAGGCAGAAGTTTTGGAATATAGATATGACCCGCTCCGTCTTTCCGCATTTTTTCGAGATGAGCTCTGGCTTTAGAACCCTTTGTGCAAGAACTAAACATAAGGCGGAATACAGTATTTTTTAAAAACACATAGGCGTTTAATACGGCTGTTACTGCCGGCGCGGAGACAACAATACCCTGATTGGAGAGAAGGAAAAAATCCAGAATAGACTGGTGTGTTCCGGCGCCTAAATCGAGTATTAAAATATCGGTGTCATCTTTTAGCGCCAATAGCTGTTTTACAAGAGCTTTACGCTGGGTTGCGGTAAGGTTTGCTGTTCCCGGGATTTCGTTATCGCCGGGTATAAATCTAAGACCGCGTACGTCGGTCGCTGCAATTACATCAGAAAAATTCGATTTGATATTATTAAGATATGTTCCGATTCCGACTTTTGGAGCCTGATGTCCGAGAACAAGGTGCAGGTTAGACGCTCCAAGGTCAAGGTCTGCAAGCACAACCCGTTTGCCTGCCTGCGCGAAAGAAACCGCTAAATTTGCCGAAACCAAAGATTTTCCTACTCCGCCTTTTCCGCTTGCGATTGGAATAACACGCATTAATTTTCCTCCAGTGTTTCTGCCGGTTTTTGAATATTATTAATATTCTTAATTATTAATAAAACAGCAGTCAGCGCGAATAAATCGCCGCTTAAAACTATTTGAGTAAGAAGTAATTCCAGCTCTCCGTACATTGTACCGCTTTGATGGGTAATTAGCCACCCTATCCCCAGAACTATAGCTATGGTTTTTCCTGCGGCAAACAGCGGCAGGTATACCTTGTACCGCTCAGTATTAAGGCATATAAACAATGCCATCAGCGGGAAAAGGGCTATAGACGCCGCGTAAGAAATGCCGGCTATTGACCCGGAACCATTCTGCTGGACAACCAGAAAAATGATAACAATCAATATCCTTAAACATTCGTATATAAAAAGCCCGTATTTTAAAAAACGATTTAATCCCATATATTATAGAAAATAATGCGCAAACCGATATTATTCAAGAGAGGAAATACCTGTTTTTGCTTCTGGAAAAATGTGTATAAATATGTTAGAATTATTATAGGAGTATTGCATGAAGACCAAAATAGTCTGTTTTTTCGGTATTGTTTTATTTCTTGTCTTAGGGTGCGCCCAGCCGCCTCTAGAAGAAATGGAAAGCGCTAGAGAAGCGGTTTTTAGGGCAGAAAACGACGCTAACGCTGTTCAGTATGCCGGCAGTACTATAGCGCGTGCCCGGGATTCCCTGCGCAGGATGCAGGATGAAGCTGATAATAAGAACTATGACGCTGCAAGAGCTCATGCCTCAGATGCCATTGCTTCTGCCGACAGAGCGGTTGCCGAAGGCATTGCAGGAGCCCAGAGAGCAGGGGTCGAATCGGATTCTTTAATTTCTACATTAAAGTCAGAGATCGAAGAAACTTCCAGAAACATAAACGGCGCGCGGTATTCAAATTTACCTCTTGATTATGATTCTTTAGACCGGGTTATCGTTAACGCTTATAATACTTCGGATCAAGCCGAAGCGGATCAGGCTGCAGGCAGGCATCAGCAGGCTTTAGACAGAGCGCAGTTGGTTCGAACAGATCTTGCCGAAGCTAATCAGGCAGTTGCGTCAGCCGCTGCACGCAAAAAATAATGGCAAAAACGAAAGTTATTAAACAGCATGTTGTCTCTGCTCTTGTAGAAAACAGAGCAGGAACATTAAGCAGGGTCTCAGGTCTTTTTAGCCGCCGCGGGTTTAATATTGATAGTCTTACTGTCGGCGAGACAGATAATCCTTTAGTATCGAGGATGACGATAGTCGTTAACGGCGAAGAGAAAATTCTTGATCAGATAATAAAACAACTCGAAAAATTAGTAGATGTGATCGCAGTACGCGGGCTTAACAGTTCTTCGTGCCTGCGTCGTGAGATAATGCTTGTTAAAATCGGCGCTGACGAAAAAAACCGTCCTGCTGTTCTTGAGATAGCAGGCATTTTTCGCTCACGTATTGTTGATGTTTCGCAGACTACTATTACTATAGAAGCTACAGGCAATCTGGAAAAGCTTGACGGTTTATTGCTGCTATTGCGGCCGTATGGGATTCTGGAACTTGCCCGCACAGGCATTGTCGCGCTGGAACGCGGCGCGGATGTTTTGACAGCAGGAAAGAAGTAGTAACTAACCAGCGCATAATTATTAAGGCTGTGCAAGTTGTGCCCCGACAAAACTCTGGAGATTCCACCTGCGGAGCCCCCAGCAATTAAAATGAAGTTATATTTATTTTCCCAAGAAAGCTAAGTGCATTTTAAATGCTGGACTTATTTACGCTCTAATTTTCGTTGCATTATTCGCAGGTCTCCTACGGTGGGGAGTGCCAGAAATGTTTTGTCGGGGTCAACCTTGCTCAGCCTTCAGAGATATCTGAGACTAGTCACGCGTAATGTCTGACACTAAAGTTTGATCATAAAATGTTGTAAAAACGAAAGGCAGTATAAATAATTGTTTTCCTCGCCTGAGTTTTAAAAAAAGTCTATTGCTGCTTCGCCGATACATAAAACCATAGAATTTTTCCTTGCTATATTATAACATAATAAAATGCGCATGATCAAAATATTTGATACAACTCTCAGAGACGGCGAGCAGGCTCCGGGCTGTTCCATGAACATAAACGAAAAAATCGAAACTGCAAAACGGCTGGAAAAACTCGGCGTTGATATAATAGAAGCAGGGTTTCCTGTTTCCAGCAGCGGAGATTTTGAATCTGTAAAGGCAATCGCTTCTGTAATAAAAAATTGTGTTGTCGCAGGTCTTTGCCGTTGTCTCGAAAAGGATATTGATACTGCATTGCTTGCGCTTAAAAATGCATCTTCTCCGCGCCTTCATTTATTTTTGGCGACAAGTCAAATCCACATGGAATACAAATTAAAAATGACAGAAGCGCAGGTTTTAGAACAGGCTATTGCATGCGTCAGATACGCAAAAAAGTTTTGCAATGATATTGAATTTTCTGCAGAAGACGCATTCAGGAGCGACCCGGATTTTGTCTGCAAAGTTTTTAGCGCAGTTATTAAAGAAGGCGCGCTCACTGTGAATTTTCCTGATACAGTAGGTTATGCAATGCCTGATGAGTTCGGCGAACGTATTCGATATATAAAGCAAAATACTCACGGTATCGAAAAAGCAAATCTTTCTGTGCACTGCCATAACGATTTGGGTCTTGCCGTTGCAAACAGTATTTCTGCTATTTTAAACGGCGCAGATCAGATCGAATGCACAGTCAACGGAATCGGAGAACGCGCAGGCAATGCTTCGCTGGAAGAAATTGTTATGGGGCTAAAAGTCCGCCGCGATCATTTTAACGCAGATACAAAAATTGACACAACGCAGCTTTATTCCGTAAGCCGTTTTGTTTCGCAGGTAACCGGAGTAAAGCTTCAGCCGAATAAGGCAATTGTCGGCGACAATGCGTTTGCGCACGAAGCAGGGATACATCAGCATGGAGTTCTCGCAAACCGTCAAACATACGAAATAATGACACCGCAGTCGATTGGTATCCCAATGAGCAGGATTGATTCGTCTGGCAGTCTCGTTCTCGGTAAACATTCCGGGCGCCATGCTTTTGAAGAACGCCTTAAAGAATTAAATATCACCCTTGATGAGAATACATTCGAAAAAGTTTTTGAAGGTTTTAAAAATCTCGCCGACAAAAAGAAAACAGTCGGCAGCCGCGATATTGAAGCGCTTGTTATGGATAATACTGTTTCTGTGCCTGAGACTTGGAAGCTGGAGCATTGGGAAATCAAAACGGGTTCGGCTGCGGGAGTGTCAGGGGTAATACGTCTGCGGCGAAACGACGCAGTAATAGAAAAAGCAGTTTGCGCAGGCGACGGTCCTTTGGATTCGATCTTTAAAACAATTAATTTAATCATAGGCAAAGAGCCGGAACTTGAATTGTACGAACTTGGCGCAATAACAAACAGTACAGATTCTCAGGGCGAAACAATGGTAAAGATTGCGCTGAACGAAAAGAATGAATGCCTGGGGCGCTGGAACGGTCGCGGAGTTTCTACGAATGTGATAGAATCATCGATAAAGGCATACTTGTCGGCGATTAACGCGATGGAGTACGAGTTAGGAGAGAGGAGAAAAGAATTTTAACCACTAACCACACGAACTTTAAGTCCTGTTTCTTTACTATTGTTCGTGAGGGTTCGTGTTGGTTCGTGGTAGAATGAAGAAAGAGTTATGAAAAATAGTAATTATGATATTGAAATATTAGACACCACTCTGCGCGACGGAGCACAAGGCGAGGGAATTAGTTTCTCTCTTCGTGACAAGCTTGCTGTCACAGAAGCGCTCGATGAACTCGGTGTTGCCTTTATAGAAGCGGGGAATCCGGGCAGTAATCCAAAGGACATTGAATATTTTAAGCAGGCAGCTTCTCTTAATCTTAAAAACGCAAAGCTATGCGCTTTTGGCTCTACAAGAAAAAAAGGCGTTAAAGCATGTGACGATCCGCAGCTTTGCTCGCTTATGAATGCAGAAACAGAAGTAGTTGTAATTTTTGGTAAAAGCTGGGATCTGCATGTAAAAGAAGTGCTGCAGGTTTCTCTTAATGAAAATCTTGACATGATCGGCGATACAATTTCTTTTTTAAAAGCAAAAGGCAAAAAAGTAATTTATGACGCAGAACATTTTTTTGATGGTTATGCCGCCGATTATTCGTATGCGCTTTCTACGATACAGACAGCTTTTGGCGCAGGCGCTGACAGAATAGTGTTATGTGACACAAACGGCGGGTCAATTTCCGATAAAATCAATACTGCGGCATGGGATGTAAAAAAATTAATGCCGGAAACTGTTTTTGGAATACACGCGCACAATGACTGCGGTCTTGCTATAGCAAACTCTATTGTGGCAGTGCAGGCAGGTTTTATTCATGTTCAAGGAACCCTTGTCGGCTTCGGCGAAAGGTGCGGCAATGTTTCTTTGGCAGCTCTGATTCCGACATTAGAACTAAAAATGTCTCACCGCTGTCTGCCGCAGGGAAACCTTAGGCGAATCGGAGAATTAACAAGACGTGTTGCAGAAATCGCTAACATAACAATCAGCGATGATATGCCGTATGTAGGAACACATGCTTTTTCGCACAAAGGCGGTATGCACACAGACGGCGTATTAAAAAACAGCCGCTCTTTTGAACACGTCAGCCCCGAAGCAGTCGGCAATAACCGTCATTTATTAATGAGCGAAGTCAGCGGACGCGCGGCGATTGCAGAACGCGTAAAAAAAATTGCTCCAACTATCGATAAAGATCATCCCGTAATAATTTCGCTTGCAGAAAAATTAAAAAAACTCGAAGCTGACGGCTGGTCTTTCGAAGGCGCAGACGCAAGTTTTGAAATTTTAATTTTGCGTGAATTAGGCCGCTATACGCCGCTTTTTACAATTGAAGCTTATCGTGTAATGAGCGAGCACCCTAAAGGTGCAAAAATAGAATGCAGTAACGCATGGGTTAAAGTTTTGGTCGGCGGGGAGCATGAAGTTGCAGCGGCAGAAGGCGTTGGTCCTGTCGGCGCATTAGACGAAGCGCTTCGCCGCGCGCTTACACGTTTTTTTCCTGGCCTTGCAAAAATGCGGCTGGAAGATTACAAGGTAAGGGTCATTGACGGCAAAGACGCTACATCCGCGTTTGTAAGAGTTTTAATCGAATCTACAGACGGTCAGCGGACATGGAATACAGTTGGAGTAAGCGCAGATATTATCGACGCAACCCGCGCCGCTTTAGCGGACTCTATAGAATACATGCTGATCAATGACGCTATTCCGGAAGCTAAATGATACATTCGGGCGCAAAAATTTTAATTGAATCTCTTATCAAAAACGGCGTTGATACGATTTTTGGATATCCCGGCGGCGCTGTTTTGGATATTTATGATGAACTTTTTAAATGTAAGGATAAAATTAAACATGTTCTTGTTACTCATGAACAGCATGCAGCGCACGCTGCTGACGGATACGCGCGATCGACAGGAAGGGCAGGAGTGTGTCTTGCGACATCAGGACCGGGCGCGACAAATCTTGTAACAGGAATTGCCGCCGCGTTTGTTGATTCTGTGCCTCTTGTTGCGATAACAGGCAACGTTAGTTTATCGCTTCTTGGAAAAGATAGTTTTCAGGAAGTGGACATTGCAGGAATCACAATGCCGGTTGTAAAACATAATTGGATAGTAGAAAATGTGCGCGATTTAGAAAATATTGTAAACGAAGCGTTTTATGTCGCGCAATCCGGGAGACCGGGTCCTGTTTTGATTGATATACCCAAGGATGTAATATCCGCGGAATGCGAACCTTCGGTTCACCGCGGATTAACGCAGAGTAAGGATTTTCGAACTCAAAACTCCAAGCTGTCCGTAAGGACAGCAGAACTCCGTGAACTCCGTGGTTTTTCTTCTTCTAGCGATATCGAAAAAGTTGTTACTTTAATTAAAAACTCTAAGCGGCCAATGATATTCGCAGGCGGCGGCGTTGTTAGATCCGGTGCAAGCGCAGAAGTAAAAAAATTAGCGGAATTGCTCGGCGCGCCGGTTGCTTTGTCGCTTATGGGAATCAGTGCTTTCCCGAGTGATCATCCGCTCTGTACCGGTTTAATCGGCATGCACGGTACTGCCGCTTCTAATAAAGCTGTGCAAAAATGTGATTTACTTATTGCGCTTGGCGCGCGATTCTCTGAACGAGTAACAGGCGAAAAGAATTTTGCAAAAAACGCAAAGATAATTCATATAGATATTGATCCGGCAGAGATTAATAAAAATATTAATGCTGACGCTTATATTATTGGTGACTTAAAAAAAGTTTTAGACTTGCTTCTTAAAAGATTATCTGTGGATATTAGTATTAAGAATTTTAACACGGAGTATCACAGAGAAATAGAGGGTTTTCGAACTCAAAACTCCGAGCTGTCCGTAAGGACAGCAGAACTCCGTGCCCTCCGTGGTAAAAATTTTCTTCATCCTTGTTTTATTATTCAGGAAACTGCCAAAGCATTAGGCGAAAACGCTATTGTAGTTACCGACGTAGGGCAGCACCAGATTTGGACAGCGCGTTATTATCCGTTTACGGGTACGCAAAAGTTTTTAACATCCGGCGGTTTAGGCGCAATGGGTTTTGGTATGGGCGCTGCATTAGGCGCAAAGATTGCAAACCCAAAAACGCCGGTTGTGCTTTTTACAGGCGACGGCAGTTTTAGAATGAATAACGCCGAGATAGCAACCCTTGTAAAGTACAAGCTGCCGGTATTAATTATTTTATTTAATAACCGCGCCCTCGGAATGCTGCGCCAATGGCAAAAACTTTCATATAAATCTGTTTATTACGAAACAGATTTGGAAGCTCACAGCCCCGACTTTATAAAACTCGCCGCTGCTTATGATATGCCTGCCTTCAGCGCCAAAGACGAAAAATCATTTTCTATTGCGCTTGACGCAGCTTTAAAATTAATAGCTTCCGGCAGATCTGTATTAATAGTAACTGCGATTGATAAAAATGAAAAAGTGTGATATAATAATTAATAAGGAGAGAAACGTGACGCTTGGTAATTTTAATCGTATTACTCAAGACCCATATGTAATGGGCGGGAAACCGTGCATTCGCGGCATGCGCCTTACAGTCGGGAGAATACTTTCTCAAATTGGTGCAGGAGAGACAATAGAAGAGCTTCTTATTGATTACCCCTATCTTGAGCGTGAGGATGTTTTACAGTCTCTGCAATATGCGGCATGGCTTGCTCAAGGCCGTGAAGTCGCCCTTGCATGAAAATAATAATTGATGTTAATCTTGCTGTTCGTTGGGCAAAAATGCTTTCTGATAGTGGAATCGAGGCTGTTAATTGGACTTCGATCGGTAAAGCAAGCGCTCAAGATATAGAAATTATGACTTATGCCAGAGAAAATGGTTATTCGGTTTTTACTAACGATCTTGATTTTAGCGCTATTCTTGTTTCTACTCGTGCTTCCGGTCCTAGTGTGATTCAAATTCGTGCAGAAGATACGCGCCCAGAAGCGAACCTTGAGCGCGTTGTTAGTGTTTTTAGTAAGTATAGTACTTCTATTGAGCAAGGTGCGCTTATAACTATTGATACAAATAAAACACGCTTACATATTCTTCCCTTTGTACTGCCTGATGAAGATGAGTGATTTCTGCGGACTTTATTCTCCCATTTTATTTCGAACCATGATATAATTTACCCATGAAGAATTGTCCATGCGGCGCTGGCCGTGCATATTCAGCCTGCTGTGAGCAGTACATCCGCGGTAAAGCAAAAGCTCCGACTGCAGAAGCGCTCATGCGAAGCCGTTATTCTGCGTATGTTGAACATGAAATCGATTACATTATTAACACCTGTTTAAATCGCGGCAAAGAAGACATTGATTTTAAATCTACAAGCGATTGGAGCAGGCAGTCCAAGTGGCTTGGTTTAAAAATAATTTCGGTGCAGAAAGGCAGCGTTACCGATAACGAAGGAACAGTAGAGTTTGAGGCAGTTTATGAAAGAGACGGATTAAAAGAAGTACATCATGAAACCGGAAAATTTAAAAAAGAAAAAGACGAATGGCTGTATGTTGAAGGAAGAATTTCGCCGAGTACTATTGTGCGTTCTGCGCCTAAAACAGGAAGAAATGATCCGTGTCCCTGCGGAAGCGGGAAAAAGTTTAAACACTGCTGTGCCCGCTAATCAGTCACTAGACATAAAACGCTTTTCGCTGATACACTAATTTTATGCTGGATTATAAATTTATTTCCGAAAATATCTCTGCGGTTCAGGCGAATATTGCCGACCGTTTTATGAAGGCTGACGCGCAGGAAGTCTCCCGCCTTTACGAAAAAAGAACAGGACTTGCTACAAATCTGCAGGGTTTACAGCAAAAGCGGAATGCCAATGCTGACGCGATGAAAGGTAAACTTGAGCCGGAAGCGCGAAACGCACTTATAGAAGAAGGCAAAAAACTAAAAGAAGAAATTGCCGCTGCGGAGAAAGATTTAGAATCTGCAGAAAAAGAACTTTTAACAGAAGCGCGTAAGATTCCGAATATGGCGCACCCTGACGCTCCGGTCGGCAAAGAAGATAAAGATAACACAGAAGTAAAAAAATCAGGAATAATTCCAAAGTTCGATTTTGAACCGGCTGACCATGTAAAACTTGGACAAGATCTTGATATTATCGATTTTGATTCTGCGACAAAAGTATCCGGTACAAAATTTTATTATTTAAAGAACGAAGGCGTATATCTCGAACTTGGACTCGTTCGCTACGCTCTCGATATACTTCAGAAAAAAGGTTTTACTCCGTTTATTACCCCCGATATTGCGCGCGAAGAAATACTCGAAGGTATCGGTTTTAATCCGCGCGGAGCAGAGTCAAATGTTTATACACTAGAAGGTGAAGACACCTGTTTGGTAGGAACTGCCGAGATCACTCTTGGCGGATATTATTCCAATCAGATATTGCCAAGAGAAAACCTTCCGTTGAGAATGGCTGGGCTTTCGCATTGTTTTAGGCGCGAAGCAGGAGCGGCAGGACAATTTTCTAAAGGACTGTACCGCGTACACCAATTTACCAAACTGGAAATGTTTGTTTTTTGTCTGCCGGAAGAATCCGACAAGTTCCACGAAGAACTGCGTATAATAGAAGAGCAAATCTTTGAAGGTCTTAACATACCATTTCGTGTTGTTGACACCTGCACAGGAGATCTCGGCGCACCCGCTTACCGCAAGTGGGACTTAGAAGCATGGATGCCCGGGCGCAACGGCGGAGAATACGGCGAAGTAACCTCGACATCAAACTGCACCGATTATCAAGCGCGCAGACTCAATATCCGCTTTAAAGACACAGACGGCAAAAACAAATTTGTACATATGCTCAACGGAACCGCAATTGCAGTCTCCCGCGCAATTATTGCGATTCTAGAAAACTTCCAGCAGGCAGACGGCTCTGTACGGATACCAAAAGCGCTTGTGCCATATGTCGGGTTCGAAGTAATTAAAAGAAAGTGAAAGCTGTATTCTCAATGACTTTTGTAATGTTTTAAAAATATTTTACAAATACTTCCTCGTTTTCTAATGCGCCGTGCAGGCTCACGCCAATTAAAGGTATGAAAAATTTATTTTTTAAGTCAATTAAATTTGACCCTTTAAACAACTTCCTTTTCTACAAGATTTTTGGTGAAAAGGGTAATGAGGTTCAACTTCTGGGCTTCATTAATGCGGTTCTTGGAAAAACAGATGACAAGAAATTAGTCTCTGTAGATATCCAAGAAAATGTTAACCTCATGGCAGAAATCATTAGCGGCAAATCATGCGTTCTCGATGTAAGAGCAAAATTACATAACGGAGATTTAGTAAATATTGAAGTTCAGCTTCGTAACAAATATAATTTTGACAGACGAAGCCTTTATTACCAAAGTAAGGTTTATTCTACCCTGTTAAGCTCAGGTGATGATTATATTAAACTGCCTAATATTATAGCCATCAATATAGTAAACTTTGATTTTCCAAAAACAAAGAGCTATCACAGCTGTTTTCGCTTGCGTGAAGAGTGTGAGCATGATATTATATTGACAGACGCTCTTGAAGTACACTTTATCAATATGGTAAGGTTTAGGAGACAGTTAAAGGGACATAAATTATTGAATGATCCTTTGTTTAGATGGCTGGTTTGGTCTAACAAGGACAGTCCGCCTGAGATACTTAAGGAGGTATTAAGAATGGATACTGCAATACAAGCCGCAGAAGCCAGACTTGAACAAATAACACAGTCTGATTTGGATTATTGGACACAAACAAGCCGTTTATTGGCAGAATGTGATCGCACCAGCGAAATCAACTATGCTGTCGGAGAAAGAAATATCGAAATCGCCCGTAATCTTCTTGCAAAAGGTTTAACGCCTGAATTAGTAAGTGAAACTACCGGGCTCTCTTTAAAAGAAATTTCTAAGTTATAGTAAAAAATAGATAGTTAACAATGAACCGCTGTTGTAAAAGCAGCGGTTTTTTTTACGCTTATTTAAATAATTTTTCTTAAAATATCCGGATGATTTTGTGCGTCTTCGAGCATACGTGCCATTGCACCGGTATACCCATCTCCAAGAGATTTCCACCATTCTAAAGATTTTTTGGATAACCTTAGCGTACATGGAATCTTTTTCCTGTTTTCTGCATTAATCTGTTTAAACTCAGCCAACTCCTTGCCTGTAAGCTGAGGAGCGTCTTTTGTGTAGACAATAGGTCTTTTTTCGGCTGCTCTAATTTCTTGAATTTGCCCTTTAGTTGGCTTTTGTCCAGCCTTCAATGTTTCTTTTACCATTATAAATTCTCCGTTCATTCTCGTCCGCCATTCTTGCGGAAATAATTCGAATAGTTTCTCCTTGTTCTGTATATACAACAAAAAGAACTTTATCTACCAAACCAATTGTTTGCCATCTGTCTTCTTTGTCACTGTGGGAAGTATCATATCTTTCCCAGCGTTCAATATCATTAAAGACGAATTTTGCAGTAGAAAAAGATAACCCATGTATTTTTTGGTTTTGTTTATCCTTTTTTGGGTCCCATTCAAAATACATAATTACCTCTATATTTATATTACAATATGTAATGCATTTTGTCAAGTTATAATAAGTAAAAATGATTAATATGAAGCAAATTATTTTGATGGTTTCTCTTTTTGCTTGTATTGGCGATATGTTTTTTCTATAGACTCTGACACAGAAACAGAAATATCCATTACAAGCCTGTCTATTAATATAGCCGTGTCATCGGTTATAGCCTTGTTTTTCCTAAAAAGTTCAAATTCTTCGATTTTTAGGGCTTTTGCAAGTTTCACCAGAGTTTCAGGATATGGCCATTTAATACCGCGTTCAATACTGCTTAAAAAAGTGATAGATATATTTGCTTTTTCGGCAAGATCAGCTTGAGACCAGCCATGATGAGTACGATAGAGTTTAATATTACTGCTTAAAATTACTCGTAAATCCTTGCCTTCCATATGTACCTTATTAGACAATCGAGAACTTAAAAATTCCATATTTTTTAGCGTTTTGCCCATAACCTTATAGGCATATCGATATTTTCCTTATAGAGTTATAAAACGGCAAATATCCAATAGGGTTATAATATATAGTCTTATTGGGGTTGTCTTTTATTAATCAAGGCAGATTCATGCTTGTAAAAAGGTATTCAAAAGTAAAGAAATGATCGTACAAAACGTAATGAAAACAAATTTCGTATAAAATCTATTTTTACGAAAGTTTTATTAAGAAAATATTATGTTTTGAATATAGTGTTTAATAATCATACGCTTTTAATTAATGATTTTTACTTGACAAAATTGAAATATGTTTTAAACTAAAATAATAAAATCATTTTACTGGAGTAGAAAATTGTTTTATTTGCGAAGTAATACTGAAAATTCATCTGGGTATAAACAATTAAGTCCAGGACTACAAATGCAGGTTCAAGAACTAATATTACAAGGCGAGAACTTATTTTTTCAAATTGAAGTTATTAGGCAAATTGATAGTTTTAAATGGGACAAGGATACTTGGAAAAAACATGAGCTTTTAAATAATCAAATGAGAAATGTAAATGCGTCAATAGATAGAATAATATCTGAAAATATAATAAAATTATCAAAATCTAAAAATAAAATACAAAACAAACAAATATCTAGTGCTGATGAATTGGCAAAATTAAGAAAATTATTGAATGATGGTGTTTTAACACAAAAAGAATTTGATAAAAAGAAAGCCCAAATACTTTGCTTATAAATAAAATCCCACTATAAATAAATTGCGTTAAATGCCATTAATTCAATATACAATTAATAGTAAGATTTAAAAAATATTATAAAAACAGTTGACTAAATAATACATATCATATATTATTATATTAAGAAATAGGATGTTTTTGATGAAAAAGAATAGCTTAATATTGGTTGCATTATTAATAATACAACCTTCGCTAATTTTCTCTCAAGTTCTAGCATTTCAAAATGGAGAATATGCTCTTGCTGGTAGAAACCTTAGAATGACATTTTCTGGTAGTCAATCGGGTTCAGTTCGATTGGATTGGATGGAATCGGCAAGTAACCGTATAAGGCAAGCCGATGGTAATTGGTCACTTAGGCGTAATAGTAATGGCCATGTAACTACTCTTGTTATTATTTGGACATCAGAACCCCAAGGTTCAAGTTGGCATAGAGGTAGAACAGATGTTTATAATATTACAGGAGAAGGCACTTTTGAGGGTGTAGGACGAATTGGAAATTCAAATGGTATTTTTGAATCATGGATTAATTTAAATCCAAGATCAAGTAGTATACGGCCAGCTGTGACAATACCTTCATGGGCGCAAGGTACATGGTATTTAAATGGTAGACCGCATTTATTAATAACTTCATCGCAATTGGTTGCTTATAATGGATTAATAGCTGAATGTATTAGAATTGATGGTGGTACGTTATGGTTTGATTCTAATAATTTAGGTCTTTATCAAACAGTTACAAGAACAAATTCAGTTAATCTAATTCATTATGGTATTATAAACATAGATAATAGAAGTTGGACTTTTTTACCTCTTGAAAAAAGATAATTCTGTATAAGAAGAGTTATTGCCCGCAAGTGCTTCAGAATGTAGCCAAAAAAACTAAAAAACCATGGTTTTATTATAGTGGATCCAATAGGATTATATAGTATAATCTTAATAGGATTTTGCAATTTCCACGGTTTCATTTAAACTTGTAAAAAAATGATAATTTTGGTGGAAATATAGCTACGCCAGGTATCTAATATATAAGGATATATCTTATGGAAAATAGCATTTTTGAAGCTTTGTACAAAGAATACTTCCCAATGGTTTTTTTACGCTGTAAGCAGTTGCTTAAAAACCATGAAGAGGCGGAAAATGCGGCGAATGACGTATTTGTGAAGTTCCTTTCTTTAGAGGAAAGAGATTTTCCAAAGAGTTATTTGTATTCAATGGCAACCAATCGTGGGTTAAACAGGCTAAAAAAAAGGAAAAGAGGTATACAAATTCTTTATGCGGAGGCAACGAATGTGTGTAAAAAACATGTCATAAATAAAAATGAAGGAGAAATTTGGGAGCATTTTAATACGAATGCAAAAAAACAAACAAATGATATAGGAAATCAACATAATGAACGAAGTTACGAACAGATCGATGTAAAACTAAGTGTTGAAGCCGTACTGAGAACAGAGGATAAGAAAACAAGAGACATATACAATGAATATTACTATAAAGATAAGACTTTAGAGGAAATTGGTGAGGTTATAGGACTCAGTAAATCAGCTGTACATAAAAGGTTAATGAAAATTAACGAACAGCTTAGATTAAAACTATGAGAGGAAAATGTATGAATGGAACAAATTATATTACAGATTTAACACTCGAATTATATCATCATGATGCGCTTACAAATAAAGAGCGTAAATTAGTGGAAGCGGCAATGACTGTAGACAGTGAATTATACTCACGTTATGAAGCTCTTAAAAAGTCTTATCAGGAAATTCAAAATCAATATTTTGGAGAGAAGAAACCTGTTTTTACTGTTATTAGAAATATTGATGCCGGAGCTTCTAGGAAATTTGACAGAACAAGAAATAACAAATTAATGCTTGGAATAGGTATTGCAGCGGTTTTTCTATGCGTATTTGGTTTTTCTTTAATTTATTTTACAGGAAATAATACTGCAAACACAATAGCAGAGGAAACTGTTATAAAAGAAGATGATGAAATCACAAACGAAATAACTGAAAAAATAGTTATTATACCAGATGAGGTTAGAGAGCCGATACAAAGGCTAAACAATGTTACTCCCAATGAAAGTATTGGCGGAACAAGTATTGCTGCTCTACCTGATTCTCCGTCAGGCGTTTATGTAAGGGGAGGTTCTGGCACTAATGAACAATCATCTATTACTATCCCTGACGGCGTTTCTTTTATTTTTGACAGTATGTTTGCAAACAGACAATTGACTGCTGTTACAATCCCGGATAGAGTCGTATTTATTGGGGACAGCGCATTTGAAAATAATCTATTGAGCAGAATTATTATACCTGCAAATGTTTACTCAATTGGAAGTAAAGCGTTTGCCAACAACCCATTAATAAGAATTACAATCGGTGAAAATGTAACTATAGATAATGACGCTATACCTGGTAATTTTGCGGAAGTTTATAATAACAGCGGAAAGACAGCGGGTACTTATATACGTTTAAATACCAACAGTAACGAATGGGTTAAACAATAATAATTTTCTTTTTCGGAGGAAAAAACATTTTATAAAGTGTCTGTATAAGTATAGGTATTTATACAGCCGCGTTGCGGTTAAGAAAAAGAAAAGGAGATGTATATGAGAGTAAAACAATTTTTGATTTGTGTTTGTCTGGTAATGGCTGTTAGTGTTATGAGTGTTGCAGCATATGATGCAATGGATCTTTTACTCATGGACGGATTTGAAATTTTAGTAGAATCTGATAACACCGAAAAAAGGCAGGAACTCGAAGAAATTTTTGTGGAAATCGGGATAAGTACTGTTAATAACAGTGCCGTTAGTGATGGTGTTATTAATAACAGTATTAATATTCAGGCAACATTTAATTCTGATAGTATGATGTACTACCACAGAGATCAGCTTATGATGTCTTTAACAGCAGACAAGGATTGTTATTTTAAGGTTATTCATATTGATGCGAATAATCAGATCAAAATGATATATCCAAATAGTTTTGATAGAAATAACTATCTTAGAGCTAATGTATCCAGAACTATTTTTGAAACAGCAAGCTATATGTTATATGAACCATACGGAGCCGAGACTATTATTGTTGTTGCTTCTGCCGTTCAGTTTGATAATATAGAACAGGATTATATTACACCTTGGACAACTGCGACAACCGAGACTGTAAGAACTATGATAAGAGGAAGGCGAGGCGGCGACCTTGAAATCAGGATAAATTCTAACGTTAGTGTACCAGAAAAAGTTCAAAATGACGGAGAAGCGGTGTATACTATTACTATAGTCAGACCGGACGAAAAGCATGAGTATTCAAGACCAGAAAACCTTAGAGAATTTATTGGAGAGCTAAGGCAAAATGTAGTAAATAACGGCGGGTATTTTGAGGGCAGTGAAACAAGTGGTTTTTACATTGCGAATGGAGTCAGAAGAAGCTATAGAGTACCGCGCGAAGCGCCGAATAAGTTTCATTTTGCGATATACTACTTGGATGGTTTGTGCAGGTAATGATAGAATTGTCCGAGAGCACGTCTCTCGGGCGATTCATTTCTTAAAAGGAGATTAACGTTATGCGTATTAAAGATTTAATTTTAAGTTTATTATTTTGTTGCATATGCTGGAATGTTACCGCACAGCGAGGCGGTGAACTGGAAGGTACGCATAATGTGGAAATTTATCCGCAACTGGGGCATTCAGGAACAGCAGGCGCTTCTAATCTAAAATTTAGTCCTGATGGAAAACAAATAATTTCTGTAGGTAGTAATGTAATTCTTTGGGATGTAGCTACAGGGCGTATACTAAGAACATTTCCTGGCTCTTTAGCAACTTTCAGTCCAGATGGAAAGTATATAATTACTGTTAGCCATTCAATATATGATAGTACTAGTGAAATAAAATTATGGGATATTTCTTCAGGACAAGAAATACGTATTTTTTCTGGACATACTTGGCGTGTAGATTCTGTTTCATTTAGTCCGGATGGAAGGCAAATTATTTCTGGTTCAGGCGATAGAACAATAAAATTATGGGATGTTATTACAGGAAGAGAAATAAGAACGTTTCTAGGTCATGCAAGAGGTGTAGATTCTGTTTCATTTAGTCCGGATGGCAGGCAGATTGTTTCTGGATCAATTGATGGTATAATTAAATTATGGGATGCTGCTACAGGCAGAGAGATAAGAACATTTACGGGTCATTCAAGTATAGTTAATTCTGTAATGTTCAGTAGTGATGGCAGGCAAATTCTTTCTTGTTCGCAAGATTCAAATATAAAACTTTGGGATGCCAATACAGGCAGAGAAATAAGAACATTCTCAGGTCATTCACTGACTGTGAGGACTGCAATGTTTACTCCTGATGGTAGACAAATCCTTTCAAGTTCTTACGATGGAACAATAAAGATATGGGATGTAGCAACAGGTCGTGAGAATAGAACTTTTTTTGAAGAATCATGGCATGCAATATTAAGTCCTGATGGAATGCATATTTTATCAAGTATTGGTCATATAGTTACTCTTAGAGATATATCAACAGGCATAGAAATTAAAAGATTTACAAGCAATGCAACGGCTATAGAAGCTGTTGCGTATAACACGAGCAATAAACAGATTGTAACAAGTGCTAATGACAAAATTATTATTTGGGATACTATAAATGGTCGTGAAATAAGGAATTTTAGAGGTCCTTTTGGTAACATGATATTAAGCCCTGATGGCAGACAGATTCTTACAGGATCAAAATATTTTGGCAGAGGGGATGGTTCTACTTTTACAAATGATGTAATACTTTATGATTATGCTACAGGACGAGAAAATAAATATTTTTCTTCGGAATATGCAGTGGGTAGTATGATATGGGCAATTGCATTCAACCCTAATAGCATGCAGATTGCTTCTGGCCGTAATAGTGCTCGTCAAAATCATTTTAATAATAATATAACGTTATGGGATGCTATTACAGGACAAAGAATAAGGACATTTTCAAGTTCTGGTTGGGTTTATTCTATAGCATTTAGTCCTGATGGGAAGTATTTACTTTCTTGTTTTGGTGGAAACAATTTCTATCAAACTGAAAGTAATGATATAAGGTTATGGGATATTACTACTGGACACGAGATCAGAGCATTTTTAGGGTATGAAACCAACTTTAAATCTGTTGCGTTTAACTCTGATGGAAGGCAATTTATTACTGGCTCTTTTGACGGATTAGTAAAATTATGGGATACTGCTACTTTTGAGAATATTAGATCATTTACAGGTCATTTAAGTAGCGTGAATACTGTTGTGTTTAGTCCTGACGGAAGGCAGATAATTTCTGGTTCTGATGATAACACAATTAAATTATGGGATGTAGCTTCTGGACGAGAGGTTAGAACATTCAATGGTCATTCAAGTAGTGTGAATTCAATTTCTTTTATAGATGACGGTAGAAAAATATTATCCGGCTCCTCCGACGGCACAACCCGCCTTTGGGACATTGCCACAGGCAGGGAAATTGCGCAATTCATCAGCTTTACAGACGGCGAATGGATCGTCATTACCCCTGACGGCTACTACAACGCTTCACCTAACGGCGATAAATACCTCAATGTTCGTGTTGGGAATAACGTCTATGG